>Ga0210046_1002556_pt1 | contig 12894 bp, 11 predicted proteins | sample CryGeyCG2114_250_FD_185461 | JGI IMG/M metagenome (GOLD analysis project Ga0210046, IMG submission 185461) | Groundwater microbial communities from aquifer - Crystal Geyser CG18_big_fil_WC_8/21/14_2.50 (SPAdes) (version 2) | ecosystem: Environmental > Aquatic > Deep subsurface > Groundwater ... | reverse complement strand
CCTTCGTACTCACCCTTAGACATCGGTTCATTTATTTGAAAAATAGTTGAACCAGGAACGGTTAAATCTATCAATTTATAACCTGTGGTAGAAACAACATCGTGATGAGGATGTCCTCTGTGGAATTTAACATTAGAAATTAAATAACGTAATTTACTAATACTTAATTGATTTCCAAAAGCATTGGTATATTGAATGGTGTTAAAATTAGCAGAAGTAACAGATGCTCCATTAAATTGATGATCAAATTGAAGTGTAACACTGGATTGATTAGATGTTTGAGGAGGTGTTGGTGTAGCATAAATACATGAACCATCATCCTTGTCAGCTTTTTTATCAAAATTTAAGGCTACAGGGTCAGTACATCCTTTGTCGTTAGAGCATGATGTGAAAAAAGGAGCAGTAATTACAATTAATGTAATTATTGAAATAATTTTTGTTGTTTTCATTTTATAAAAATTTTATTTTGGTTTATTAAAAATAGCTATGATATTAAATTTGATTGTAAAAAAAAATAAACTATTTTTTGGAGGAGGATAAGTTATAGATATGTATCTTTTTATTTCCTTTTCAGCATAGATAAATAAATATTTTTTATTGTCGATATTAAAAGCATTGAAAATTAATATATTTTCTACAACATTAAAAATAAGTTCTGTATTTATGTTAGATTGAGCTGGTAAATAAGGTTGCTTTTCGTTATTAAATTCTACTTGATTTAATTCTTGTGCCAAATGGCATTTACCTTTACATTTTAATTGAGGTTTTTCTTTGTTAATACAAAACAAGGTTATTATTTCTTGTTGATGAATGAAAAAGTTTAATGTGAGAATAGACTTAACGCCAATTCCAGAGAAAAGTATTGTAATTAATGCAATTGATATGGTTTGTTTAAACAAGTTCACCTTACAAAAATAATACTAATTTTTTATGATTTTTATTATCTTAATCATATTACCAGCGTTTTCAAATAATGTTAAAAAATAAATACCATCATTGTAATGATGCATATTTATTTGAATCTGTTGCAAATTAGGTGTTAATATTTGAGTATTCACCACTTTTCCCAAAATTGTTGATAGCGTATAAGAATAAATACCCTTTTGGTTGAATTCAATTGTAATCATATTTGATGTTGGGTTTGGGTAAACATGAAAATCATCTGATAAAAATTCATCAACTCCATTGATTGTAATTGCTAACGTGTCGGAATAATTTATACATCCAAAACTATCTGTAACCGAAACAAAATAAGCACCACTTGTTTGAACATAAAGTAGAGTATCTGTTTCGCCAGATAAGGGACTGTTATTTAAAAACCATTGTATATTTGAATTTGAAGTTATTGTTAAAGTGTCGTTGTTTATTATGTTGATTATTGGTTTGTTAGGTAGTTCTTTCCATGTAGTTGTTATTGTGTCAGAAAAGCCTATGCAACCACTTTGGTTGGTTACCGAAAGATAAATAATAGCAGAAGAATCTAACAGAATACTTTGCGTTGAATCGCCATTAAACCATTGATAAGAGTTAAAGGAAGGAGCTGAAATTAATAAACTATCGCCATCACAAATGATAGCGTCATTTCCTAAACTGAACGTAAAATTAGAGCTAACCAATGTTGCTAATCCATCTACTTTTCCGTTTCCATAAGCAGTGTTGCTTGTTGTGCCTGTAAAACTGTCTTTTTTAGCAGAAGAAGTTATAGTTTGTAATATTTCTGCCATAGTTGCATTGGAGCATTTTTCAAAATAAAGTGCAGCAACACCAGCAACAACAGGCGATGCCATAGATGTTCCGTTTTTCAACATGTGTTTACCACCTGGAGCAAGCCACATGTGATTTGCGGGATTAATCATAAAAAAATTAATTGTTGAATCAGGCACAGAACTCATCATATATCGTCCTGTTGCAGCTATTTCAGGTTTTAAAACTCCTCGTCTGTTTGGACCTAAACTGGAACCAGGATCAATTTGACCAGGCGTTCCTGCGGTTACTTGTGTTGTTAAGTTTATATCTAAATATGTTTTTCTATTGCGATAAGTTCCTACCGCAATTACTGTTGGCAAACAAGTAAAACTGCTCACAATGGTTTGTGCTGTATCGGGCAATTGATAATACACAATGTTGGGATAAATAGCAGCAGAAGGCAAGGATGTTCGTACTATTTCTGAAGTCCGCAAAATTCCGTTGTTGGTACTCCAAACATCTAATTTTCCATTTCCGGTAGTCATTAAACTAAATAAATAAGAGTTAGAATCAGGTTCTTGAACATGAATTTGAAGTAAGTATTTATCGCCTTGCAGTTCACCATAAGTATCAACTATTGCTAAAGTATTACTTCCATTTTTTATGGTATCAGAAACATTTCCTAATCTATATTGAATGTTATCAAAAGGAGTTTGACCTCGTTTGGCAAAACTTCCTGATGGCAAGTTCATTCCAATGGAAAAATCTACATTATTCAAATCGGCAGTATCAGCCCAAATCTCATAAAATACAGCACCATAACCTAAGATGCTAGATGGATTGTATTTAAACCAAGTAAAAGTAGTGTCTGAAGTAACATTGTGTTGTAAATGAAAAGGCAATGCTCCTGCATTTCCTGCTGCACAAACAAAAGCTCTACCAGGTTTTGCATTAACCAAGCTATCAATTAAAACAGCTTCGGCATCAGTTCCATCATGAGAACCTCTATAATCGCCCAAACTTACATTAATAACACAAGGCATACCTAATGAATCAGCTAGGTTATAAATGTATCGTACAGCATCAACAATGGTTGAGTTGCTACTATTAAAATTTATACCAACAGCAATAATGTTGGCATCGGGAGCAACCCCTTTGTAATTTGAAACAGCTCGACCATTTCCTGCAGCAATTCCTGAAACGTGCGAACCATGTCCTTTAAAGTAAAAAGGATCGTGATGGGTTGATGTTCCTATGTTTATGGCTGCAGAATCCCACATTGCTCCATAGCCGAAACCATTTCCATCGTACGGTTTTGTTTGATCCCATAATCCTAAAATTCGAGTATTTCCTAATGAATCTTGAAAATCGGGGTGGGTAATATCTATTCCGGTATCGATAAGTCCAAATAAAACACCTTTTCCTGTATATTTTTTTGTAAGCGGTGCTATTCCTAAATGAACAGGAACTACATTGTTTTGAATAAGTGCAGTGTCGTTTAATACTTGGAGATTAGGAGTAGTATATTCGATGTAATCAATAAAATTATTTTTAGTAAAATCAATGATTGTATTAGCAGGAAGCTCAACTTTAATAAATCCTTTGGCTGATAAACCAGTTTTTCCCTTTAATCGTAAAACTTCATTTTTTATTTCAGTAACATTTCCTTTAACAAAAAAAGTAATTGTTGAGTTTGTGGAGCTGTTCTTTTTAATAGCAACTTGCAAATCAAAATTAATTTTTGAAACTTGTGCAAAGAAACTGAATGTGAAAAGAAAGAAAATTACAGTTGTTAAAAAACGCATCTTTTTTTATTTAAGTTCAGTAAAGTTAATAAAAAACTTATCTACTTTTGTTTGCTAACTAAAAATTAAATAAATAAACATGGAAATTTTTTTAAGTATTGATACTTGGATTGCTTTATTAACACTTACTTTTTTAGAAATTGTATTAGGTATTGATAACATCATTTTTATTTCTCTTGTTGCAGGAAAATTGCCTTTACATCAACAACGAAAAGCAAGATTATTAGGGCTTTCATTAGCATTAGTGGTTAGAATATTATTTCTTTTTGGAATTACTTGGCTTATAGGACTAACTCAATCAGTAATAGAAGTTTATGATTTTAGCTTAAGTTGGAGAGATATAATTTTAATGCTAGGAGGACTTTTTTTGATAGCTAAAAGTACCTCTGAAATTCATCATAAAGTAGAAGGAGATGAACAAGTTACTAAAGTAAAAAAAATTACTGCTTTTAGTAATGCCATCGTTCAAATTGTGTTGCTAGATATTATTTTTTCTTTCGATTCTATTTTAACAGCTGTGGGGTTGACGAATGAAATTAAGTTAATGATTATTGCAGTGATTGTATCAATTATTGTAATGATGATTTTTGCAAAAGCGATAAGTAATTTCATAAATAAGCAACCAACATTGCAAGTGTTGGCATTATCATTTTTGATTTTAATTGGTTTTATGTTAATTATTGAAGGATTACATTACCATGTACCTAAAGGTTATATCTATTTTGCTGTTTTCTTTTCACTTATTGTAGAGATTATTAATATTAAGGTTAGAAAAAAATAGTTGCTACTTAGCAGAAAAAATAAAACGCCACAGATTACTCATTCTTTTTTATTGATAAATGGTATTTTGTGAGACTTCGTGTTCACAGATTAAATATGTGAATATAAAAATCATTATAAACTTTTAGGAAAAAAAATTAGAAAAATATCACCAGATACTTTTATCCACAGAAGCGTTAAAGAGCGTTTTGAGGGAAATAAGGATTATAGACCAAAAAACTTAGAGAATTATATAAATGAATACGGTTGGAAGAATTTAATGGATTAGTTTTTTAATCAGGTTGTTTCAGAGTTACCAGTTTTTTATAATAAAACAACAAAGGAAAAAGAGATATTAAAATAAAAAATCCGCCAATAAAATAGCTCCAAATAATATTGTTTTCGGTCGTGAAAAAGGACATTGCAAAAAGTGCAATAAAAGAAAACCTCAGAAAAACATTAATGGAGTGAAAAACGCTTCCAGTTCTGCCAATTAAATGATTAGGAATGTGGTTAAATAAATAGGTGATTCTCAAAATTCGTGTGCCAGAGTTAGCAATACCTAATAGAAAACAACTAAACACTAACAAATAAGCACTTTTTGTAAATACCAAAATTTCCAACACAATAAAAGTAACTATCATTAAAATAATGATTGCTTTCACGGTGTTTGTTTTGCTAAAAATACGATGGATACTAAGCCCAGCGACCAATGCACCTAACCCTTGAAGAATTTCTGCTGTAGCATATATAGAAGCATCTCCATTTAAATGATTGGAAATATAAATAGGAACTAATTGGTGTATATGAATTAATACGATTACAAAAATTGCAAAAGAGCCTATTCCAAATTGAAATAACAAAGGATTTTCTTTAAGGTAAAGAATACCTGATTTCAATCGATTTAATATGTTGCCAGAATCTATTACTTTTTCAAAAATTGGTTGATATTTTATTAATAAAATAAGAAAGAAAGCAATGAGGTAGGTAAGTGCATCTAATAAAAAAATCTCGTGCATTTTCCAAGGTTCAACATGCAAAGAAATGAAGTTTTCTAATCCAAATTTTGTTAAAAATTCAGCATTAATGCCTGTTATTAAAACTGCTGCAAATGCACCAGCTATAATACTGGTGGATTGTCCTTGAACTTCAATAAGCGAATTAATTTTTCGATAGTCTTTTTTTTCTGTGATTTCTTGCCCAAAAGCATACAACGTGGGGTAGTGAATGTTATAAACAAACATGGTGTAACAAAAAACAGCTCCGATGCTAATTGTTGATAGTTCTCCATGATAAAAACCATAGAAAGAAATGCTTCCGATGAAAGAAAATCCAACAATGGAAAGAATAAGGAAAATGTTTTTGCGAGAATATTTGTCAATTAAAGTCCCTACATATAAGCCCCAAAACAACGTAAGCATTGTGGTTATGGCATACATAATTCCAAAATCGGAACTTTGATTTAACACATCTGCAAAATACCATGGAATAGCCAACATACTAATTCCTTGAGCAACTCCAGAAACGGCATTTGCACTAAGCAATAAATAAAGTGCTTTTTTGTTTTTCATTCCTTAATTTTGGAGGACAAAAATACTTTTTTTATGGCTCAATTTTTTAGAAATATGTCTCCTGAAAGAGCATTGGAAAAAGCCAAATGGTATTGTTCTTTCCAGGAAAGATGTAAAAACCATGTACTGAACAGACTAACAGCATGGAAAGTGGAGCAAAAGCATTTTGATGCTATTATTGAAACACTAGAAAAAGAAGATTTTTTGAATGAGAAACGATTTACAGAAGCTTATGTTCGAGGAAAATTTTTGATAAAGAAATGGGGAAAAATAAAAATTACGAGCGAATTATATCAACTCGCTATTAAAAATAAACTAATTAATGAAGCCATTGCCTCTGAAATTAACGAGGACGATTATTTTAAAACCTTACAGGAATTAATTAAAAAAAAGAATGCGTTGCTTCATGAAAAAGATGATTTAAAACGAAAAGAGAAACTTTATCGTTATTTGTTGTCAAAAGGGTATGAAAGTGAATTGATTTTTAAGGTAATGAAGAAATGAAGACCCCAAACTTACCTTAAAGCAGTAATATCTTCAATACCAATAAAACGCTCGGCAACAAATCCTTCGGCAAAATCAAATCCAACTTCTCTTCCCAATGTTATCATGCGAGCTTTAACAAAGTCCATAAAAAGTTTGTTTGTGAGAGGTGTTTCGGGTTCTTTAGATTCAGGATTATAAAATTGAGAACTATACGCATTTATCGCTTCCATTTTTTTATCTACAAAATCAGTTACATCAACCACAAAATCAGGTTTTAAATAGCGATCTTGAATGTAATGATAAACTGCTTTGGGTCGCCAATGTTGTTGTATTTGACCTTCAATTTCGGATTCAATTTTGCGTAAGCCACCGTAAAAACAAGCGTCCGAAATAAGTTTTGAAGCCCTTCCGTGGTCAGGATGTCTGTCGGATGTTGCATTTGCCAACACAATTTCGGGTTGATATAAGCGTAACATCTTTATAATGGCTAATTGGTGTTCTTTGTTGTTTTCAAAAAATCCATCAGAAAAGTTAAGAATTTCACGGGTGTGAACTCCCATAATTAAAGCTGCATTTTTCGCTTCTTGCAAACGTATTTCAGCACTTCCTCTAGAGCCTAATTCTCCATGCGTTAAGTCTAAAATACCAACTTTTTTGCCTAAAGCAATGTGCTTTAATAATGTTCCACTACAACTAAGTTCTACATCGTCAGGGTGTATGCCTATGGCTAAAATATCTAATTTCATTTGAACGATAAATTTTTATAATTTTTTATAAAATTAGTCCTATTTATTGTAGTTTACAATACTTACTTTTATACTTTAAATTATTCATACGATGAAAATCAAATTTATAGGAGCAGCACGAACAGTTACAGGAAGTAAACATTTAATTACTACTCGAAATGGTAAAACAATTTTATTAGATTGTGGGCTTTTTCAAGGAGAAGATGCTAAACGACATAATTATAATAAAGACTTAGGTTTTGAAGCCTCAGAAGTAGATTATTGCATCTTATCTCATGCTCACATCGATCATTCAGGGGCTATACCCTATCTTGTGAAAAGAGGATTTAAAGGAAAGATTTATTGCACTAAAGCAACGCAAGATTTATGCAGTATCATGTTGATTGATAGTGCTCATATTCAAGAATCAGATTTACAATATATTAATAGGGCAAGAATTCAAAAAGACCTTGAACCAGTAGAGCCTTTATACACCATTGCTGATGCAGAAATTGCATTAAACCAATTTGTTGGGTTAGATTATAATAAATGGTCGAAAATAAATGATGAAATTGAAGTTTGCTTTACTATAGTTGGGCATATTTTAGGTGCAGGAGCAATTAACCTGAGAATTAAAGAAGAAGGACAATTACATACCCTTTGCTATACAGGAGATATAGGACGGAATCAACATAAAATAATTAAACATCCAGAGCCATTTCCTCAAGCAGATTATATTATTACAGAAGCTACTTATGGGAATAGACTTCATGAAAATACATCAATAGCCGAAAATAAATTATTAGAAATTGTTAAAGATACTTGTGTTCGCAAAAAAGGAAAATTGATTATTCCTGCATTTAGTGTGGGACGAACTCAAGAAATTATTTATGCACTAGATCAATTTGAAACACAAGGTAAATTACCTCACATTAATGTATATGTAGATAGCCCTCTTTCTACTAATGCCACAGAAATTATGCGTAATCATCCAGAATTGTTTAATCAGGAGGTGTTGGATTATATGAAAATTGATAATGATCCCTTTGGATTTAATAAGTTAACATACATTAGAAATGTAGAGGAATCAAAAGCATTAAATAACTCAAATGAGCCATGTATTATTATTTCAGCTTCTGGTATGATGGAAGGAGGAAGGATTGTTCATCACATCAGAAATAATATATCGGATAAAAAAAATACCATTTTAATAGTTGGATATTGTGCACCATTTACGTTGGGAAACAGAATTATGCAGGGTGCCGAAACAATTAAAATTTATGGAGAAGAAATTCCTGTTAAAGCAGATGTGAAAATTCTTACAGAATATTCAGCTCATGGCGATTACCAAGAAATGATAGATTTTTTAAGTTGTCAAGATCCACTTAAAGTAAAAGAAATGTATTTGGTTCATGGTAATTATGAAGTTCAACAAGAATACAGAGAAAAACTATTGGAAAAAGGGTTTAAAAACATTCGAATACCTGACGAAGGTTCAGAGTATTTAGTTTGAAATATGAGTGCAGTCTAAAAAGTCATTTCTTTGCCACTAAAACACAAAGACTCAAGGTGTCACAAAGTTTAAAATATTGCAATTCAGTTATTTGTGCATCTTAGTAACTTAGTAACTTTGTGGTATTTTTTATTTTTTTGACTTTTTAGATTGGACTTAAATATAGTTTAATCAATTTTAATTTTCTAACACAATATTTTCTATTTGGGTGTGAATGGAATTTTTGCCTACACCTAAATCAATTGAAATTGTTTTAGATTGGTAGCCTTCTGCTTGAATAGAAACAGAATAAGCGAATCCTCCCTTTAATGTAATAAAATATTCGCCATCAGTATTAGATGTTGTTTTAGCAACTTCTTTGCCTGTGTTATCTTTAAAAATAAAATCGGCAACAATTGGCGTTTGTTCATTGCTTTTAATCTCGCCTTTCAAAATAGACAAATTAATTGCTACACCATCCGTTAAAACAGGATAGTTAATCATATTTATTTTGTAGATATCTCTTTCTCCCATACCTTCTTTCAATTCATTGGAATAATAAGCTGTTTTTCCATCTAAGCTTAAAATAAAGTGAATATCATCGTTTACGGTATTGATTGGATAACCAAGATTTTGAGGAATTGACCATGTGCTGTCCGCATCATTAAATTTCGACATAAAAACATCATAGCCACCCATAGATAAATGTCCTTTTGAACTAAAAAATAAGGTTTTCCCATCAGGATGAATAAAAACAGCAATTTCATCTTCGGGGGTATTAATTATAGGTCCTAAATTTTTTGGTTCGCCCCATTGGCTTTTTGATATTTTTTCAACTACATAAATATCTCCTTTTCCTTGAGCTCCTGTTTTTTTCTCTTTTCGTTCGCTAACAAAAAAGAGCTTATTTCCATCTGCTGATAAAGAAGCCGAACTTTCGTAATAAGAAGTGTTAATAGTTTTGTCGAGTGGTTTTGGAGTGCTCCATTTACCAGAAGTTTCTCTTTTTTTGGAGACAAAAATATCGCCTATATATATACTTCCATCATTGCGGTAAATGTATATTTCATTTCCATCAGGAGAGATGCTTAAACTTGCATCATGCCCTTCTGTATTGATGTTTCCTTCAATAGGGTAGGCTTTCCCCCAATTGTTTAATGTGGAATCCCAAGTAGAAAGGTAAATGTCTTCAAAATATTTATAATCACCAGCTTTGTCAATTCCACCACCTTTAGTATCGGATCTTCTAGATGTAAATATCATTGTTTTTCCATCGGCAGTAATGGAAGGAGCATAATCAGCACCTCTTGAATTAATATTTTCTGAAAGAATCTCAATTTCAACATTAACAGGATGTTCTTTCATTTTTTTAGCATAATTTACCTGATTGAGTGCTTTAGAAACATTGTAGGTGTTTAAAACACTTTTTTTTGCTGTTGCTTTAAATTTTTCTAACGATTCAATAGCTAAGTCTAATTGGAGGTTTTTATGATAAGCAATTCCTAAATTATAATGCAATTCGGGAACAATGGGCTTGTCTTTTAGCTTACGTGCATTTTGAAAATATTCAACAGCTAATTCAGGTGAGTTTAAAGCTAAGTAACATTCTCCAATTCTGTAATTTATCATTGCATCGTTGGTGAAATCAGTAAGTAATTCTCTATAAATATTAAGTGCCGCTCTGTAGTTTTTATCTCCTAATAAAAGGTGATGAGCTTCTGCCATTTTTAATTTATAGGTAATTTTTCCTTTTTGTTTTGTTTCGGATTGTGCAAAAGATATTGATGTGCTTACGAAAAGCATAATTAAAAAAACGAGTATATTTTTCTTCATCTTGAGTAAAAGGTTAAAATAGAGTAAACAAATGTAAGGAAATGCTTATTAAAAAAAAACAATTACACTAAATCTAAAAATTTTTTTATTGCTTTTCGTTTGTTGTCTGTTAGTAAATAGCTAATGTTGTTTGTTAAATAATTTAAGAGTTCCAGTTTTTTTTCATTTTCAATTGCATAAAAATCTAATACTGAAGAGATGTTATTAACACCAACACCAATGGCTTCATTAAATTCTTTGATGAAATTGGGAGTTATTTTTTTATTGGAAACCCAACAAGCAAAAACAAAAGGAAGTCCTGAAAATTTTTGCCATTCCTCAGCTAAATCATACACATAGCTATAGTTTTTTGAAAGATTAAATGTTCTGTCGCCAATTATTACTCCTGCGGTTGAATTTTTTATCGTATTTTCAAAGCCTTCTTCTGCTTCTTCCCATTGAGGTTGTATGTTCCAAAAATGTTTTGCCAATACTTTGGTTAAATTAATTGATGTTTTTGATTGATAATCTAATAAAACAGTTTTAATTTCATGGAGGGGAACATCACTTAATAATAATACTGATTTCACTTTTCCTTCAGCTCCTATACAATAATCGGAAATGATGTAATGCTCTTTCAATTGAGGAATAATAGCAACAGGAACTAATCCTATATCTACTTGGTTGTTAATTAGTTTTTTAGCACAATCTGAAGGGTAATCTAACGATAAATCAATAGTGTCTATAATAGAACTTTTTTTTAATCCATACAAAAAAGGGTAGGTGTTGGCATAAGAAACAGCCGAAATTTTATACTTCATTTATTGGTTGATTGATGATTTTTTGAGCAGAAATAGTGGCTGCAACAACTGAAACAATAGAAACAAAACCAGCTAAGGTAACTCCAACTATTGGAATAAGCATTATTAAGGCAAACACACTACCGTTGGCAATGGCTAATCCTTTGTTTTTTCGCATAAACTGAATACTTTGAGCTACGGAAAAGCGTTGTCGTTCTAATGAATAATCTATAAAAGAAAAGCCATAAAAATAGGCTGAAATAAAGAATAGAATTAGGGCTGCAAATTGACCTACAAGTGGTATAAAACCCAAAATAAAAAATAAGATTAAATAAAAGGTTTCGATGAAAACATTTCGTAGTGCAATAAGAACGCCTCTAACAATATCTCGCATCATTTGGTCGGGATTGAAAGGATAGGTTTTTCCTAATAAAATTTCTTCTGTTTTTTCTGATAAAATAGCAAAGATAGGAGAGAGGCAAATGATTACAACATACCCACCAAAGGTAGCAAATACAAAAAAGAAAGTAATTTTGAAAAATAACCACAAAAAGCCACTAAGTACTTTTTGGATATAATAACCAGCATCTCTTAGCATTTCTAACCCAAAAAGTGGCGTGGAATCTTCTTGAAAACTAACTTGAAGCCAATTTTCAAGAGCAACAGTAAGCATTCCTATGCCATAAAAACCTCCCACAAAAAAGAGTACGTTTAGCAAAACAGGAAAAATAAAAAACCACCACAATCCATTAGAAATAATAAATTGAAGTGCTTTTGAATAGCCTGAAAGTCCAATTGATATGTCTTTTAGTAGTTTGATAAGTTTATAAAGTTAAAAGTTTGTGAAGTTTGTAAAGCTATAGATTCTTCACTTCATCCCGAAAGCTTTCGGGAGTTCGTTCAGAATGACACTAACACCTAATTACTAGCACCTTATTTAATGTATAACAATTTCAAGTAAAATTCTTTTCCTCATGCGTTGATTAAGTTTATGCATAATGGCTTCTTTGCTATAGCTTAATTCTTGCTTCAATGCAGCAGAATCTAGTTTAACAAAGAGTTTTTTATCTTTAAAATAGACTTTTTGGGTGTGTTTCATATACATCACACCAACAGCTTCTTCATACAATTTTATCAATTCAATTTCATCTAACTGATCTTGATAACCATAAGCACGCAACAGTTTATCTATTAATTCTTTTATTGGTTTTTCATTGCTCATTTTCTATCACCCCATCTTTTATTTTAAACGCTTTAAAATTAATATTTTCTTTTTTTAATAACGAAGGAATTCGAACAAAAGAAGTGTCGGTAATAAAAATTTGTCCAAACGTGTTGCTTCCAACAATGGTTAATAACTGAGTCATGCGTTTGTTGTCGAGTTTGTCGTAAATATCATCCAACAAAAGTGTTACTTCGCTTTTTTTAATGGATTGTATTAATGCTGCTTGGGCTAATTTCAAGGCTAATAAATAAGTTTTTTGTTGTCCTTGCGAGCCAAATTTTTTAATGGGATGATTGCCAATATTAAAAATTAAATCATCTTTATGAATTCCAATATTTGAATAATGATTTGCTCGGTCTTTTGCCAAATTTTCAATTAATAAGGTTTTGAAATTTTCATTGGTAAGTTGCGATTGATAATCTAAAGAAACTACTTCTTTTTTTTGACTTAACAGGTCGTAATACTCTTGAAAAAAAGGAGAGAAATCAAAAATAAATTTTTTGCGTGTTTCATGGATAAATTCACCATAGAGA
>Ga0210046_1002547_pt1 | contig 12925 bp, 9 predicted proteins | sample CryGeyCG2114_250_FD_185461 | JGI IMG/M metagenome (GOLD analysis project Ga0210046, IMG submission 185461) | Groundwater microbial communities from aquifer - Crystal Geyser CG18_big_fil_WC_8/21/14_2.50 (SPAdes) (version 2) | ecosystem: Environmental > Aquatic > Deep subsurface > Groundwater ... | reverse complement strand
CAAGACGGTCGAGAAGTCGTGGTCGGCGCCTTTGAGGGCGGCGAGCAGTTCTTCAGCGCTCTTGTCTTTGGCGGCGAAGATGCCGGGGAAGCCAGTCTTATGCGAGCCGGAGCCGTAGCGGCCATCCACGCCGAGGTAGTCCCAGCCGTGACATTCCTTGCAGCGCCAGGTATCCTTGCCAGAGCGGGTGTTGGTGGGCTGGGTCGCCCACAGAGGTTGGTCGCCCTCAGGAGTGTCCGCGCCGGTGGCTTTGATCCAGTTATCGTACAGGTGAGCGCCTTCTACAGGGCTGGAGGTGGGCAGGGTCTGGGCAAAAGCCAGCAGGTCGGCGTATTCGGCATCGTCCAGGCCGACATCCACCATGGAAGGCATATCTTCCGCGCCGGGCTGGCCGAAGCGGGCCTTGTGAACGAATTCCCACGGGTTGTCGCTGGCAATCGTGCCATAGTATTCGGGGGCGGCATCGTCGCCGAAGTTTATGCTCAAGCCTTCGGGGCCGTGGCAGTCAATACAGTTTTCTTCGAAGATGATCTTGCCATTGGCGGGGTCCCCGCTGGTGGCTTTCTTATCCGCGCCGATGAAGGCCGGAGAATCGAACTGATAGCCGCTCAGGAACAGCGCCAGGTCGGTGAGCGCCTGGTCATCCACGACCGCAGAGAAATCGTGGTCGGGATTGGTGCCGCCTTTGAGAGCCGCCAGAATTTCGTTGGCATCCGTGCCAGCAACCTGGGAAACGCCCACGAAGCCGGTCGCATGCGAGCCTTTGCTGTAAACGCCTTCCAGGCCAAGATAGTCCCAACCATGACATTCCTTACAACGCCAGGTATCCTTGCCAGAGCGGGTGTTGGTGGTCTGGGTGGCCCAGAGAGGCTGGTTGCCTTCGGGAGTATCCACGCCGAGGGTTTTGATCCAGTTGTCGTAGAGTAAGCCGCCGCGAATTGGGTCGCCGCTCAGTTCGGGCATGGCAGTCGGCGCTTCGGTGACGACGGGCGCGCTAGTGGGCGCTTTGGTCGGCGCCGCAGTCGGCGCTTCGGTTGCTTTGCCACCGCAGGCTACCAGCACGAGCGCCACGCCTACGATGATGAGCAGAAGAGAGAAAACGCGTTTGTTCATAGAATATTCTCCTTGTGAAATTTGAGATTAGCGCCCAGACACATCTGGGATTAATCTGCCTTAAGATACCACTCATATCCGTCCAAAAACTGTCCCGCTTTGTCTCAATTGTGTCCTCGTTTAAATCTACTGGAACAAAAGGGCTATAATTTATTCAATGAAACCAAACCCGTACAAAGGCCGCTTTCTCGACCTCAGTCTTTTGCAATGGGCGGTTCCGCTGTTCCTGGGCATCACAGCCTTTGTCTTTGAGTTTATCGAACACAGTCTCGAAGACGGCTTGCGCTTTGACCTGGCCTTCACCAGCGAAATCATCATCTTCGGCTTGATGGGCCCCGCTATCGTGGGATTCATCATCGCCTGGATGCGCGAACTCGTCAACGCGGAAAAACGGGCCATGGAGGAAATCTACGTTTTGAATCGCGAGTTGGAAATCAAAGTGGCGGAGCGCACCGCCGCGCTCGAAGGACGCAACGCTGAACTGGATCAAGCCAACCGGCAACTGCAACAGATGGATGAGATGAAATCCGAATTCGTCTCGCTCGTCAGCCACGAACTGCGCGCCCCGCTGACCGCCCTCAACGGCGGCCTCGAAGTGGCCCTGCAAACCGCCGACAGCCTGCCGCCCGCCTCGCGCCGCACGCTCGAAGCCATGATGGATGAAAGCGCGCGCCTGACCCAGTTTGTGCAAACCATCCTGGATGTCTCCCGTTTGGAAGCCGGACGCCTCACCCTCAACCCGGGGCCGGTGGCCGTTGCCCCGATCCTTCACCGCTCCGTGGAAGTGATCCTCGGAACGCGCCGCGAAGTCAAGTGGACTCTGCCATCCGAGATTCCCCCCGTCTGGGCGGACGAAGTTCATTACGAACAAATCCTCCGCAACCTGCTGCTCAACGCCGATAAATACTCGCCTGCCGAAAAACCGATCGAGATCAGTGCGCAGGTCAGCGACGGGAATGTCAGCGTTGATGTCGCCGATCATGGAGCGGGCATCCCCCCCGAAATGCAGGCGAAAATCTTCGAGCGCTTCCAGCGCGGACATAGCGGCGAAAGCGCCCCACCCGGCTGGGGATTGGGATTGTACTTTGCCAAAAAACTGACCGAAGCGCAAAGCGGCGCGTTGACCCTGCGCTCCCCGCTGTGGCCGGATCGCAACGCGCCCGGTTCCGCCTTTACCGTTACCATGCCGGTCGCTGCCGATGTTCCCGACGAGATTGAAAATGCCTGAAATCCTGATCGTTGACGACGACCCAAACTTGAGCGGCTTGCTGTGCGAATTTCTGCGCGGACAGGGCTATGCCACCCGTAATGCCGCCAACGGAAAAATCGGCCTGCGCGAAATGTTCGAACATAAACCGGATTTGATCGTATTGGATGTCACCATGCCGCAAATGGACGGTTGGGAAACGCTCAAGCGCATCCGCGAAATGAGCGAGGCGCCGGTCATCATGCTCACCGCCCGCGACGATGAGAGCGACGTCCTGCGCGGCTTCTCGAATGGCGCGGACGATTACGTCACCAAGCCGTTCTCCTTCGCGCAACTGGCGGCGCGCGTCAAAGCCGTGCTGGCGCGCAAAGGCGAAACGCCCGGCGGCGAGCATCTCAGCGCGGGCGATCTCAAAGTGGACATCCCCTCCCGCCGGGTCGCGCGCGGCGATGAAATCATTAACTTGACGCCCACCGAATTTAATTTATTGGTGGCGCTCATGCGCCGCAAAGGGGAAGTGTTATCCAACGAGGATTTGGCGCGCCAGGTCTGGGGTCCGCAATACGCCAGCGAGGTCGGCTTCGTGCGCCGCTATGTCTGGCACCTGCGCCAGAAAGTGGAACGCGATCCTGAAAACCCGCAATACATTCATAACGAACGCGGATACGGGTACAGGTTTGGCAATCGGGAAGATAAATAGGGTGTGTTTCATAGCAGTTGAAGCCTTGCAGCGTGTAGCGTGTAGCGTAAACCTTCAAAACGGAACCCTTCGACTACGCTCAAAACAGGCACGAAATACGCAACACGGCTTTCTCTCAACTCATTTGCGAAGTAACTGCGCCTTTCAGTTGCCTGCCCTGGCGGGCTAGGCCAGGGAAACACACCCAAATGAATAGCCTTTGACTCGTGTGTAGAATTTGTGCGGCAAAGTGACTGTCACTTTGTACATTCTTTCCAGATGAGCCAATAACCTTTTTAGCGGGGAGTGACACAATCCAGTCCGTGATTTGGCGGAGGCGTTGCAAGATAGGTTGATCGGTGTTTACCCACAAGTTTGTTCCTCCCGCAGTTGGACTGCGGGAGCAGGCGGCAGTCCAACTGCCACCTGAACTTGCGGGTAATCACCAGAGGCTGAAGTTGAGGATGGGGTAAAATGTTGGCATTCACCCAAAGCCCTCCGGCGCGTTCCTTTCGATGGGAAGGAAAGTCAATGTCCGCCAGTCTCTCCTCCGCCCTCCACGATCACTTCGGCTTTTCCTCCTTCCGCCCCGGACAGGAAGATGCGATTCAGAGTCTGCTGAATCATCATCACACCCTGGCGGTCATGCCGACGGGCGCGGGCAAGTCGCTCATCTTTCAACTGGCCGCGATTATGTTGGGCGCGGGTCTTGCGCCCGCCCCGGTCACGCTCGTCATCTCGCCGCTGATTGCGTTGATGAAAGACCAGGTGGACAGCCTCGCCTGCCGCAATATTCCCGCCACTTATATCAACAGCGCGCTTCCAACGTCCGAGCAAAACCTGCGATTGCAAAACCTTTCGCAAAATAAATATCGTCTCGTGTATATCGCGCCCGAACGATTGCGAAGCGTCCAGTTTTTGAATGCGCTCAAAACACAAACCATCAGCCTGCTCGCGGTGGACGAGGCGCACTGCATCTCCGAGTGGGGTCACGATTTTCGTCCCGACTATCTGCGCATCGCGCAAGCCCGCGCCGCGTTGGGGAATCCGCTCACCGCCGCGCTGACCGCCACCGCCACGCCGCAAGTCCAAAAGGATATTATTCGACTGCTTGGATTGGGCGACTCGACGCGCATCGTGACGGGATTCAACCGCCCGAACCTGACTCTGGACGTGAAGTACGCTTCGGGATTCCCCTCGAAGTTGCGCGCGTTAAACGAGCTTTTATCTCCCCTTTCGGGTGGGCGCGAGACCCACGCCCAACAAGGCGCGGCTATCATCTACACGGGCACGCGCCGCGACGCCGAGGAAGTGACCGAGTTCGCGCGCGAGGTCCTCCGCGTCCCTGCCGAGTTTTATCACGCGGGACTGCTCCCCGAGGAGCGGACGCGCATCCAAAACGATTTCATCTCCGGCAAATTAAACGTCATCGCCGCGACCAATGCCTTCGGCATGGGCATTGACCGCGCCGACGTGCGCCAGGTGATTCATTATTCCCTGCCAGGTTCGCTCGAAGCCTATTACCAGGAGGCGGGTCGCGCGGGCCGCGATGGTCAACCCGCCAGGGCGACTCTGCTGTACGATCCGCAAGACCGCGCTTTGCACGAATTTTTCATCGCCAACAGCGTCGTCGCCGCGAACGATCTGCGCGCCATCCATAGATTTGTTGGAGATGCAGTTGGACTGCATCCTGCTCGCAGTACAACTGCTCGCGAACAATTGTGGGTCACATTGGACGAACTCTCGCGCGTCACAGGCTTGCATCCCGTTCAAATCAAGGTGGGACTATCCGAGTTGGAACGCGCAGGGACACTCGAACATCTTGGAGACGAAGGCATCCGCATGTTGTTTCGACGCGGCGAGTGGGATCAAGGTGAAATCGAAAAAGCCGCCGTTCACAGCAGGGAACATCTCAAGCATCGCCAGACGCAACTGGATGGGATCGTCCATTACGCGGAGTCCAATTTGTGCAGGCGCAAAATCATCCTCGACCACTTTGGGGACGCGGGGGAGGCGGAAGCGGCCGATTGCTGCGATAACTGTCGAAGCGCGGAAGCCGGCCCGAGGTCAGGCAAAGAAGCGGGTGAGATGTCGCACGGGGAGCGCGCCGCGCTCGTCATCCTGGATTGCATCCGCCGGGTCCACATCAAGGTTGGGCGCGAAAAACTGGCGCAGATCTTGCACGGCTCGAAGGCGCAGGACATTCTGAAATTTCATCACGACAAAAATGTGTATTACGGCAGGCTGGCGGTCGTCAAACAAAACGACATTGAGGCGATGATCGGGCAGTTGATCGAGATGGGGTTTATCAAGATGATCGGCGGCGAGTATCCGATTTTGAGCCTGACGCCGCGCGGCGAGAATGCCATCAAACAAAAAGAGACGATTGCGCTGAACCTGCCGAAGTCTCTGGGCGCGACGGAGATCAGGCGCGCAAAAGAAAAACTTGAAGCGGGCGGGACGGTGGAATATACCGCCAAACTTTTTACCGAGGGATTGAAACCCGAACAAATCGCGCGTGAACGCGGATTGGCAATTGGGACAATTTATGGTCATTGTGCGCAGTTGATTGAACGCGGCGTGCTTGAATTATCGCAAGTAATTTCGCCTGAAACGCAAACGCAGATCGAAGACGCGATCAAAAAAGTGGGTGCGGTCAATTCCACCACACCTATAAAAATGCTTTTGCCAGATGCAATAGATTATGGCATGATCCGTTGTGTCATCGTCGCGCAACAAAAAAATTACGCAATACGCACCACGCAACACGATGACATCGATTCCTTCCTCGCCAAACCTCACCCTCGCCCTCTCGTTGGTTCGTGGCAAACCGGCTGGGCGTTGGGATTTCACAGCCGCATTTCGGGAGGCGATTGGAGTCGCAGCGGCGTCGGCGATCTCACCTATCGTTTGAAATACGAATCGGATACAACGGTTTTGCCCGCGTTGATCCAGCAAACGCTTGATCTGTTCCAGGCGCATCCTGAAACGAACCAGGCCGAGATCATCATCCCTGTCCCATCTACGACAGAGCGAAAGGTGAATCCTGTCCACGCGTTTTGCGAGGCGTTGGCGGGTAAAATCAAGATGCCGATGCAAACACTGGTCGCAAAGACTCGCCAGACACAGCCGCAAAAAGAGATGAAGACCCTCGCGCAAAAACGCGCCAATGTCGCGGGAGCGTTTTCCCTGCGCGGCGAAGTCAAAGGCAGGAAGGTTCTTCTCGTTGATGACCTATTCGACTCTGGCGCGACGCTCGATGAAATCACGCGACTGCTTCTCAAGCACGGCGCGGCGCGCGTGAATGTGCTGGCGTTGACGCGAACCATTCACTCCGACGCGTAGCGCAAGATAGGTAGACAGGTAAACACGGAACACGAAAACAAGTAGACACGTACACAGGTACACAGGTAAACACGGAACACGCGACACGAAACATTGCGAAGCATCCCCGTGGGACGCAACATGAACCTTTCTCCCGACTCTCTCGCCCTGCTTCTCTTATGCTCCCAACTTGGATTGGATGACGATTCCGCCAAGCCGATGACCCTGCGCGAATGGAATCCGCTCGTGCGAAAAATGCAGGCCGCATCCATTCGACCCGCCGATTTATTAGAACTTTCGCAAGCAGATTTACAAACCAAACTTGACCTCCCAACGGAACACGCAACACGCATCATGCAACTCGCAGAACGCACAAACAACTTGCAACATGAGCTTAACCGTCTTGAATCCCTCGGCATTCATCCCCTCACCCGCGCGGACTCAGATTATCCCGAAAAATATCGCCAGCGCTTGAAAGATTCTGCGCCCGCCGTTTTATTCTACGCGGGCGAAAAGGCCTTGCTCGGACAACCTGGGATCGCGGTGGTCGGCTCGCGTCATTTGGATGAAGCCGGGCAGGAGTGCGCGCGCTTCGTGGGTAACGCCTGCGGACTCTCTGGTCAGGTCTTGTATTCGGGCGGCGCGAAAGGCGTGGACACCCTCAGCATGGAGTCCGCGCTTGAGGCGCGCGGGACAGCTGTCGGCGTGCTGTCAGATAGTTTAACGAGGGCAGTCAGAAGTCGGAAAGAGGCGTTGAAGAGGGGAGATTTATGCCTGGTCACGCCGTACAGTCCGAGTGCGGGATTCTCCGTCGGCGCGGCGATGGGGCGCAATCGCCTCATTTATACGCTGGCAGATTACGCCATCGTGGTCGCCAGCGACGCGGAAACAGGCGGAACCTGGGCGGGCGCAACGGAGACGCTCAAAAATGGCTGGGTTCCTGTTTTTGTGTTGGAGCATGAACAAATGCCGGAGGGGAACAAGTTGCTGTTGCAAAAAGGCGCGCTGGCGTTTCCGCATCCGTTCAAGGAGCCACCCGTGAAGTTGCCTGAGTGGCTGAAGGAAAAGGCCGCGAGTCTTCCGTCGCAACCCAGCCAGCCGAATTTGTTTTAGGATTCTGGTGATTACCCACAAGTTCAGGCGGCAGTTGGACTGCCGCCTGCGCCCGCGCCCGCAGTCCAACTGCGGGCAAACCCGATTTGTGGGTAATCACCAGTTAGGATTTCATTGCACCAACTTGCCGTTTATGGCATAATAATCGCATGAAATTCGAGGAATTGCTCACCCTTGTTGGAGACCAGCCATTTTTTGAAACGGGACTGCTCCTGGCAGGGAACGTAAACCCCGATGATGTTCGCCGCCAACTCTCGCGTTGGTCACGCGCTGGGAAAATCCGCCAATTGCGGCGCGGACTATATGCTCTCGTCCCACCCTACCAGAATGTCGCGCCACATCCCTTCCTGATCGCAAATGCTTTAATGCCTGGCTCGTATGTCAGCGGACAATCGGCGCTGGCGTATTACGGGCTGATCCCAGAATACGCGCCGCGCACACTTAGCGTTACCACGTCACGCCCTTCGCAATGGGACGGCGGATTTATTTTTCAACATCTGGCCCCGCGCCTGTTTTTTGGTTACCAATCCGTTGAACTTTCACATGGACAAAGCGCGTTCGTCGCCGCTCCTGAAAAAGCCCTGCTTGATTTGGCGCACCTGACGCCCAATTCGGATTCGCCTCATTACCTTTCTCAACTTCGCTTGCAAAACCTGGAACATTTGAATTTACAGCGTCTCGATGAATTTGCCGCGCGCGCTGAAAAACCGAAGTGGAAACGGGTTGCCCGTCAAGTTATGCGGTTGGCGGGACAGGAAAAGACCGAGTACGAGGATCTGCCATGAAGGAATATTTAACAAGGCTGATCCAGTCTTCGGCCTCTCCCGTGGACGCTCGCAACCTGGCGCGTGAATACTTGCAAGCCCTGATCCTGCAAAGCCTGCAACGCGCGGGCGCGATGACCGCGCTGGCATTTCATGGCGGCACAGCCCTACGGTTTTTATATTCCTTGCCGCGCTATTCCGAAGACCTGGATTTTGCCCTCGAAAGCAACCACCATTCATATAATTTTCGCGCGTACCTGCAATCCATCCGAAAAGATATGGAAGCGCAGGGGTACAACATCACGCTCAAGGTCAACGATCAAAAAACGGTTCACAGCGCCTTTATCCGTTTTTCAGGATTGCTTCACGAATTGAAATTGTCGCCTCATCGGGATGAAACCCTGGCCGTAAAACTCGAAGTGGATACCCATCCGCCTGCCGGCGCTGGACTGTCCACCACCCTTGTTCGCCGCCATGTTCTGCTTAACCTGCAACATCACGATCGGGCATCCTTGCTGGCCGGTAAACTTCACGCCATTTTGCAACGCCCCTATCTCAAAGGGCGCGATGTATACGACTTGATTTGGTACCTGAGCGATAGGGACTGGCCTGCCCCCAACCTGGTCTTGCTCAACAATGCGCTGGCACAAACACAATGGGCCGGTTCAATCCTGGCCATTGATAACTGGCGTGAAATCGTACGCGCTCAAATTGAATCGGTTTCCTGGGAACAGGTTCTGGGCGATGTTCGCCCGTTCCTTGCGGCGCAAAAGGAAGCAGGCTTGTTGACAAAAGAGAATTTAATTGGTTTGCTCGTAACGTGGAATTCATTCCGCAACCAAAAGGCGATATGAATATCGCCCCACAGAATCTTCGCGATGGAAGATGATTTTTAGCAAATTGGAGGAACCATGCCCGATCAAACCATGAAAGAAATCAGCCGCGCCCAACTTCAAGATATCTGGCCCAGAGCCAAAGCGGTCGAGATTGCCTTCCACGATGGAAGCGAGGAATCATAAAAGGGAGTTACACAAAATACTTCCCTTTCACATCCTGCCAGGTCTCCTCGGGCAGGGTCATAAACGCGGACAGCGCGGGATGGACGCGCTGAATCTCCTCCGCCACGCGCTCGGCGATCTTGCGGATGGAGTAATGCGCGTTGGCCGCGGCGCGCAACTGGCAGAAGTGGTACGCGCTCCGCAGGTTGAACTGGGCAGCACGCGACGAGAAAGGCCAAAGAGATCAGTGCAAGTAAGAATTTGTAAATCCCGGGCATGGGATTAGAGAAATTCTGCCGCCGTAACAATTTTTATCCCCTCGGATAGTTTGAGCGTATCGGTTTTTTCCACAATCAAAAGATTCAGGCTGGAACAGTCCAGCGTTGTCCCTGCTTTTATCAACGAGCGTGTTTCACGGGCGCGTGTTGCCTCGTCATTTATATCAAAACATGCCTGGTACAAAGCAACGACTTTGCCGTCTTCAAGGATTGCAAAGTCAACCTCGTTACCCTTATCGTCTTTATAGTAATACATCGTTTCGTGCCTGCGCGCCAATTTGTGATACGCCAGGTTTTCAAACAGCCTCCCCTTGTTTGTTGAAAATTTAGTGGACAAGGCTGTCATGAATCCGGTATCTATAAAATAGATTTTTCGCGGGTATTGCAGTTGGTTGATAACCACCGGGCTGTAAATAAAAAGCTCGTTCATGAAATATGAAGTTTCAATATAGGAAAGGTAATTATCCACTGTAGACTTGCCAATTGGGATGCCCATGCTCTTCAAACTGTTATGTAATTTGGAGATGGTAATGTAACTTGAGTTAAGCAGTAATTTTAAAAGCGTTCTCAATGCGGCGTCGTTTTCTATTCTGTGTCTCTCTGCAATATCTCTTTGCGCCACAGTTTTAAAATAGGTTTGCAGAAGTTCCTGCTTTTTCTCCGGTTGTGTGAGTACCACCGCAGGTAACGCTCCATACAACAGGTATTCATCAAAAAGAAAACGGAAACGGGCGGCTTCCTCTTTTACGCTGGCCAGTGTATCCAAATCAATGGCAGTATCTTTAAAACGCAGAAACTCTGTGAATGTAAGCGGATGCACCTGTACTTCCCATGCCCTCCCGCGAAGTTCTGTGGGCAGTTCGGCGCTACTCATTTTGGAAGTGGAGCCGGTGATAAACAATTGTATGGTTTCGCTGTCGAGGATTCGCCGTACCCATTTCGACCAGTTGGGAATGAGTTGCAGTTCGTCTAAAAACAGATATTTGGGTTTTTTGCCATATATTGCCTGTATTTCTGGAATGAGATCGGTGAGCAGGTTTGTTGTGAGTGTAAGAATGCGCTCATCTTCAAAGTTGATATAAACCACATCCTCACGGGTGTATGTCTCCAGAAGTTTTTGCATGGTTTCATACAGCAAATATGTTTTTCCCACCCGCCTGAATCCTGTTATTACCGTCGCATTATTGGTCCCCCTTTGTGGCGATATGTCTAAATGAAAATCTCTCCCAATGATGGTGGGAAGTTTCCTGTCTTTCCATTCACGCAAAAGTGTTTCCAATACCATGTTCATGGGACAATATTACCATTTAATTGTCCTGTCGGCAAGACAATATTTCTTTTTCCATGCCTTTATGACACTCCTATTTCAGCCCCGATCTACACAAAATGATTTTTGTCCACATCCTGCCACGTCTCTTCGGGCAGGGTCATAAACGCGGAGAGTGACGGATGTACGCGCTGGATTTCCACAGCGACGCGCTCGGCCACCTTGCGGATGGAGTAATGCGCGTTGGCGGCGGCGCGCAACTGGCAGAAGTGGTACGCGCTCCGCAGGTTGAATTGCGCCAGCACACGGCGGTTGAACCCGTTGGGGACAACGTACTGCGCGACGTGCGGATTCCAGGCGGCGAGGTTTTCGTAGGTCTGCGCGGCTTTCTGCATGGCCGCGTCATACTCAGACCTGAAACCTGCCTCCGCGATGAGACGCGGGGTGGCGTATCCCAGCCTCGTCGTCAGCAGTTGCGGGGTCTGCGTCATCATGCGGTGACGTTTGAACTCGGCGTACGCGCCCTGATCCATGACCAGGTCGAAGGTGTAATTGCAATATTCCAGTTCGCGCAGGGGGATATCGTGACGAGTGAGCCGTCCAAGCAGGGACTCGGCCAGTTGCGCGCGCTCGGCTTTCTTGAGCGACTTGACGCGCGCGAACGCGTCCGCGTAGGTCATTTCGCCGAAACGGTAGTACGCCGCGGCGAGGACTTTTTGTTCGCCATCGTGATCGTAATCCACGAGTTGGCACCAGTCAGATGATTTACGGTTTTCGATTGACGATGCTTCGACTGCGCTCAGCACAGGTTTACGATTTTCAAATTCGGCGCAGGTTTCTTTCAAATAGGGAACGGCTTCCGCGTATTTGACCAGCGTTGGGACTTCGCCCTTGGCCACTTCCTTGACGCGTTCGCCGATGGCGCGGACTTCAGCCAGCGGGTGCGAGAGGAACTTGCGGACGGCGTTCTCCAGCACGCGCGCGTTGGCGGTCATGCCCGCGTTGGCAAGCGCGGCGGCAGGCAGGAGGAAGCGGCACGAGTCCACATATTGCGAGCGGACGCGGCGATCCCAGGCCTCGTCCGATTCGTCCGGGCGGCGCGGAGTCCGCTCGAGGATGAGATTCCGCGCGGGCCCGAGCGACCCGGCATAGGTCGAGAAGAGGAAGCGGACGGTGTCCGCAAATTCGCCGCGGAGCGGATGTCCCTCCAGTTCAGGCGGGATGGTGAAATCGTCCGGTCCCCACTTCTGGTAGCGCGTGGACTTTTCGGTGTAGGAGGCGAGGCGGTTGCTCTCGATGGACTCCATCGCGATGCGCGAGACATTTTCAATGGCAACGTGCAGGATGGCATGTTCGGCCACTGAAGCGTGGCCGTAACCCACCACCCACTTCTCGTGGAATTTGGCAGAACTCTCCTCGGAGAGTCCGTCTGCAATCTCGCGGAACGACTCGGGCGAGCGCGAGGTCTTGGCGAACGCGACCGCGATGGTTTCGGGCGAGAGGTCTTTGGGGGAGAGTAAGTAGATTTGTCGTTCGGGCATGGGAATGTCCTTTGGCGGATTCAAGTCCGCGAAACTATAGACGAAAACAACTTTAGAGTCAACGGGATGTTTTGTGGAAAGCAGGACTATAATCCACGAAAATTCTTCAGGAGAGAGAGCATGCCACAGAAATATTCCATCCGCCAACGACTTGAGTATTGGTTCGATAAAGTGATGTCGCGCGGCACTTCCGCGTTGATCACCGGGTTGTTCGTCATTTCGGCCGCGATTATTCTGGTGGCAGCGGCTCTTGTCCAGTTTACGGGGAATGCTCCCGAAGGGACGGGATTCTGGGGCGTGGCCTGGATGGGACTCTTGCGCACCCTGGACTCTGGAACGATGGGCGGCGATACCGGCAGCGTCTTCTTTCTCACCATGATGCTGGTCGTCACGTTCGGCGGTGTATTTGTCGTTAGCGCGCTCATCGGCATCCTCAATAATGGCCTCGAAGAAAAACTCGGACAACTCCGCAAGGGCCGCTCGCAAGCGCTGGAAAATGATCACACCGTCATCCTCGGCTGGACGCCGCAGGTCTTCACCATCATCTCCGAGTTGGTGGTCGCAAACGAGAATCGCAAGGGCGGCGCGGCCATCGTCGTAATGGCGGACCAGGACAAGGTCCAGATGGAGGACGCGATCCG
>Ga0210046_1002532_pt1 | contig 12973 bp, 11 predicted proteins | sample CryGeyCG2114_250_FD_185461 | JGI IMG/M metagenome (GOLD analysis project Ga0210046, IMG submission 185461) | Groundwater microbial communities from aquifer - Crystal Geyser CG18_big_fil_WC_8/21/14_2.50 (SPAdes) (version 2) | ecosystem: Environmental > Aquatic > Deep subsurface > Groundwater ... | reverse complement strand
ACCATCCTTCCGAAGTATTGGAATTAGATCAGAAAGTAAACGTAGTAGTGCTTGATTTCGACGAAGACAAGAAACGTATTTCTTTAGGAATGAAGCAATTAACGCCTCATCCTTGGGATGCGCTTCCGGCTGAAGTTGAAGTTGGCTCACGCGTAAAAGGTAAAATAGTAAACGTAGCAGATTACGGCGCTTTCTTAGAATTATTACCTGGCGTAGAAGGTCTGATCCACGTTTCCGAAATGAGCTGGTCGCAACACCTGCGTAACCCGCAAGACTTTATTAAACAAGGTGACGAAATTGAGGCCGTGGTATTAACCTTAGACCGCAACGAGCGCAAAATGTCTTTGGGTATTAAACAACTGACTGAAGATCCTTGGACCAAAGAAGATGTATTAACCAAATATGCTGTAGGTACCAAACACACCGGTGTGGTGCGTAACCTGACTAACTTTGGTTTATTCATCGAGCTGGAAGAAGGCGTAGATGGTTTGGTGCACGTGTCTGACCTGAGCTGGACAAAGAAAATCAAACATCCTTCGGAGTTTGTGAAAGTAGGTGAAAACCTGGATGTGATTGTACTGGAATTAGATGCTCCTAACCGTCGTTTAGCTTTAGGCCATAAACAACTGGAAGAAAACCCTTGGGATACTTTTGCCACCGTATTCGCAGTAGGTTCTATTCATAAAGCAACTATCCTGGAGAAAAACGATAAAGGTGCCGTGTTAGAGTTGCCTTACGGTATCGAAGGATTTGCTTTTCCTAAAAACCTGGTGAAGGAAGATGGAACGGTTGCCGAAGCCGGCGAAAGCTTAGATTTTAAAGTAATGGAATTCCAGAAAGATGATCGTAAAATTATTCTTTCTCATACCAACGCTTACACCGATCCGAAAGAAGATGCTGCTAAAGCGGATAAATTCACCAAAAGGAAACCAGCTGGTGATGTGAAGAAAGACGCCAAAGCAGATAACAGCAAAAAACCGAAAGATGCTGAGCGTTCTACTTTAGGTGATTTGGACGCGCTTTCTGCTCTGAGAGAACAAATGATGAGCAACGAAGCCAATGCCAATAATACAGGTAATGATGCTGAATAATTGATTTTAATTAAATAAGCTTAAAGCCCGGTAGCAAATGCTACCGGGCTTTTTTTTCGGTTGTTTACTTATAGCTTTTATAATAAATTGTCATTACAAGTACATACCTAACACAGGTTAGGCAAGGTAATATCTGGTATAAGATGGGTGCAGAAGTTACAAACGTTTATCTTTTGAAAGATTGCATCTTTCAATTTATTGGTGCTAACTAATTCTATCTGCCTAAGTTGCCTCAAGGCCGGCTGGTCCCGACTCCCAGAGACTAGCAATACTTCTTTATGCTACTGCTTTTCTTAAATTTTGTAACATCAAACTATTCTTCTGATTAAAGCAGATACTCACTTAATGTAAATTTGAATCACTGATCTGAAAGCTTAAGTAAATCTTGCAATTTTAGTATATGAAGCATAAACTCAATAAGTTAACTGTAACATTGAATAATATAGTAAAATAAAAACAAATAAATTCGGATCGGAGGTTTGCTATCATATTTATTTATGTTTATGTTTGCACTCCCAATCTGGTAGCGTGGCCGAGTGGCTAGGCAGAGGTCTGCAAAACCTCGTACAGCGGTTCGAATCCGCTCGCTACCTCTCGTGTTAAGTCCTGGCTTTTCCCATTAGCCAGGACTTTTTATTTATATATATCTAAACTTCCGCCAAAATCATTTTAAAGTTTGACTTACGTATTCTTACGTATCTTCTAAAAATACCGGCCTTATAGGTCCGTATTTTAACGGAATTATATTCATCTGCCTTTCACATTGCAGATCTGCAAATCCGTTTGTATTCTGGTTCGTAATTACTGCACCTTATAATCTGACCTAAATAGATATTTTCAGCAGACTTTTCATATAAATAAAGTTTATAAGCTTTTGCTGTTTCTGCAAACAGGAGCGGTAGCTATTTTATAACTGTTGAGGGTAAAAAAATTATCTGCATAAGAAATAGGAGCAAAAAAAAATCGAAAGAAGATGTTCTGGAACCCAGAGGCATTCTGATTGCCATTGGTGGTAAAGAAGATAAAGGAGAAAAAGTAGATGAAGATATGCAAAGCAATGGGAATTTTATTCAGATGGAAATTCTGGAGCGCTTTTGCCAGGAATTAAAAGTGGAAAACCCATTAATAGCTGTTATTCCTACCGCCTCATCTGTTCCCGAAGAATCTGCCCAGGACTATATAACTGCTTTCGATAAGTGCGGACAAAAAAACGTAAAAGTAGTGGACATCCGGAACCGGGAAGACGTAAGCAATCCGGAGTACTTAGATATTATTAAAAATGCCGCCGGTATCATGTTCACCGGGGGCGATCAGTTAAGGCTTACCTCCATTTTGGGTGGTACAGAATTACTGATGATTATGAAACAGCGTTTTATTAAGGAGCCAATTATAATTGCCGGCACCAGTGCCGGAGCGGCAACTATGTCTACGGGCATGATTTACGAAGGACAAAAATTAAACGGTATGCTGAAAGGAGATGTGAAAGCAACAACCGGCTTGGAATTCTTAAAAAATGTAGCCATCGATACCCACTTCATTGCCCGGGAGCTTATGATCAGAATGGCCCATCGTTTAGCCACTAATCCGGGATGCATAGGTATTGGGTTAGAAGAAGATACCGGCATCGTTGTAAGAAATGGCCGTGATACGGAAGTTATTGGTAGTGGTTTGATTGTGGTAATGGATGCACGGGGTTCTACTGAAACAAATATTTATGAAGCAGACAATGGCCAGCCGGTTACGTTACCTAATCTGAGAGTTGATTTGCTGGGCAAAGGTGATACTTTTTTAATACCCGACTTTAATCTGCTTTATTCCTATTAATAAAAACTTAGAATAGTTTATAAAAATGGAAATCGTAGACTTGCGTATTATGCGCGGACCAAACTACTGGTCAGTTAAGAATCCGAAGATTATTGTGCTGCGGCTAGATCTGGAAAACTATAAAGATACTCTTACGAACGAGATTCCTGATTTTAGTGTGCGGCTGGAAAAATTGTTCCCCGGGCTTTCCGATCACCGTTCAACTGAAGGAGCAGAAAACCGGTTTTTTGAATCGGTGCGAAAAGGTGTTTGGTTAAGCCACGTGGTAGAACATATTGCCCTGGAACTGCAAAATTTATCCTGCATGGGATGTGGCTACGGCCTTACTTATCCTTCGCCCCAGGAAGGTATCGATTACGTTGTATTTGCTTATTCCGAAGAAAGAGCCGGCGAATATGCGGCTTATGCGGCTGTAAAAATAACCGAAGCTCTTGTAAAAGACACATAATATAACGTAAAGCGCGACATTGAACGCTTACACGAAATCCGGGAAGATGAACACATTGGGCCCGGTACTTATTCTATTGTAACTGAAGCGGTAAGCCGGGGCATACCTTACATGCGTTTAAATAAAAATTCGCTTATTCAGTTAGGGTACGGCGTAAATCAAAGACGGATTCAGGCCACCATGACGCGTGGCGGTATGTTACGCTCCGGATTAGGGTTTGATTATTGCGATGTTGGAATTGTAACCAACGTTGCGGCTGACCATTTAGGCTTACGGGATATAAACACCGTAGAGGAAATGGCGCAGGTAAAAGCGGTAATTTCGAAAAGTGTGCGCCAAAATGGGTATGCCGGTTTAAATGCCGACGATGATTTAGTTTATAAAATGAGCAAAGACCTGGACTGTAATGTAGCTTTGTTTAGCTTAGATGAAAATAACCCGCGCATTTTAAGGCATACTGCCCGCGGCGGCTTAGCGGTCGTACTGAAAAACGGCTATATTCCCATTTTTAAAAATAGTTACAAAATACGCGTAGACCGGGTGGCCGATATTCCTTTAACTTTTGGTGGGCGCGCTAAGTTTAATATCGAGAATGTGCTGGCGGCTACTTTAGCGGCTTACGTATCGCGCATACCCGTAGAAGATATAAAGTTAGCGTTGCGCACTTTTATTCCATCGGCGGCCAAAACGCCCGGCCGCATGAACGTATTCCGTTTTTCTAACTTCGAAGTTATCGTGGATTACGCCCATAATGCCGCCGGTTTACAGGCAATCGGCGGATTTATCCGCACTACAGATGCTACCCGGCGCGTAGGCATTATTGCCGGTGTAGGAGACCGGCGCAATGAAGATACAAGAGAATTAGGAAGCCTGGCAGCCGAATATTTCGACGAAATTATTATCCGGCAGGATAAAGATTTGCGCGGAGCCTCCTTAGAACATATCAACAATAATTTGCTGGCCGGTATTCACCAGATGAACCCCGATAAACAAGTGGTAATTATACCGGATGAAATGCGGGCTATTGCGCATGCCCTGGAAAATGCCGAACGCGGCGATCTGATTATTATTTTCTTCGAAGATATTTCGGAAGCCATTAAACTGGTAGAAAATTTCCGCTTTATTCAGGATAGAAGGGTACTGGTAGATTAAATGGTCACTATTCTGGTCAGTATCAGAATAATTATTTTAGGTTATATCCCCCAAACAAAGGCCGAAGATTAATGCTTCGGCCTTTGTTTGGGGGTAATGGAAGTTATTCGCTTACTTATAAATATTTTCTGATTTAGGTATTCTCATCACCAATTAGATACCTAACCCTTGAAAAAATAACCGCAATCTACTTCAGGGTAAAGGTCGTTTTACCAATCATAAACCCGTCGGTATATAATTCTACCGTATGTTGGCCTCTTTTATATTCTGCTCCTTTAGAGTAAACAAAAGAAACGGCTTGTTGCGAGTTATCAAAAACAATATCGCGTTTGGCGGTATAATACTTTTCTTCCCCGTTTACCATAAAAGTGCCGGAGCCCATGGCTAAATTAAATAAGGCTGAACCATCGGGCTCAATCAGGCGCATCATAATTTCTTTGGTTTCTTTTGTAGCTACATCGTTTTTAGCAATGTTAAAAGATACTTTTATTTTATCAACTTGCCGAGCCCGGTATTCCAGGTCATCGTCCTCTTTTTCTTTACCCCGCTTGTTCAGGATATTTACATTTATTTTTTCGGCCTGCAAGCGCGAAGCAATAGCTACTTTTTCCGATAAATTCTGATTGTTGGATTTTAAAGTAGAAATAGTATCGGAAAGCTGAGTCTGAGCGGTTTTTAGTTGCGTATTCTCCCCGGATAAGGCTTTATTGTCTTCTTTTAGTTTAGCAATTTCCCGGTCTCTTTGTTTTATTTGTTTTTCCAGGTTAGCGGCTCTTTGCTCATATCTACGCCGGTCAGCAGTAGAAAAACCGGTAGTCCGGAAGGATTGCAATTTTATTAAATCAGCATTAACAGAGGCAATCCGGGCTTCCAGGGAGTCGTTGGCTAATCCCATGGTTTGCAGTTCCTTGCTTTGTCTTTCAAAATCTACTTTTAAGGCTTCGTAAACTTTAATCTGATTTTCCAGTTCACTGTCCTTTACCTTAATATCTTCTGTTAACTGATCTACTTGCTGGGTTTTCTGGTGCTGCATATACAGCAGAACCCCGTTAAGGCAAAGCAGCGTTACCAGCAGCCCGATTATCCATAATTTTCGGTTGTCTTTTTTCTCCGAGGTATTTTTTTCTGACGTGTTTAAAGCCATTTTCAATAGTTTTATTAGGTCTAAATTTAAGCAATTATAGGTAAAACACAAATATTTAAAAACTTTACCGGTTTTAAAAATTAAATAATGTACTATTTAGCTGCTAATTTCTAACCAAATAAATACCTTTGGTAAGTTAAAAGTACTTAAAGTTAGATACTTGTTTGTTATTTAAAAGTTAAATTCCGGGTTTATATATATAGAAAAATATTTACACCAATTATCTATTTTCCATCATTAATCATCAAACATGTTAGCAATTCCTAAACTGGCACATACAAAATCTGGTAACTTTTTTCTGATGGCTGGCCCTTGTGCTATTGAGGGCGAAGATATGGCGCTCCGCATTGCCGAAAATATAAAATTAATCACCGATCGCCTGCAAATACCTTTTATTTTTAAAGGATCTTACCGCAAAGCCAACCGTTCCCGGATTGATTCTTTTACCGGTATCGGCGATGAAAAAGCTTTACGGATACTTCAAAAAGTAAGCCAGACTTTTGAGGTACCCACCGTAACGGATATTCACGAAACCCATGAAGCGGCTATTGCTGCCGAGTACGTGGATGTACTACAAATTCCGGCTTTTCTGTGCCGGCAAACCGATATACTTATTGCGGCCGCTAAAACCGGCAAAACCATTAACGTTAAAAAAGGCCAGTTTCTATCGGGTGAGGCCATGCGGTTTGCCGTTGATAAAATAAAAGATTCCGGCAATGATCAGGTAATTTTAACCGACCGGGGCAACTCTTTTGGCTACTCTGACTTGGTGGTAGATTACCGGAATATAGTAGCTATGAAAGCGCACCAGGTGCCCGTAGTAATGGATGTAACCCATTCGCTGCAGCAACCTAATCAGTCTTCCGGCGTTACCGGCGGCCGGCCAGCCCTGATAGAAACCATTGCCAAAGCAGCAATTGCTGTAGGAGCCGACGGTATTTTCATTGAAACACACCCGATACCATTGGAAGCAAAATCCGACGGAGCTAATATGCTGCCTTTGGCCCAGTTGCAAAATCTGCTGGAAAAACTGATACGCATCCGGCAGGCTGTACAGTAGCATCTGTTAATCTGAGCGATAAGGTAATTTTAAATATCTGGTTAATACCAGATGGTAAAATGTTGTTTGGGCTGCTTTTTACGGAAAAAGAGCAGCCCAACCTGAAACAGATCTACAGAAACAGTAACTGCCGGGTGCGCGCATATTTCCTGCCAGGCTTTTTCCATTTCCGTCGACCAGTAAATATCATCCAGTACAAAAATGCTGTTCTCGGTGTGTTTGGCCAGGCATAAATTAAAGTACCGCATGGTGGGTTCATACCGGTGGTTCCCATCAAAAAACACGAAGTCCACACTTGCTGATTTCTGCAAAAAAAGAGGTAAGCTTTCATCCAGGTTACCCGGTTGCAGCGAAATATTTTTTAAAGCTAAACTTTTAAAATTTTTTCTGGCTTGAGCCGCTATATTGGGGCAACCTTCAAAAGTATAAACAATTGCTTTTTGCCGGGCGGCGGCCAGGTAAGCGGTAGTTAAACCCAAAGAAGTGCCTAATTCTAATATGATTTGGGGTTGGTAATAATTAACTAACCGGAACAAAAGCCGGGCGTATTTGGGAGGCTTAGCCGATACTTTAGCAATATCTTTTATCTTCCGGATTTTACCGTTGTTTACTTGGGAGCCGGCGCCGTAATCTGTAACCGTAATTTCTTTGTCATTAACTAAAAGATGCTTGCGCAAATCTTCAATTGCCGAAAAAGCGTTGTAACTGCCCTGGTGCCGGATAATGTTTTGCTCCAGATCGAAGATAAAAGGGGAATGAATGCCGTGCAGGCGAAAAGATTTAGCGCGATAAAGCAGGTATTTATAAGCGAGCCGGAGTATTTGCACCAGGCAAATATAATTTTAATTCAGTTTATACGGAACAATAAGCGTAAATTCCGGAATAATTACTTCAAACTGTTTGCCATCTACCAAACGTTCCATGAGGTAAGTGCCCCGCATTTTGCCAATACCGGTTTTTAAATTACAGCCCGAAACATACTCGTGCGATTCGCCAGGCTCCAGTACTGGTTGCTGGCCCACCACACCTTCTCCTTCCACTTCCCGTACAATACCATGAGAATCGTGAATAAACCAATGCCGCCTCAATAACTTAACGGTAAATTCGCTGTTATTCTCAATATTGATTTTATACGCAAAAACAAAATGCTGCTGCCCCGGGCTGGAATAGTCGGGTAGATAGTTAGTGGTTACCGATACTTTAACGCCCTGCGTGGTGGTCGTGTCCATGGTGCTACAGGTTTTCCGTTATAAACAGCCAATTTTACTTAATAGTTTTGGTATAGCAAGTATTTATAAGAAAAAACTTTTATTCTTTTCTTTAATCACAAAGATATTTTATGAGTGTAAAAATGGAAGAGAGCTGGCATAAAGTTCTACAAAATGAATTTGAAAAACAATATTTTAAAAATCTTATCGCCTTCGTTAAAGAAGAATATGCTACGCATCAGGTTTTTCCGCCGGGTAATTTAATATTTAACGCTTTTGATAAAACCCCTTTTAATGCGGTAAAAGTAGTTTTAATCGGGCAGGACCCTTATCATGGTTACGGGCAGGCGCATGGCTTGGCCTTTTCGGTGCAGGAAAGCGTTACGCCGCCTCCTTCTTTGCGCAATATCTTTAAAGAAATAAAAGATGACCTGGGAAAGCCCATACCGAAGAGCGGTAACCTGGAACGCTGGGCCAACCAGGGTGTTTTATTGCTGAATGCTATATTAACGGTAAGGGCAAATTCTCCGGGCTCTCACCAGAAAAAAGGTTGGGAAGAATTTACCGATGCCGCCATTAAAGCCTTGTCGGATGGGAGAGAAGGTTTGGTATTTATGTTGTGGGGCGCTTATGCCCAGAAGAAAGGAGCGATTATAGATGCTGCCAAACACCACGTTTTAACCGCGGCGCACCCTTCGCCTTTCGCTGCCGACAAAGGTTTTTTTGGCTGCAAACATTTCAGTAAAGCCAATGCTTACCTCCGGCAACAAGGCCAGCCCGAAATAGATTGGTAGATGTTAGCAGTTAGCTTTTAGCAATTAGCTGTTAGTGGATCGGGGTAAGTATTTATTTTTGATTTCAGATTACATTTTATCTATAAAGATACAGTTCTAAACCTTATGAAAGATAAAGGCACCTTCTTAAAGGTGCCTTTATCTTTCTATACTAACAATTAATTACTAACAACTAACAACTAACAACTAACAACTAACAACTAACAACTAACAACTAATCGCTAACTGCTAATGAATAATATTAAATAAACGGTTCCAGCGTATTTTACCGGAAACACCGCCGTTCGGGTCCGCTGACATCCAGATTAATACCGCTTTACCTACAATATGATCTTCGGGTACAAATCCCCAGAAACGGGAATCCAGTGAATTATGACGGTTATCACCCATCATAAAGTAATAATTTTGCTTAAAGGTGTAAGTCGGCTGTACTTTACCATCGATGGATAACTGATTGCCTGCGAGCGTTACATTTTTGTTGTCTTCGTATTTCCGGATAACGGGTTCGTAAAGCGGAATGGTTAAGGAGTCCAGCGTAATGGTTTCCCCTTTCATCGGAATGTGTACCGGTCCATAATTATCTTTGTTCCATTTGTAAAGCGATGGAACATTGGGGTATACCTGTGGATCGGCTTGGCCGGCTGGTTCCTGATTATATACGGCCACCTTTTTAATAAAAGGTAAGTTTTCCATTTCTTTGGCAGTTGCCGGGGTAGTAAAGGCATAATAACCACCTCCGGAAATAGAACCAAATTCAGAAATTTTCCGATCCCGGAAGAAATCGTCAGTAAGGGCACTTGATGTTTCCAGGGTGTACAGAAACTGCATATTCTCCGGATTTTCGGCGGCTTTGCCGTTTATATAAACCTGCATGTCCCGTATTTCCACCTGATCGCCCGGAATACCAATGCAGCGTTTAATGTAATTGGTGCGCAGATCAACGGGGTGTTGTTCTTCGGGCGGATAATTAAATACCACTACGTCGTTACGCTTAACTTTAGACAAACCCGGCAAACGATATTGTTTTAACTGGATCAGATCGGAGTAAGAAGGGATGTTGGTACCCCAAATAGTTTGGTGGGTTAGCGGTACCTGCAAAGGCGTTTTGGGCGTACGCGGACCGTAGTGCAGTTTACTTACAAATAAATAATCGCCTACCAGCAAAGAGCTTTCCATTGAAGGAGTAGGAATGACGTAAGCCTCGAAAGTGGCCCACCGGATTAAAGTAGCCGCTATTACCGCAAATAAAATAGCATCGCCCCATTCCCGAAAAAAACCTTTTTTTTGTTTGGGCGGCGGCGTGTAGGGAACGGTGCTTTTCTTAAATTTTAATTTCATGCTTTTTAGGTCTTCTTCTCTTATAAATCAAGCATATCTTTCATGCCAAATATACCTTTTTTATTTTGCAGCCATTCGGCCGCCATTACCGCACCTTCGGCAAAACCAATGCGGCTGTGGGCATTATGCGTAAGCTCAATGGTATCGTGCGCCGAGGTATAACGCACAGTGTGTAAACCTACTACATCAGCAATACGTTCCGAAATAATGTTTAAATCGTGGGGTTCCGGCGCCGAAGCATCGCTTATCCATTTATCTTTTAAAACATAATTATTTAAAATACCTTCGGCGGTAGTAATAGCGGTGCCGCTGGGTTTATCGGCTTTCTGGGTGTGGTGCACTTCTTTTACTTCCACGTTAAAGTTTTTATAAGCCTGCATTTTAGCAGCAATATATTCATTAAAATGGAAAAACAAATTGACGCCTACGCTGAAATTAGAAGCGTAAAAGAAAGCGCCTTCTTTTTGGTTACACAAAGCTTTTATTTCGGGCAAATAATCTAACCAGCCCGTTGATCCGCAAACTACCGGAATATTATTTTCCAAACAATAACGTATGTTGTTGGGCGCCGATTCGGGATGCGTAAATTCAATGGCCACATCGGTATTTTCTCCTGAATAATTCAGAAGGGTTTCATGGTTTTCGATATTTATAATACCGGCGATCTGGTGGCCTTTTTGTAAGGCAATGTTTTGGATGGTTTTACCCATTTTACCATAACCGATTAAAAGAATGCGCATTATTTTTTTAAATTGATGGTAAGTGAAAAAGCAGGGGAGTAGCTGTTTTGGGCCACTTGCAATAAGGTTGGTTGTACCCGTATAGAAAGATCTTCGCCTACATCAAAACCTTTCAGGTGCGCGTGCACATAAGCTTCGGTAACATTTAGTCCGTACGCCAGAAAAGAATACAAAACCGAATAATCGCGCCAGCGTCGAAATTGATCCCGGCCCCGGGTTAAGCTACTGAGGGCTTGAGTAGCATCATAACCAACCAGCCGGGGCGTAAATTCATCTACATTGTTAGTAGTTATGGTATCGCGCCTAACTTTTACGCCCCGCTTGTATCTTAAATAATTTTGATGATTGGATGAAATGGCGTAAGCCAAACTGGCCGCCGCGGCATAAATGATGGGTACTTTCCAATAACTCTTATTATAGATTTGGCCCAGGCCCGGCAAAATAGCAGAATAAAGAGCGGCTTTATTGGGTTTGTTCCATTTCTTTAGTACCGGGAGAAATCCATCTGCTTCGGTTATTACTATGGCCGAATCGGGGCCGACTGTAATAACCTGAGCAACGGCCCCGGTTACTGCCCAGCCTAAGAGCAGCAAGCAGGCCAGGACGCCTTTAGAAATAATTTTCATTTACGAATAATTAAGGATTTCCAGAATCCGGTTTAAATCATCAACGGATACGAAGGGGATTTTAATCTCTCCTTTGCCATCATTATTTGATTTAACGTTGATCTTGGTTCCAAAATAAGTGGATAACCGGGATTCTACCTTTTTTATTTCGCCGGAGTATTTGGTTTCCTGGGGTTTAACTTCGGTTTTTGCTTGTTTTTGCCCGTTGCTGATATTACGAACAATTTCTTCTACTTTTCTAACCGACAATTCTTCTTTTATTATCCGGCGATAAACGTCTAGCTGCAAATCGGCATTTTCGATATTAATTAAGGCCCGGGCGTGGCCCATGCTAATCTGGTTATCGCGTAAGCCAATCTGGATATCGGGCGGCAGCTTTAATAAACGGAGATAATTGGTAACAGTAGTTCTTTTCTTGCCCACGCGGTCGCCCAGTTCTTCTTGTTTTAAGTTGCATTCGCTGAGTAGGCGCTGGTAACTTAAAGCAATTTCAATGGCATTCAGGTTTTCGCGCTGAATATTTTCAATTAAGGCCATTTCCAGCATTTGCTGGTCGTTGGCTTTGCGGATATAAGCCGGAATAGATTCTAAACCGGCCAGTTTAGAAGCCTGAAAACGGCGTTCGCCCGAAATAAGCTGGTACGTATTGCTGTTGAGTTGCCGTACCGTAATAGGTTGAATAATGCCTTGCACCCGGATCGATTCGGCCAGTTCGGCCAGCGCCTCCTGGTCGAAATGCGTGCGGGGCTGATACGGGTTGGTTTCTATCTGGCTAACCGGAATTTCGCCTACGGTGCTGACGGGATTTTCGGTAGGAGCCGGAGCGATTGTGCGGCTGCCTTCTATCAGGGCCCCCAATCCTCGACCTAAACCACCTTTTTTCTTTACTGGATTATTATCTGACATTTAAAATATGCGGTTATTGCGTCTGCAGGATGCCATTTTTCTCTACTATTTCGCGGGCCAGGTTCAGGTAACTAATGGCGCCTTTGCTGTCTGCATCGTGCAGGATAGCGGGTACCCCAAAACTGGGCGACTCGCTTAATTTAACGTTGCGCGGTATAATGGTTTCGAATACTATTTGCTGAAAATGCAGTTGCACTTCTTCTACTACCTGGTTCGAGAGCCGCAACCGCACATCGTACATGGTAAGCAAAATACCTTCTATTTCCAGTTCCTGATTCAGGCGCGACTGAATAATTTTAATGGTATTGAGTAATTTACCCAGTCCTTCCAACGCAAAATATTCGCATTGTACCGGTATAATCACCGAATTGGAGGCCGTTAACGAATTTACTGTAATTAAACCCAGGGAAGGAGAGCAGTCGATGATAATAAAATCGTAGCGGTCTTTTATCTGCAAAAGCGCATCTTTCAACTTGTTTTCCCGGTTCGGCAGGTTAATCATTTCTACTTCGGCCCCCACCAAATCGATGTGCGACGGAATTAAATCCAGATAAGCAATATTGGTAGAAACAATAACGTCTTCGGCTTTGCTGCCGCCTACCATGCATTCGTAAATACTTTTGGTAATTTCGTTGGGGTCGA
>Ga0210046_1002529_pt1 | contig 12982 bp, 16 predicted proteins | sample CryGeyCG2114_250_FD_185461 | JGI IMG/M metagenome (GOLD analysis project Ga0210046, IMG submission 185461) | Groundwater microbial communities from aquifer - Crystal Geyser CG18_big_fil_WC_8/21/14_2.50 (SPAdes) (version 2) | ecosystem: Environmental > Aquatic > Deep subsurface > Groundwater ... | reverse complement strand
TAGAGTTACAATAATAATTAAATATTAACCAATATCAGTTATAGTGGTTTCCTTAATGAAGAATTCTATTAATATTTGCACTTTCTCTTTTTGGGGTAAATCTTCCTCGTTTTTCCATGTAAATCTCCTTTTGTGTATACTAATTTATGTATTTCAAAAGTCCATTTCCATCTGAAGCTTTACATAACATTAGTAGCCATTATAACGTAATACTTTTTAAATACAAATAATACAAGATTAACTATTAGGGAAAAAACTATTGCGATTTTGGCAAATAAAATCTACTTTTGAAAAACAAAAATATAAAAACCGACAATTTGAAGAGGGGATATAATGCAAAAAGATTTTAAGAAAATGCTTGAAGATTCAGATACATTCCCTCACCATATTGGCGATTATGATTTTTTTAGAAAATATGACCCAGGTGATGGGGCAATAACTTTTGTTTATAGCGGTGAAGCAGAAGATACTTTTTCAATCACAATATATAACAATACTACTGAGCCTATTCCGAACGAATTAGAAAGCGACATAGTAAAGAATGAATTTGAAAATTGTCTTGATTCAATTTTTGAAATGGAGAGAATGGGATATTTCTTTAAGGTAGAATTACTTCTAAAAGATGATTTTCGCTTTGAGGAAATGAGTGAACCATATTTTCAAAGTGCCGTCTTACAATTTCATTTTTATGATGAGAATGGGGAAGTTGAACAGATTCCTATATTATCTTTTCTTTTCTTGAGAAGTGATGAAAGTTATTTCCATAAGATTAGATTTTCAGTACCTATTACTAGTTCAGACGTAGCATTACCAAGAATGGAATATTTCCTTAAAGAGTGAATTACATTTACAAGCAGTCTTTACCATACAGCAAACTAATATTATCCACCAATAATCAAACACAGCGAATCATACATTAGCAGCCAGATTTACATAATTGCTGGTTATGCAAACGTCGTCAACGTTCGCTGAGGAACACTCCTTGTTTTCCTTTGGTTCGCATAACTTCAATTATGCAAACTCGGCACTCGCCCCATTGAGTTATCTTGTATATTCAAGGAATATCATTTCCGCATTTTCTTTTTAATACAATTTTTTTTAATCACTACTCAATTGGGGCAAAACAAATTGGGCGTATAGCGAACATGAGACATCCTCTGGTTAGTCTTTGCCAACTTACCACTTCACTACAAAGGGCAGAAAGTAATTCCCTTTTTCGTTCCGTTATTTTCTCTCTCTTAATTGCGTAGATGGGCTTCGGGTAAACGCTAAATTCCGTCCTGTCCCGATCTTTCGACGGGGAAAAGTTTTGAAAACACAAACATTTGCTCCATTTACCCTACCTCGCCCAGAATAATAAAACAATACTTATACCTTATCTCAGTTCGGCATCTATCTTTATAAGGTCATGCAGTATCACTATTATGATTTCATTGATGCCCTATTGTTTTAACAAGTTCTCAAATTCATTTAAAATAGAATTGGCATTATTAATTATTTTTTTTGCGTCCCCTAAATCAATATTTGTTTTTATTATTGTTCTATTCATTTTTGCTTTTGAAATGCTTTTAGATATGACAAATAATATAATCGCTGTAATTAAATATATTACTATGCTCCATGCAATAACTATACCATCTGAATCTTTTGATAATCCCGAAAAATTAAAAATAAATTGTTCAAGTAAGACCAAAGAACTAATTTGTGATATTATCGGTATACAAAAAAGGATAGTAGATAATTTTTCCCAACCATCTGTTACTAGCAGCGTCGTTACAGCTGGCACAATAAACGAAGCAATTAAAATGAATCCTCCAGTTTTGCCCAAATATTCTTCAATATTGGATAGGTGTTCATTTTCGGCTTTTTTTCTTTTATACTCTGTATTTCCTATTGCCAATTTAGCATTATAAATAATTTCCTTAATTTCATTTTCTACACTCTGATATAAATTAGCACATTTGTTTATCAGTGCTGGAAGATAAATATTATTAATTTCAATGAAGTCAAATAAACTATTTCTATCTAACCTTTTTTTTAACTCTATTATATCTCTATTGATTTGTTGAGAGTTATTTACTACTCTAGAAATATTAATTTTTGTCGAATATTTTTCAAAAAACAAATCCATTTTTTTGTTTTTAATAATTATATTATCATAGGTTTTAATTGCTTTCGTCTTTTCTTCTTCTTTTAGTTTTTTAAATAAATTATTTACGTATTCCCTAATGGGATCGAATAAAGTGTCCTCGTGAGCTTTTAAACAATAAAGTTTATCTTGTTTTATTATCTTTTCAAGATTGTCAATACTTTTAATATGATTCTTTAGCTGGGCATTATATTGAGCGTTTTGATAATATGCTTTTAATGAATTCGGAGAAAGAGTGATTGCATCAGAAGAAAATTTTTCTGCTTCTTCTATTTCTCCAAAATCAAATTTTATAAGAGCCTTATATAATAAAGCATCTCTTGTCATGTCTGGTGATTTTGGTTTCGCATATTTTATTGCCTTTTCAAAATAAGACAAGGCTTTTTCCTTGTCGATTTTTTTAAATAAATAGATTATTCCAAGACTAATATGTATTGAGAAATCAAACTTGTTTAATTTTTCGGATTCCAAATATTCTTCTTCCGCATCATCTAACCATCCATTATCATAAGCTTCCTTTGCTCTTATTCTACGTTCTCTTGCTTGATTGTCAAGTGGCGACATCAAAACTTCTAAAATATTTTTTAACACAGTTCTATTTTGCTCTAATTGCCAAACAACTTCCGAAATTCCCCACTCAAATGTCGACTGTAAATCATCAATACTTTGCCCTACTCTTTCTAATCTGTCTACACTGTCAACTAAACTATCGATCCCTTCAGAAATTCTTTCTTTGCTAGCAATAATAGAATTTGTTGTTGCTAATTGAGATGCAAGCATCGCTTTTGCTTGTTTTTTGATTACTAGTGTTTGCTCATTAACATCTTTTCCAAGTTGGATTGTATGATAGTATTCGTTCTTTCTTTCCCAAGGAGCTAATTCATTTAAATATAATGGCATAACAATTCTCCTTATTTACTAAATAACTTTAAAGAATATTATCTGTAAATGAACAAAAAACAAATGAAATCAACTCACTTACAGCAAATACATTTTTTACCATTTCTTATTTCCCCCAAATGAACTAGAATAACGTGTCCGTCTTTATTCACTCACCCAGCGATAGAACCTTTACCAATAATACGTGCTCGTAAACAAAACCATTAGAATCTACCTCACCTTTCAATGAACCACTAAAAGAACTTGAATAAACGTGACCGTTATTTTCAATTCGACCGATACAAGAACCGGAAATAGCACCGATATGTTTGTAGATGTAACCCATTATTTATGGAAAACATCAATATACTTTGGTATTATCCCGTCAAAGGTAAATGAAAAAATTAATTCAGATAACTGTAAACTGATAATATCCGCAATTTCCTTTGATTCCCATTTTAGATGAAAATAATTATATCCCAACAAGAAAACATATGATGTATTATCAATGATTTTCATACCGATATATTTTGATGTCTTTTTATATGTCCCATTTGTATTATCAATAAGCATTTGAAATAATTCTTCTGCTCCAATAGATTTGGTTAAATCAGCACTCCCAAAAAGATGTTTTATCTCTATTCGTATAATATCTTCTGTGATTTCAAATTTCAAAAACGTTCTGTGATCTGCTACCGATAATTGTGTAGTAATTTCATAGTTATTATCATTTATTTTTTTTGAAGGGTAATCGAAATCATTTAGGTGTTTGATAATTTCATCAACTTTTCCCATTTAATATTTCCTCGTTACTTTATTTACACATTTTGCTGGATCTGGTCTATCAGGGTGAAAACCTTGTTCTCTTGTGTGTAAAGTGCAGCTTGCTTTTTTATGATCGCTTGACCATACTTTGCAATTTGAACAATCAGCACAACGATCATCAGATTTTATTGTTGACATAATTAATTCTCCATTCATTAAATTTTGTAAGCTATTTTAAGCACATAACGCAAGCATCTGCGACGCGACCCACACAGTAAAAACATGTTTCATGAATGCGGTGTTCGCTAACTATGAAAATTGCTCTTTAATTGGTATAAAATTACTTCTATTTATTTTTATCCAATTAGCATCTTCGCCTTTGGCAAATGGGGACATATGTTCAAATGCTTTATCAATATATATTCTTGGATAACTAGGATAAGTTTGATGCAAATATAATCCTTCTTGATATCCGTTTATTATATAACTTATCCTAGTGTCACCGAGCTCATCATATTTTTTACCAATAAGTAAGAATAATGCATTAGCTGTAGCAAAAGACCAATAAAATATTGGGTCAAGAATACGGTCATATTTTTGTTCATACTTTTGCATAACACTATCAAGACGGTTTGCTAAATCTAAAAAAATTAAAGGTTCCCATTTTTCATCTTTTACAGCTTTATTTAATAATAAAACAATTTTAAAATATTCGTTAAAAAGTTCTTTATCAGCCCATAGTTCTTTATTCATATCAAGTGAGAAAAAATTCATAACATATCCTTTTTTTAGTGTATAAAATTAGATTTAAGTAGTAAACATTAAATGCAATAAGTATCAGCATGAAAGTAACAAAACCAGCGACGACATTCGGAAAAATGTTCCAGCAATAGCCGGTACTCTTCAATTGGATAGTTGTTGTTAGTAAAAATGTCTCTAGTCTTAAAAAAGTCAAATACTTTATATGTAGGCATATTAATATCTCCGAGAAACTTTATCTATGCACTTTGCTGGAGTTGGTCTATCAGGGTGAAAACCTTGTTCACTTGTGTGTAATGTACAACTTGCTTTTTTATGATCACTTGACCACACTTTACAGTGCGAACAATCAGCACAACGATCACCAGATTTAATTTTTGACATAACTATTTTTCCTTTTCATTTAAGATAATATGTAATTTCTTATACAAGCAATAAATGCAAATTAATAATTAACGTGCTTTAGAAAGTTTTCATCATCAATAAATTTAGTTTTTAAACAGTCCTTTGCAAGCGGTGACAAGAATCCTATTGCTTCCAGCTGCTACAAGCGACACATCTTTACCTTCTTGCAAACATTGTGAGATATAAATAAGAAGTTGATCATCAGTATTTGCAAAATCTTTTGGCGGTGTTCCTTTCATCATTTTATCGAAGTCCATTTTAGCAACGTCACTTTCATTCCGAAGAATCATGAATGATTTTGGATATTTGGTCATAAATTCATTGAACTTGTTTTTAACTTCTTCTACGTTAGCCATTACTACCTCTTTTCCTCTTTAAGTTATTAATAATTTTAATTAAAGGAATTATGAATAGAGTTTTTACAAATTCTTTCAACCAATTTCTTTTAACAATCTGATCGGCAATTGGCGGTGATATCCAGTAGTAAAAATTAACAAATGATTTACCTATTGCATATTTCAACAACCAGTTATCACGAAACTCTTTTAATATTTTTACTTCAATTGCATATGGCGAATCAAATACAGCAGTAGCAATAAAGCAGCCACTCTTTAAATCTTTGAACAAATCTTCTAAATTACAATTTGTTATTTTTGCCAAACCAGAGGATTTAGAAATTTCCTCTAATTGATTTTCAGCTTTATCTATAAATCCAGAAAATAGAATAGGTTCCTTCAACATATACTTTTTGAATCCGGCTTGACTATAAACAACAAGAAAACAAGCAACGGCTTTGTCTGTCTGATATTGTTTTAGTAGTAATTTTCCAAATAGATAGTATAAAGCCAAATCAACTTCATTAAGATGATCTATTTGTGAGCCAGCACCTTCTTTGATTTTTTGTTTAACTTCATCAATATAGTGGGTAGAGTAGTTTGAATTTTCTATATCTCTGAAGAGTTTTAAATAATAACTGACTGTGCCATTCCAGGAATGGATACTTTCCTTTGTCCCATAACCGCTAACGTTACCTGAATGATTATAATCATTTAATTTCCGATGGAAAGGTTTAATATGAACATCTGAATCATAATTAAATGTTTGCATAATGTTTATTCCTTTTAGAATCGTTCGTAAATTTTTAGCAAACTTTAAAGAATTTTATCTGGAAATGAGCAAAAAAATATAAGACCCCATTCATTCATTTCATTTACAGATAAAAAATATTTAACAATTAATTAATTTTAAAAAAGCACCTCCAGAAAAACCCATCCACAAACTTCCCATAATAAAACCCATCTTGTGCTTTTTCTTTGAGATAAACTTAATTATAAAGTTTTATAATTACAAAAAATATTTTAACAATAATTATATAGTTTAATAATATAATATCACACAATATCCCTTTTAAAGTCTAATAATATTCATAAATGACAATCAATGACCCATATATCCATCCGTGCAAATCCGCCCAATCCGCGTGCTATTCTCTTTCACCCCGTGGAATGCTTCCTGTCCTATGTGATGCTCTTTACCCCGTTGGATGCTTCCTGTCCTATGTGATGCTCTTATCTTTTTTATCACATAGGATTGTTTTTTTTATTCTACTGGGCTATTCCACTGGGGCTAAACTAAAATCATTTTCGCTAAGGTTATACTTTTTCATAAAATACTTTTACCCCATGAAATGCTCTCCTGTCCCGTGGAATGCTCTTGCTTTTTTATTCCACCGGGATTATTCCACCGTCACTAAATCAAAATCCCCACTACTTAAATTATATTTCTTCATAAAATATTCTTTCGTGAACTTAACCCCAATTTCACTTAACATTTTATCCCTATTAGCTGTCTCTTCTGTTATCTGTTCCTTTTTTGTCAGCTTCACACGAATCTTCTTATCATGGTTACTGAGCGCAGTCGAAGTACGGTCACTGAGCGGAGTGGTCATTGAGCTTTGTCGAAATGTCGAAGTGTGGTCACTGAGAGGAGTCGAAGTGCCATAGTTCAACTCTACATAATAATCAAACATCTGATTTATGCAGCTCTCAATAAGTTTTTTATCGCTTACTCCAATGTACTCTAACATCGACCTATGCACGTCACTTGCTTTATAACTTCCAGATGTACCAACATCAACAGTTAAGGTAACAGAAAGGACAGCTTTCGATATTTCTTTGTTCTGGAATTCGCTCATCTTTTCAAACAATTGACCGACTTCATAGCTCGTTTGTTCTTTTATCTCAATTGTTTCTGATACTTTTCTTGTAGCTACGTTACTATCAATCATTTCAAGTAAATTATTTATTACTGCTTCTCTTTCATCTGGTGTCGCTGAATCAGAAACGACTCCAATCAGATAGGGAATACCGAATTTTTCAATCAACTGCATCCAGCTTTCAACTGTTGTTTGTTTTATTTTTACTGGCCAATAACATTTACTCAATATTTTTTCACCATATGGATTATCAAACGTTGGCTTATGTTGTGCTAACAAAAATTTATATTTAGGTATTTCCAATAACTTTCCTTTTTGCTTCGCTCCTTCTACTATCTTTAGATTATTATCACCGTCAAAGGCAAACCATTCTAATGGCTTCGCTTGTATTTTTATTGGTACTAGCTTACCGCCTTTTTTCTCCCAAATTATTTCACTTACATTGTAACCAAACAAGATTGAATCAAGAATTTGACTCCCCACTATCTGCAGCGGAATGCCTCTCATTATTTCAATCCCTTCTTTTCGCAGCTCATCATTTTCACTTTCAACTTCCCATCCCATTTGTAGGACTTGCATTTTCCTTTGCAATATCGTTGCTGTTAAATGAGGATCAATCAACAAATCTTTATATGCAGATATTCCTCCTCTCTCCGCCAATATTTTATCAGGATCCGGAAGGATTCCACCAATCATATTAAAAAATGTATTCTCCCTTTTCAAATACTCCCCAAATAACTTACTCATAAAAACTCCATATAATTTTAATGTTCTAAATTCAAATTACCTATCAATGACACCCAATGACCACACAATAACAACCAATGACTACCCAATAACCACTAATGACATTTCCTTTCCTTTCCATAATTCCATTTTAATAAATCTTTTTCCTAACATATTTCTTCACCGTCAATTTCGGAATCTCCACTTGTGGACGATTCCTCAAATGTTCAAGTGCTTGGCTAAAACTATCAACCATATCGTCAAACTCACCATTCGGAAAATCCTCACACTCATTTAAGAAAATATTCACGTTATCCATTAAAGTGTACAGTTCTACTTTTCCACTTTCGATTATTGGAGTAATTGAATGAACCCGACTTATTTTATCACTACTTACTTTTATTTCCTTAATTGGAAGTTTCGTTTCTCTATTCAATTCTTGAATTAAACTAATCCCGCTCGCTTTATCCTCGATGATTATTTCATTCGGATGAAATTCATTATTCAACTCAATCACTTTTCGCTTTAGTTCTGGAAATTCCAACCGCTCTCTGAAAATATTTATCAATTGGTATCTATCTCGGAATACTTGCCATGTTGTGCAAACAGAATAATCATTCTCCTCATTCTTCTTAAAAGCAGTATCCCAACTCTGAATAATACTTTGCGCCTTTCCGTCTTTGCGGTTTTCTGCTGTGCTTATTTTATCTATTACCTCAAACCATTCTCTTTTAATTATTCTATCTGAATTCGCATCAACAAACAAACCATATATTTCTTGGTCCCTAAGTGCTGGTGATATTTCACTTGCCAATTCATCAATCTCATCTTTATCCAACATGGGATTATCATAACTGGAGAAGTTTAATGTACACCAGTTTGATTCAATTTCATCTGCTTCTGGAAATAAATCTCCTTGCACTGCTTTATGCAAATCATTCAAATTCGAAAAAGTCTCCCCATTCCCAAGGGGGAGATTTAGAGGGGGTTTATGGGGTTCCCCTTTCTTTGCAAGTGTATAGAATAAATGTTCCTTCCCTTTGTACTTTTTGCCTTTTGGAGTTCCACCAATTATCGCTTCGGCTTTGTAATCCAGCATCATTGGTCTAATTGTTTCCAACCATAGTCTGGGGTTCCGCAAAATAATTCCAGCTTCATTCAAAATTACTAACGTGTAACCAAATCCCTCAATATTCTCCGGTCGGTCAGCACTCCTAAAATCTATTATTGATTCTATTTCTGTTATAATACTTATTTCATTATTTGTCTTGTTCCATTGGTATGTTCTTTGGGGAAGTCTACTAAGTATTGGCATACCATATCGCTTAATGTATCTCTGAATATTTGAATAAGTTGTGTCAACCCACAATATCTTTTCTCCGTTTGGATTCTTCGGATTCCAAGCCCTGTCAATTGCATAGTGCATCATCCCATGAGTTAAACCAAAACGCCGCCCTTTATGAATTACCTTAAATCTTTTTTTTGTTCTGAAAAATATTTCTCTTTGGTTTTCATGATATTCCAGATTTAAAGGTATTTTAGCCATTTTTTTTAACCATATTCTTTTTAGTTTTTGGTTTATCAGGTTTATCATTTTCAAATTCTTTAATACTTCTAGTAAATATAATCTCGTCTTTATTATGTGTTTCAACCTTATCCGTTTGTCCCAATAAGTTCTTTCCTAACCATATTTGCATTACAAAACTTCCATTCAAAGCAGATCGATATTGAGCTCTCTTCAATGAGGTTTTGACGTACTCTTTCCCTTTTGTAATCTCATCGGCATAATTACGTTGTAATGTTCTTTCACTTATCTTAACTATTCTTGATATTTCTTCAAGACTACAGTTCAAACCTGCCAATTCCATTATTAATTCCTTATCTGCTGTTTTCTTCGGTCGTCCCATAAACTCAGTTATATTTTATCTTACTTCTTTTCTCTTTTTTTTAATCTTTTCTTCCTAAAATATCATCAGCGTATATCCGCGTAATCCGTGTCATCTGTGTTCCATTCTTTTTGTTTTCATCTTTTTTCAAGAATTCAATCCGTTCTTATCAGCATTCACTGTGCGCAGTCGAAGTACTCAATCCGCGTGCTATTTATATTTACATATCATTACATATTCTTTACATTATAATATATAACACTTGACAAAACAATACAATTACTTTATTTTTAATTGCAACTGATATTATTATTGTGATTCTATAAATTATTTAAAAATCATATCCGGGGGGATTATGAAACTAGAAATATTTAAAGTCGGAAAACATACTTCATCAAACGGTCTTACTAAGGATTATACTTTAGACGACTTAAACTCAATCATCCTTAATCACACAGAACCAACTCCTATTGTCGTTGGTCATCCTAAAACCAACTCTCCAGCTTTTGGTTGGATAAAGAATTTATTCATTAAAGGTGAATCGCTCTTTGCAGAAGCCTCAGATCTCGTTCCCGAGTTCTTGGATTTAGTTAAGCAAAAGATTTATAAGAACCGTTCCGTTTCTCTTTCTCAATTGGAAGATGGAACTCTTGCTTTAAATCATGTCGGTTTTCTTGGTGGTGCTTTGCCAGCTGTTAAAGGTCTTGAAGAATTAAATCTTAACGCGGATGATGTTGCTCAAATCATTCACGAATTTTCCCTTAACGTTGAACTTGATGATACAGAAGAAACAGTCTCCCCCTTTTCAAGGGGGACGGAAGGGGGTTCAAGGGGGACGGAAGGGGATTCTGAAGCACAAACCAAAAAAGAAGAAACTTTTTCTTTAGAACAATTCAATTCTCTAAAATCTGATGTTGCAAAGATTGTTGAATTTATGGAATCTTATCCAGTTCAAAATGTTCAAGTTGTTCCTTCTGAATTGCAAGCAAAAATTGATGAGCTTAATCTTAAAATTGATTTAGCTTACTTTCAAAAAAATATTGTTGAAAAATTACAACTCGAAAGTTTAACGCCAGCTATCAAAAACAAAATCATTGCTATTCTTAATTATTTCCAAACTCTCGATTTTGCACAGGAGCAACAAACTAAAATCGTTTCCGATTTTCAAGAGCTTGCTGATTTAATCCAACCTTTTCAAACCGAAGAAATTCTTAAAAAAGTTGTAAAAGTCTCCCCGTTTTCAAGGGGGACGGAAGGGGGTTCCGGGGGTTCTGAATTCGACTTAATGAATGTTGATAAAGAATCAATGCAACTTTTTAATGATGCTACTCAACTTTCAGAAGAAGAATCTATTTCTTTTAATGAAGCATTAAATATTTTAATCAATAAAAAAGGTGAGGTATAATCATGCCCGGAACTTTAGACGCTCGTCGTATCGTTGACCCAGTTCTAACTCAGTTAGCACGTGGCTATTCAAATTCTGGTTTGGTAGCCGACAAATTATTTCCATTAGTTTCTGTGAATAAGGAAGGTGGTAAAATTCCACAGTTCACAAAAGAAGCTTTCAAGATTTATAATACTGAAAGAGCTATTAGAGCAAACTCTAATAGAATCAATCCAAATGTAAACACTTCAATCGATTTTGTTCTTACCGAACACGATTTAGAATATCCTTTGGATTACCGCGAAATAAATGAGGATATGCTTAATCTCAAAATGCGTGCAACAAATGTCGTTACAGATGCTATTGCACTACGTAAAGAAAAATTATGCGCTGATATAGCTCAAAACCCAACAAATTTTGCTGCTACAAATAAAGTAACTTTAGCAGCTGCAGATCAATTCAACGCTTCAACTTCTGATCCAATTGCAACTATCGATTCCGCACGTTCTGCAGTTCGTTCACAGATTGCTAAAAATCCAAATGTTATTGTAATGTCAAATGATGTTTTTGTTGCTCTAAAAAATCACCCAGCAATTACTGATAAAGTCAAATACACACAACACGCAGTTATCACAGCAGAATTACTTCGTCTTTTATTACAGTTCGATGCTCTTTACGTAGCTTCTTCAGTTTACGAAAGTGACGCTGGAGTTTTACAAGATGTTTGGAATGATACAGTAGTTATTGCTTATGTGCCCGAAGCTCGGTCTTCTAATGGTGTTGAGAAGCGCTCATTCTACGAACCATCTTTTGGTTATACTCTACAAATGAAAAACTACCCTTTAGTTGATACATACGACGAAAAAGGAAAAGTTAAAATCGTTAGAAACACAGACCTATTCGTTCCTAAAATCGTTGGTGCTGATGCTGGTTTTTTAATAATTGATTGTTTGGCATAAAGGAGGTAGTGAATGTATATCGTTAAAAGTACTCCAATTTATTCTAACAAAAAACTTTACAGAGTAGGGGAACAATTCCCTTACTCCGATAAAGATAAACATTTACTTTGGAATCTTACTTTAATTGAAGATATTCCAAAAGAAATAGTTCCCGAAACTTTGGAAACTACAACTGAAACGCCAAAAATCGTTTCAAAAGCGAAATTAAAAAAATCTATTTCTAAAAAATAATTTAAGGAATTTATAATTATGAAAACCGAACAACTTGGTATCGTAACTTCAATCTTAAATCAAGCCGGCAAGACTATATTAAAAGGTTATTTTGTGAACATACAAGGCGCACTTGGTAATTCTGAGGAATCCAATAATGAAATGATTGGTGTTTGCACCGCTGATACAAACAATGGTGAAATGATGCCCGTAGCAGTTACTGGTATTGCTCTTTGCGTAACTGGTGGTGCAATAACTAAAGGCAATCACGTTTTTTGCGATCAAAAAATTTTCCAAATCAATTATGCCGCTCCTCCAGCTGCTACTTCTAATGAATTGCAAATGGTTGTTGGTATTGCTCTCGATACCGCTTCCGGTGCGGATGAACTTATTCGTGTACTTCTAAAATAAGGAGAGACCAGTATGAGAAAACTACGTAGTTACTTAAAATCATTAGGTAGTGACATTGCTACTAAAAAATATATTGTTGATGGTGAATTTCCTGGTGATTGCATAATATGTCTATTAAGGAAAAAGTCAACTTAAAAATAGCTATCCCTTAAACAATAATTGTTTTATTACTTTTGGGCTCACTTTCGTCAAGACTTAAACGAACTTGTTTTCTGCTTTCTTTTTTATACAGTT
>Ga0210046_1002524_pt1 | contig 12994 bp, 15 predicted proteins | sample CryGeyCG2114_250_FD_185461 | JGI IMG/M metagenome (GOLD analysis project Ga0210046, IMG submission 185461) | Groundwater microbial communities from aquifer - Crystal Geyser CG18_big_fil_WC_8/21/14_2.50 (SPAdes) (version 2) | ecosystem: Environmental > Aquatic > Deep subsurface > Groundwater ... | reverse complement strand
GCTGCCGTGGCGAGGTGATCGCCCGGCACCCACGCTGTTACGCGCGCGAGGACGCCGTCTTCGATCCGGTCCACTACCTTCCGCTGATCGAGCGCAAGATCAATGCCTTGGAGTGAGCCATTGAAGGCGCCACTGGTCCGAGCCCAATGGCGAACGCAGCGCCCCTGGCCGAATGGGATTTGCCCGAAGATTTCCACACCCTGCGCCGCCTCATGGAGGCGCGCATGTTGAAGATGGGACGGCGCGAATATGTCCAGGCCCGGACGCCTGCTTGAGACCTTTGGCCTCAATGACCTGCACGGAGCGATCAAGGATGCCCTGCGTTTGCGTGCGGTGGGCTTCGATGCGGTCAAGCACCTGCTGCTCTGTCGGATCGAGAAACGACCGCCGAAGCTTGACCTCGACGTCTATCCCTATCTTCCGCGCACGAACGTGGAGGCGGCCTCGACCGCCAGCTACATGGCGCTGATGACCTCGTTTACGCCGTCGACTCGAGCCTGATCCGGCCGGGCCCCCTCCCCCATCCCCTCCCACAAGGGGAGGGGCGCGCCAGCACGGCGACCGGGTGCAACGCGGCACCCTCCCCCTTGTGGGGAGGGGTGGGGTGGGGGGCTCCGGCGCAAAAGAAGAAAGCCCCCATCGTTTCCGGCAGGGGCTTCGCGTGGGGTGTGTGCTTGCACGCACCAATCTTACCAGTCTTCGCGGATCACGACCCGGGTGGTGACCGGCAGCTTCATGGCACCGAGGCGCAGCGCCTCGTTGGCGGTGACCTCGTTTACGCCGTCGACTCGAGCCTGATCCGGCCAGGCCCCCTCCCCCATCCCCTCCCACAAGGGGAGGGGCGCGCCGGCACTGCGGCCGGGTGCTGCGCGGCGCCCTCCCCCTTGTGGGGAGGGTTGGGGTGGGGGGCGATCTGGCCGTGGGCCCGCTGGGCGAGACCGTGCCGAAACAGCGGGCAAACCACCTCCGCCCCCTATACGCCCGCCACGGCTTGCTGCTATAGAATGGCAACAGTTGCAAAATGCCTGAGGATAACATGGCGTCTGACGAGCCTGATATTGATCTCGATGCCATCGAGCGCCGGATGGACGGCGCGCTGCACGCGCTGCGCACCGAATTTGCCAGCCTGCGCACCGGGCGGGCTTCGGCTTCGATCCTCGAGCCGATCCAGGTCGATGCTTACGGCCAGATGACCCCGATCAACCAGCTTGGCACGGTCAACGTGCCCGAGCCGCGGATGGTGGTGATCAACGTCTGGGACAAGGCGATGATCATCAAGGTGGAACGCGCGATCCGTGATTCCGGCATCGGCATCAACCCGGTGGTGGACGGGCCTTTGATCCGCTTGCCTATCCCCGAGTTGAACGAGGAACGCCGCGCGCAACTGAGCAAGGTCGCGGGCCAGTATGCCGAACAGGCCAAGGTCGCGATCCGCAACGTGCGCCGTGACGGGATGGACCAGATCAAGAAAGCCAAGGCCGCAGGGATGGCCGAGGACGACCAGAAGATGTGGTCGGAAGAAGTGCAGGACCTGTGCGACAAGGCGATTGCTTCGGTCGACCGCACCCTGGAACACAAGCAGCAGGAAATCATGCAGGTCTGATCCGAGTGCGCTTTGCAGAGGGGCAAAAATTGGCGGCCAGAAACGCGCAAGATTCAGGCAAGCCCCAGCGGCTGGCCGATCACGTGGCCATCATCATGGATGGCAACGGGCGTTGGGCCACCAATCGCGGCTGGCCCCGGCTGGTCGGGCACCGCAAGGGCGCCGAGCGGGTGAAGGAGATCGTGCGCTGCGCCCCTGATCTCGGGATCACCTGGCTGACGATCTATGCCTTTTCGACCGAGAACTGGAAGCGCTCGACCGAGGAAGTGCTGGGACTGATGTCGATCTTTGCGCGCTACATCCAGCGCGAGGCCGACCGGCTGGCCGCCGAGGGGGTGCGGATGCGCTTCATCGGCGACCGCGCCCGGCTGGACCCCAAGCTGCAACGCCTGATGGCCGGGATCGAGGCGCGCACCGCCCCCGGTTCGCGTCTGAACCTGACAGTGGCGATCAACTATGGCGGGCGCGACGAACTGGTGCGGGCGGCGGCGCAGATTGCGCGCGACGTGGCAGAGGGGCGGCTGGCCCCCGGCGAGGTCAACGAGGCGGCGATCACCGCCCGGCTTGATACCGCCGGGCTGCCCGACCCCGATCTGGTGATCCGCACCTCGGGCGAGACCCGGACCTCGAACTTTCTGCCGTGGCAATCGGCCTATGCCGAGTATGAATTCACCCCCACCTTGTGGCCCGATTTCACGCCCGAAGAACTGGCCCGCATCGTGGGGCGCTTTGGTCAGCGCCAGCGGCTGTTCGGCGGGGTGCGCAGCGCATGAGGCCGACCCCCAATCCCGATCGCTGGGCCGACCTGCGGCCGCGGGTGATCTCGGCGGTGGTGATGGTCGCGGTGGGGGTGGTGGCGATCTGGGCGGGCGGAGCGGTGTTTGCCGCGCTGGTGACGATCTGCTGCGGGCTGATGATCTGGGAGCTGACCCGGATGACCCACGCCACCGGGGCTGACATCGCGCTGCCGCTGGGGTTGGCGGCGGGGCTGTGCCTGGCGCTGGTGCTGGCATTCGAGGCCCGCTGGCTGGTGCTGCTGCTGGCGCTGCCTGCGCTGATCGGGGCGGCATGGCCGCGTCGGATCAGGGTGGTGTTTGCGGGCTACGCGCTGCTGGTGATGCTGACCGGCTTCGGGCTGGTCCAGTTGCGCAATGGGTCGGGGCTGGCGGTGATCGTGTGGCTGGTGGCGGTGGTGGCGGCCTCTGATCTGGCGGGCTATTTCGCCGGGCGCACCTTGGGCGGGCCGAAGTTCTGGCCGGCCATCAGCCCCAAGAAAACCTGGTCGGGCACGGTGGCGGGCTGGCTTGGCGCGGCGCTGGTGGGGCTGGGCTTCGTGCTGGCGGGACAGGGTGGCTGGGGGCTGGTGGTGCTGTCGCCGCTGGTGGCGCTGGCCGGGCAGATGGGCGACATCGTGGAAAGCGGGATCAAGCGCCGGGTCGGGGTCAAGGACAGCTCGGGTCTGATCCCCGGTCATGGCGGCCTGATGGACCGCTTTGATGCGCTGGCCGGGGCAGCGGTGATCATCTATTTCGTGTCGCTGGTGGTGGCGCTGCCGATCGGGGGCCCGTGACCGATGCGCAGCATTTCGGTGTTCGGGGCCACCGGATCAATTGGTGAGTCGACCTTTGATCTGGTGATGCGGCAAGGCGGGGCGGCGGCGTTTCACACCGTGGCCCTGACCGGCGGGCGCAATGTGGCGCGGCTGGCCGAGATGGCACGCGCCTTGCGGGCCGAGCTGGCGGTGACGGCTTATGACGCCTGTCTGCCCGAGCTGCGCGCCGCACTGGCGGGCAGCGGGATTGCGGCGGCTTCGGGCGCTTCGGCGATTGCCGAGGCCGCCGACCGGCCCGCCGACTGGGTGATGTCGGCGATCGTGGGCGCGGCGGGGCTGGTGCCGGGCTTGCGCGCGCTGGCCCACGGGCGCACCCTGGCGCTGGCCAACAAGGAAAGCCTGGTGACGGCGGGGCCGCTGCTGATGGCCGCCGCCAAGTGCCACGGGGCCACCATCCTGCCGGTGGACAGCGAACATTCGGCCCTGTTTCAGGCCTTGGTGGGCGAGGACCCTGCTGCGGTCGAGCGCGTGATCATCACCGCCAGCGGCGGGCCGTTTCGCGACTGGAGTGCGGCGCAGATCGCCGGGGCCACCCTGGCGCAGGCGGTGGCGCACCCGAACTGGGCGATGGGGCAGCGGATCTCGATTGATTCCGCCTCGATGTTCAACAAGGCGCTGGAGCTGATCGAGGCGCGCGAATATTTCGGCTTTGCCCCCGCGCAGATCGAGGTGCTGGTGCATCCGCAAAGCATCGTTCACGCCATGGTCGGGTTTTGCGATGGCGGCATCATGGCCCACCTTGGCCCGGCCGACATGCGCCACGCCATCGGTTACGCGCTGAACTGGCCCGCGCGCGGGGCGGTGCCGGTGGCGCGGCTCGATTTCGTGGCGCTGGCTACACTGAGCTTTCGCGCCCCCGACGAGGCGTTGTTTCCGGCGCTGCGGCTGGCGCGCGAGGTGATGGCGATGGGCGGGCTGGCGGGGGCCGCGTTCAATGCCGCCAAGGAGGTGGCACTGGATCACTTCATCGCCGGCGGCATCGGCTTTGCCGCCATGGCGGGGGTGGTGGAAGACACCATCGCCCGACTTTTGCGCGGCAATTGCCTTGGAAATGCCCCGACGGGGCTTGAGGATGTGCTGGCAGTGGACCATCTCGCAAGGATCGAGGCGGGCGAAGTGGTGCGCGCCCGTCAAACGTGAACAACAAGAACAGGTGAGCAGTTGGATATTCTAGGTCTGATTCCGAGTTTCGGCAATTTTGCCTGGACGGTGATTGCCTTTGTGGCGGCGCTGTTGATCATCGTGGCGGTGCATGAATACGGCCATTACATCGTCGGGCGCTGGTCGGGCATTCATTCCGAGGTGTTCTCGCTTGGCTTCGGGCCGGTGCTGGCCTCGCGGGTGGACAAGCGCGGCACCCGCTGGCAAGTGGCGGCGCTGCCGTTCGGCGGCTATGTCAAGTTTCTCGGCGATGCCAATGCGGCCTCGGGCAAGGATGGCGAGGCGATTGCGGCCCTCAGTGCTGCCGAGCGTCGCCATACCATGCACGGTGCGCCGCTCTGGGCGCGGGCGGTGACGGTGGCGGCCGGCCCGATGGCCAATTTCATCTTTTCGGTCGTGGTGTTTGCCGGGTTCTTCATGGTCAGCGGCATTGCCACCGATCAGCCGGTGGTGGGCCACCTGAAGCCCACCCCGTTTGCCACGCCGTCGCTGCTGCCCGGCGACCGGATCGTGGCGGTGAACGGTGCGGCGACGCCGGATCTGGAAAGTTTCCTGGCGGTGGTCGATGCGCTGCCCCCGGCACAATCGACCGAATACCGGGTCTCGCGCGGCGGGGTCGAGACCGCAGTGCGTGGCCCCTATCCCTTCCCGCCGGTGGTCGATGCGGTGCAGCCGCAGTCGGCGGCGATGGACGCGGGCCTGCGGGCGGGGGATGTGGTGGTGAGCATCGCAGGCCAGCCGGTCACCGCCTTTGCCCAGATGCGCGAGATCGTCGGTGCCTCGGACGGCAAGCCGCTGCCGCTTGCGGTCTGGCGCGACGGCACCACCCTTGATGTCACGCTGACGCCGCGCCGGATGGATTTGCCGACCGCCGATGGCGGGTTCGAGACGCGCTGGCTGATCGGGCTGTCGGGCGGGCTGGTGTTCGTGCCCGAAACCCGCACCCCGGGGCCGATCGAGGCCACCAGGCTGGGGGCGCAGCAAAGCTATGCCATTGTGAAAACCAGCCTTTCCGGGCTGAGCTACATGGTGCGCGGGGCGATCAGTGCCTGCAACCTGCGCGGCCCGATCGGGATCGCCGAAAGCTCGGGCGCGGCGGCGGCGCAGGGGGCGGCCAGCTTTGTGTGGTTTCTGGCGTTGCTGTCAACTGCGGTCGGGCTGATGAACCTGTTTCCGATCCCGGTGCTGGATGGCGGCCATCTGGTGTTCCACGCCTGGGAGGCGGTCACCGGCAAGCCGCCCTCGGACAGCGCGCTGCGCATCCTGATGACCACCGGGCTGGTGCTGTTGCTGGGGCTGATGGGGTTTGCCCTCTCAAACGATCTGCTCTGCCCGTAACCGCCTTGATGCTGCCACATTCGATCAAACTGATGCCACATTCGCACCCTACACCGCTGGCATGAGGCAATCGGACAGGTGCAATCATGCAAACCATGGTGAACAGTTATCGCGGGCTTTCGCTGCTGGTCGATCTCAACTGGGATCGCATTTTCAGCGTCGGCACGATCGTGGTCGGCCTGTTGGCCGGGGCGTTTCTGGGCAGCGCGTTGACGGTGCAGTGACGCGCCTATCTGCCTGATCGGCGCGCCGGGCCAAAGCCCGTGCCGCGCCTTTTGACAAGCCCCCGCATTCCCGCTAGTCAGGTCCGGTGACGGGATTCTGGGCGGGGCGACAAGATGGATCAGGCGAGCGGTGCTTTGGGCGCACGCGGCACGGCGGCGGTGCGGCTTTGCCGGACTGCAACGCTGTCGTTCTTTCTTGCCACTTCAAGTATTTACGGGCCATTCTCGGCGCAGGCCCAGGGCCAGAGCTACAGTTTTTCCAGCGTCATCGTCGAAGGCAACATCCACGTTGATGCCGCCTCGATCATGCGCTTTGCGGGAATCGGTCGCGGCCAGACGGTCAGCGCCGGCGAGTTGAACGACGCCTATCAGCGGGTGGTCAATTCCGGTCTGTTCGAGACTGTGGCGATCGAGCCGCAGGGCGGCACGCTGGTGATCCGGGTCAGCGAATACCCGGTGATCAACGTGATCAACTTCGAGGGCAACAAGATGCTCAAGGATGAAGACCTGGCCAAGGTCATCACCTCGCAGTCGCGCCGGGTCTATTCGCCGTCACAGGTCGAGGCCGATGCCGCCGCCATTGCCGAAGGCTACCGTTCGGCGGGGCGGATCGCGGCCACCGTCACGCCGCGGCTGATCCGCCTGTCCGACAACCGGGTCGATCTGGCGTTCGAAATCACCGAGGGCAAGGTGACCGAGATCGAGCGGCTGTCGTTTGTCGGCAACCGCGCCTTTTCCGACCGGCGGCTGCGGCAGGTTCTGAGCACCAAGCAGGCGGGTCTGCTGCGCACCTTCATCAAGCGCGATACCTTCGTTGCCGACCGGCTGGAATTCGACAAGCAGTTGCTGCGCGATTTCTACCTGTCGCGCGGCTATGTCGATTTTCAGGTGCAGGATGCCACCGGCGAAATCGCGCGCGAACGCGACGCGTTCTTCGTGACCTTCACGGTGCAGGAAGGCCAGAGCTTCCGGTTCGGCAAGATCACCGCCGTCAGTGAATTGCCCGAGGTTGATGTGACCGAATTCGAGGCCCTGCTGCGGATCCGCTCGGGTGTGACCTATAACCCTTCGGTGGTGGACAACAACATTGCGCGGCTGGAAAATCTGGCGCTGCGCAAGGGCCTGACCTTTGTCACCGTGGTGCCGCGCGTCACCCGCAACGAGCGCGACCAGACGCTGGATATCGAATTTGCCCTGACGCGGGGCGAGAAGGTCTTTGTCGAACGGATCGACATCCAGGGCAATACCACGACCCTTGATCAGGTGGTGCGGCGTCAGTTCCGCAGCGTCGAGGGCGATCCCTTCAACCCGCGCGAAATCCGTCAGGCGGCCGAGCGCATCCGCGCCCTGGGTTTCTTTTCCGATGCCAAGGTCGATGCCAAGCCGGGCACCGCCCCGGATCAGGTGATCGTCGGTGCCGATGTCGTCGAAAAGCCGACCGGCTCGCTCAATTTCGGGGCTACCTACGGGGTGTCAAGCGGGATTGGCTTTACCATCGGTCTGACGGAAAGCAACTTTCTCGGGCGCGGCCAGTCGATCGGGGTCAATGTCGCGACCGGGACGGACAATGTGAACTCGTCGATCAGCTTTGTCGAGCCGGCCTTTCTGGGGCGTGATCTCACCTTCAGTTTCAGCAGCTATTACAACACCACCGACAATCAGAATTCTGCCTATGGCACGCTGGCCTGGGGCATCAACCCGACCATTTCGTTTCCGATCAGCGAAAACGGTCGGCTGGAACTGCGCTACCGGCTGGGCGAAAGCAAGCTCAGGAATGTCGATACCGGCACGGTGGACGATCCCGCGACCCCCGAAGATGAAACCAGCAACGGCTCGTCGATCATCCTTCAGGCCGAGCAGGCGATGGGGCCGCTGCTGAGCAGCGCGGTTGGCTACAGCTACAGCTATGACACCCGCACCAACGGGCTGAACCCCAGGGGCGGGGTGCTGCTGCGCTTCAGCCAGGATTTCGCGGGCCTTGGCGGCGATATCCAGTCGGTGACTTCGAGCGGGTTGGCGCTGGCCGAGACCCGGATCATGAAAGAGGAAGTCACCTTGCGGGCGGTGCTGGAAGGCGGTGTCCTGAACAGCCTGAACGGCGACGTCAGCCGGGTGACCGAGCGCTTTTTTGCCAATGGCAAGATTCGCGGTTTCGAGCCCAACGGGCTTGGTCCGCGCGATCTGGGGGCCGACAACCGCGATGCGCTGGGTGGCAACATCTATGCGGTGGCGCGTCTGGAATCCGAATTTCCGCTGGGTTTGCCCGAAGAATACGGCATTTCGGGCGGGTTGTTCCTCGACGCTGGATCGGTCTGGAGTCTGGATGATGCGGCAGGCACGGGTGGCCCGGTGGATGACAGTTTTCATTTGCGCTCGTCGGTCGGGTTTTCGGTATTCTGGACCACTCCGATCGGGCCGTTGCGGTTCAACTTCTCGCGGGCGCTGAACAAGCAACCCTACGACCGCGAACAGACCTTCGATTTTACCGTATCGACGTCGTTCTGATGCGGCGCGGGGCCGTCTTTGCCGTGGCCCTTGCGTCGCTTGCGTGGTCAGGACTGGCAGGCGCGCAGGTGCCTGATGCGCCAAGCCCGGTGGTGACGGTGACCCAGGACCGGCTGTTTTCCGGCACTCTTTATGGTCAGGCGGTGCAGGCCCGGGCGGATGCCGCGAGCCAGGCTTTGCAGGCCGAAAACCGCCGGATCGAGGCCGAGCTCGCGGCCGAGGAAAAGGCGCTGACCGAACGGCGGGCTACCGTGCCGCCCGCCGAATTCCGCCCGCTGGCCGACGCCTTCGACACCAAGGTCGAAGGCATCCGCGCGGCGCAGGAAGCCAAGGCGCGCGATCTGATCCGGCGCAACGAAGACGAAAAGAAGCGCTTTTTCGACACCGCGATTCCGGTGCTGGCGCAGTTGATGACCGAGATGGGGGCGGTGGCGATCCTCGACAAGGCCGCCATCGTGCTGTCGTTCGACCGCATCGACATCACCGATCAGGCGATCGCCCGGATCGACGCGGTGCTGGGCGATGGCAGCAGCCCGCCGCCGCCCGCATCAGGCCCCTAGCGCGTTACTTGCCCAAAGTGGGGCAAATTGCTAGTCAGTGCCAAAGGGGTGTGCCCCAGCGCCGCAAGGAGACCACGATGAACCATCAGGCCACAGCCATCACTTCTGCCGATCTGGCGCTGATCCAGCGCATGATCCCCCACCGCTACCCCTTTTTGCTGGTCGACAAGGTGCGCGATATCGTGGCCAATGTCGGCGCGGTGGGGATCAAGAACATCACCTGCAACGAGCCGCAGTTTCAGGGTCATTTCCCGGGCAACCCGATCTTTCCGGGGGTGCAGATCATCGAGGCGCTGGCGCAGACTGCCGCCATTGTGGCGTCGGCGTCGATGGGCCTGATCGACCGCAAGATGCTGGTCTATTTCATGGCGATCGATGGTGCCAGATTCCGGCGCAAGGTGGTGCCCGGTGATGTGCTGGAACTGCATGTGGCGGTCAAGCGGGGCGGCGGCAAGGTCTGGAAATTCGGCGGGCGCGCGATGGTCGATGGTGAGCTGGCCGCAGAATGCGACTTGACCGCCATGATGGACGTTGCCAAAGCCTGACATGGCCACGTGCGTTCATCCTACGGCGATCGTCGAACCGGGTGCGGTGATTGGTGGCGGCTGCCAGATCGGCCCTTACGCGGTGATCGGGGCCGAGGTCAGCCTTGGCGCGGGGGTGGTGGTGAAAAGCCATGCCGTGGTGACGGGTTGGACCGCGCTTGGCGCGGGCACGGTGGTGTTTCCCTTCGCCTGTGTCGGCGAGGTGCCGCAGGATCTGAAATACCAGGGCGAGCATACCCGACTGATCGTCGGCGCGCGCTGCCGCATCCGCGAAGGGGCTACACTCAGCACCGGCACGGCGGGCGGTGGCGGGGTGACGCGGGTCGGCGACGACTGCCTGCTGATGACCGGGGTTCACATCGGCCATGACTCGCAGGTCGGCAACCGGGTGGTGATGGCCAATCAGGTGGCGATTGCGGGGCATTGCCAGATCGGCGACGACGTGATCATCGGCGGGCTGTCGGGGGTGCATCAGTTCGTGCGTATCGGCCGTGGCGCGATCATCGGCGCGGTCACCATGGTGGCCAACGACGTGCTGCCCTACGGTCTGGTGCAGGGACCACGCGGCGAGCTTGACGGCCTTAATCTGGTCGGGCTGAAGCGGCGCGGGGTCGAGCGGGCCGAGATCACGGCGCTGCGTGCGGCCTATCAGGCGCTGGCGCAAGGCGAAGGCAGCTTTCTTGAGCGCACGCGCAAGCTGGCGTTTGAGACCGGCAGCGCGCGGGTGCGCGAGATGACCGATTTCATCCTCGCCGGGTCGGACCGCTCGTTCTTGACGCCGAAATGAAGGCAGGGCGATGACCGGCAGGCTGGCGATCATTGCAGGCAGCGGCGGATTGGCGGCAGCCCTGGTGGCGGCGCTGGCCAAGCGCCCGATGGTCGCGGCGCTTGAAGGGTTCCTGCCCGAGGGGCTGGTGCCCGATCAGGTGTTCCGCATCGAGCGGCTGATGCCGTTTCTGAACGCGCTTCGCGACGCAGGAATTGCGCAGGTGATCTTTGCCGGCGCGGTGCAGCGCCCCCGGCTTGACCCGGCGCTGTTCGACCCGTTGACCGCGCAGATGGTGCCGCGGATGCTGACGGCGATCCAGGGGGGCGACGATGCCACCCTGCGGGTGGTGATCGAACTGTTCGAGGAAAGCGGTCTGCGGGTGGTCGGGGTGGCGGATGTCGCCCCCGATCTGGTGCCGGGCGAAGCTGTGCTGTGCGGCAAGCCGAGCGCGGCTGACACGCGCGATGCCGCCCGCGCCGCCGTCATCGTGGCGGCGCTTGGTGCGGTCGATGTGGGTCAGGCGGCGGTGGTGGCGCAGGGGCTGTGTCTGGCGGTCGAGGCCCTGCCGGGGACCGATGCGATGCTGGACTTTGTGGCGCAGACTGCCGCGCGGCCTGATCCGGCGCGGCCGCGCGGCGTGCTGTGGAAAGCGCCGAAGCCGGGGCAGGACTGGCGCGTTGATCTGCCCACCCTCGGGGTGGAAACCGTGCGTCGCGCGGCTGCGGCCGGACTGGCCGGGATTGCCTGGCAGGCGGGCGGCGTGATCCTGCTGGACCGCGCCGCGATGGTGGCGGCGGCGCAGGCCGCGGGGCTGTTCTTGTGGGCGCGCGGTTGAAGCTCTATCTGATTGCGGGCGAGCCGTCCGGCGACCGGCTGGGGGCGGCGCTGATGGCAGGACTGCGGGCGCTGGTGCCGGGGGTGGAATTTCACGGTGTCGGCGGGCCGCTGATGCAGGCCGAAGGCATGGAAAGCCTGTTCCCGATGGCCGAGCTTTCGGTGATGGGCCTTGCCGAGGTGGCACCAAAATATTTCGCGCTGAAGCGCCGCATCCGGCAGGCGGCAGACGCGGCGCTGGCGTGCAACCCCGCCGCCCTGATCACCATCGACAGCCCCGACTTCTGCCTGCGGGTGGCGGGCATCGCGAAACGCGCTCGCCCCGGCCTGCGCACCATCCACTATGTCGCGCCCTCGGTCTGGGCCTGGCGGCCGGGGCGGGCGGCCAAGATGGCGCGGGTGATCGACCACGTGCTGGCGCTGCTGCCGTTCGAGCCGCCCTACATGACCGCCGCCGGCATGAGCTGCGATTTCGTCGGCCACCCGGTGGTGGCGGAAGCGCTGGCCAGCCCGGCGCAGGCGCAGGCGCTGCGGCGTGGCACCGGCCCGGTGATCCTGGCGCTGCCCGGCTCGCGCCGGGGCGAAGTGGCGCGGCTGGCCCCGGTGTTTGGCGCGGTGCTGGCGCGGGTGAAGGCGCTGCATCCGGGCGCGCAGGTGTTGCTGCCGACCCTGCCCGCCGTGGCCGATCTGGTGCGCGACTTGGCCGCCGACTGGCCGATTGCGCCGCAGATCATCACCGACACGGCGGGTAAACGCGCCGCCTTCGCCGCCGCCGATGTCGCGCTGGCGGCCTCGGGCACGGTGTCGCTGGAGCTGGCGGCAAATGCCTGCCCGATGGTGATCGCCTACCGCATGCACCCGCTCAGCATGTGGTTGATGCAGCATATGGCGCTGACCGACACGGTAACGCTGGTCAATCTGGTGTCGGAAACCCGTGTGGTGCCGGATTTTCTGGGCAAGCGTTGCCGCCCCGAGCTGATCGCGCCCGCCCTGCTGGGGTTGCTGGGCGACGGCACGGCGCGGGCGGCGCAGCGGGCGGCAATGGCGGTGACGATGCAGCGCCTTGGGCACGGTGGCGCGGCCCCGGGGCTGCGCGCCGCGCGCTCGGTATTGGCGGCGATCGACTGAACCGGGTCGGGACCGACCGTGCTGCTACTTTGCTGCGTAAAGCCGCAGCACCGCCAGCGGCACTACATCGAGGGTGCGTTGGTGGGTCGCGACAAGGCGCACCTGCGGAGCGGCACCTTCGTCGTGCGCTTGCGCGAACCGCCCGGCGCACAGACACCAGGTGTCGCCCGGTTGCAACCCGGCAAAGCCATGTTCGGGCCGTGGCGTGGTCAGATCGTTGCCAAGGTATTTGGAAAGCGCCAGAAACTCGGCCGTCATCACGGCGCAAACCGTGTGTTGGCCGCGATCCGATGGGCCGGTATCGCAACAGCCGTTGCGGTAGAAGCCAGTCAGCGGCGTGGCCGAACAGACCGCGAGCGGGCCGCCCAGCACGTTCAGCGAAGGGTCGCGGTCATCGGGCATGGGGTCTCCGTTTGGCTACAGGCTGGCCGCGATGGCACGAAACATCGCGACGTTACCGTCCTCGACCCCGGCGTCGGTGAAATGCCGGTCAGCCGCGTTGACGGCGATCACCACCCCGGCGGGGCGGTTGATGTAGATGAACTGGCCGTAGATGCCCATCGCCATGAACTCGCCCGGCACGGCACCCTTTGGCACCCACCACTGGTAGCCATAGCCGATCGCCCCCGGCGCGGTGGGGGCGCTGGCGGTGGTCGAGGCCGCAACCCAGTCGGCCGGCACGATCTGGCTGCCGTTGGCGCTGCCGTTCTGCAGG
>Ga0210046_1002523_pt1 | contig 12994 bp, 8 predicted proteins | sample CryGeyCG2114_250_FD_185461 | JGI IMG/M metagenome (GOLD analysis project Ga0210046, IMG submission 185461) | Groundwater microbial communities from aquifer - Crystal Geyser CG18_big_fil_WC_8/21/14_2.50 (SPAdes) (version 2) | ecosystem: Environmental > Aquatic > Deep subsurface > Groundwater ... | reverse complement strand
GAAGGTGGAATTAATTCACACCTCAAATTAATTTTGAGACTTCATAGAGGTTTACCGATCGACAAAAGAAAATATTTAGTCGCTAACTTTTTAGCTAAAAAACAGTAGCTTTTTTAGCTAAAATACCACCTCGATTTTTCTATTAAGCCGAATTTTAAGAAAAAGAAAAAGCTTCTATTAATATTTAGTTTAGTTATTTTAGTAGCAGGTCTTTTTGCGGGCATTATTTTAGTTAAACAAAACCAAGATATTAACTCAGAGGCATCAGGTGGCTGCAAAGGTATTACATCTGCAAGAGAATGTGCGAAATCTTGTTCTCCAATAAAGGGAAAAAATAATAAAAGTTATAAATGTGCATTTAGAAAAGACGGTTGTGTAGAAACTTCAAAAGAATGCGATAAACCAGCTGCCAATATTAATTGGTGTCCAAACGTTAATGGTCAGTTGGCAGCAGGACAATGCGGCGAAACTCAAACAACCGGTGCTTCAGCCTGTTTACATCGATATACCGATAATGGAACAGTAGGAGTATTGTATTGTTGTCCAAATGGTATGTACGGATATAGTGCAACTGGTAATGCTTCCGAATGTCATAAAATATAAATATTTTTAGCTGATAGGATTGATACAGCAGCAATAATTAGTTTTGATTGGGAAATGCTTTTTTAATCAACTCTTCGTGTTTCTTTTCAAAAGCAGAATCCATCGGTTTGCGATATTCTTTTAATAAAGTACTCAACACCGCTCTCGCTGACGCTTGTTCCATTCTCTTTTTTTCTTGTTCTCTTGATTCATTCTTTTTATCTTTCACAAATACTGCTCTTAGTTTTTGTGACACTTCTTTTCTTCTAACCTGTTTATCTTCTTCTTTTCTTTTACTTGCTTGCCATGTATCTTCTTCAGCTTGTTCAAGCATCAGGCTAAGTCTTGATTGATCTTTATTCATGTTTTTATTATTTTCAAGATCATATACAAAGCCCAAATTTTTAGGTACTCTACTCTTCACCTTCAGCCTTCTTGAATGTCAATGCTACTGCAGCAACCTTATTGTCACCTTTCAGTCTCATTAAAATGACACCTTGAGTAGGTCTGGTAAGTGTAGGAATTGATTTCTTGGTTAAAGGCAACTTGATTGTTTGACCTTCTTTAGTTGTGATCACAACTTCTTTATGTTCGTCGGAATTAGCTTTTCTTGCGCTAGCAACTAAGCCGGTGCGCTTGGTAATATCTGCAACTTTAACACCCATACCAGAGCGTTTTTGTTTAGGATACTGATCAAGCTTTGTCCTTTTACCCATGCCATTTTCGGTAACCAACAAGAGTTGACTCTTATACTGTTTATCTTCGACTTCTTCCTCAGAAATTGCTTCAAAACCAACAACAAAATCATCTTTCTTGATAGTAATGCCTTTAACGCCCTTAGTGTCTCTTTGGCTTGATTTAACTTCTTTTTCTGAAAATCTGATAGACTTGCCATTTCTAGTAATTAGCATCACGTCATCATTTCCAGATGTAACCATGCCCTTAACCAAGAAGTCATCATCATTTAAAGTAATCGCAATAATTCCATTTTGTCTGATGTTTCCGAATAGTTTGACTGCAGTTTTCTTGATTAAACCTCTATAAGTAGCCAGGACTATATATTTATCTTTATCTTTCTCTTCATCAATAACTAAAATTGAAAGTATCTTTTCTTCAGCTTTTAGATTTAGCAGGTTAACCATTGCTGTTCCTTTGGCAATTCTAGAAGATTCCGGAATTTCGAAGGCTTTAAGTTTAAAGACTCTGCCTAAGTTTGTGAAAACTAATAAAACATCATGCGTTTGAACGGTTAGAAGAGTTTGAACCACATCTTCTAACTTCATTTTAACACCGACACTGCCTTTACCACCTCTAGATTGAGATCTAAAAGATGCTGGGTTAAGGCGTTTAATATAGCCAGTTTCTGTGAGAGTAATTACCGCTTCTTCATTTGGAACTAAATCTTCTTCTGAGAACTCGCCAATTTTTCCTTTGACTAATTTAGTTCTTCTTTCATCGCCATAAAGCGTGACGAGCTCATTGGCTTCGTCAACAATTACATCAAGAATTGCTTTTGGTTTATTCAAAAGCTGAATCAGATCATCAAGAATCTTTTTGATTGCTTCATATTCATCTTCAATTTTTTGTCTCTCAAGAGCGGCAAGCCTTTTCAATTGCATATCTAAAATTGCCAATGACTGCAGTTCAGACAAGCCAAACTTTTTCATCAATGCTTCTTTGGCGTCATCTGAGGTTTTTGATTTTCTAATGGTATCGATAACCTCATCAAGGTTTGCGAGCGCAATTAATAAACCTTCTAAAATATGAGCTCTGTTTCTGGATTCCTCAAGATTATATTGACTTCTTTTAACGATGATTGACTGTCTATGCTTGATGTACTCCATTAAAATCTGGCGAATGTTCATTAGTTGAGGTGTGCCGTCACTATTGAGAGCCACCATATTCATTGAAAAACTTGTTTGCAGTTCGGAGTATTTGAAAAGTTTATTTAAAACAACTTTTGGAATGGCATCTTTTTTAAGTTCGATGGTAATTTGCAAGCCATTTCTATCGGAATCATCGTTCAAGTCTTTGATACCATTAATTTTTTTATCTCTAACCAAGTGAGCAATTTTTTGGAGCAATCTTGCTTTGTTAACCTGGTAAGGAAGTTCGGTAATAATAATGTTAAAGTGACCTTTCGAGTCTTCTTCAATTTTGGTTTTTGCTCTAATGACTACTCTCCCCTTTCCAGTTCGGTAGCCTTCTTTGATTGCGTTGAAATCATAAATTATACCCGCAGTTGGAAAGTCTGGACCATTAATATGTTCCATAATTTCATCAATAGTAATTTCTGATTCAAAAGTTCCTGCCAAAAGTGAGGAGTCGGCAGCTAGCAAAGCATCAACTTGGGCGTGCATGCTTTTAATTTCATCTTCTTTTTTGCTTGTACTCTTTAGGGTGCTTGTACTCTTTAGGGTGCTTGTACTCAGGGTGGTGCCTGCTTTTCTCTTTGGTAAAACAAATTTGCCTGTTTCAATTGTTGCTTTGCCTTTTTTGATTGTTGCAACAATCGCGTTGATGACCTCGGTTAAATTATGAGGTGGAATTTTAGTCGCCATACCGACAGCAATTCCTTCTGATCCCATCAATAAAAGGTTTGGAAGCTTGCCTGGCAAAACTGTTGGTTCTTGTAATGAACCATCGAAGTTATCAATAAATGGGACTGTATTTTTATCGATATCGACCAAAAGTTCTCTAGTAATCTTTTCCATCCTGGCTTCGGTGTAACGCATAGCAGCTGGAGAGTCGCCATCGACTGAACCATAGTTACCTTGACCATCAACAAGCTCATATCTCATACTGAAATCTTGGGCCAAACGAACCATTGCCATATAAACTGGAGCATCACCGTGTGGGTGATATTTACCCAAGACGTCTCCAACAATACGAGCAGACTTTTTGTAAGCACTATTCCAGTGAATACCAGTCTTGTGCATTGAGAATAAAATACGTCTGTGAACTGGTTTTAATCCATCTCTCACATCTGGAAGCGCACGAGAAACGATAACGCTCATGGCGTAATCGAGATAACTTTTCTCCATTTCACCTTTGATGGAGATGTACTTCATTTTTCCAAATTTTGTCTCTTCGATCGTGCCAATTAAAGACTGTTTTACTTCTTCAGAAACACTTTCTGGAGTTTCACTCGAAACCTTGTCAGCTTCGATGATATTTGTTACCTCTTCTTTAATTTCCTCTATTTGCTTTTTTTCTTCTTTTGTATCTTCTTCCATAAGTTTTTTGCTTTTTTTTAATTATTTCAATTTATTTTAATGCTGTTTCAATTGCTGGAGCAATTTCTTTTTTTCTAGACATTTTTGGACCAATGTCTAGAATATTATTTTCCACTACTCCGCCGAATGCTTTTTGAGCAACTTCTTTTTCTGCATCTGAAAGAATAAGTAGCTTAGTATTAACCTTCAAAATATCAGTGATAGCTACAAAAAGTAATTTTACTTCTTGCTCAGCTTTTACAGTTGCCATTGCTTTGAGTAGACCAGCTTTTTTGATTGTTAAAACCATTTCTTGTTCAACAGTTTCTAATTGATCGATCATGGTTTTTGTGGTTGAACCACCGGGGTTGTTGTCGTTGCTGGCTGTGTCAAACTCAAAAATTTTATAATCATTTTTGACAATTTGTTCGTCATTTAAAGATGAGATGTCAGATTTTGCTTTGAAAATTTCTAAGGTAAAGGCTTCGACATCTCCAACTTCGGCAATTTCTGCAAGTTCAGCGCCAACTTCTTTGTCCTTGCTAGTTGTAGTTGCGCTTTTATAGCCCACTGTATCTGAAAGAATTGCTGCCAGCATCAATGATGCTAATGTCTTATCAGGTCTCAAATCATTTTGCTTCATTAAGAAATAAACAATTGTGTTTGATGATCCCCAGGCTTTAAAAGTCATGAAGATTGGCTCATTTAAATTTAAGTTAACTTTGTGATGATCTATAATTTCAGCAATTTGATCTTGATTTAAGCCATCAAGTCTTTGGGAAGCTTCATTGTGATCAACTAAAATAACTTTGTCTTCAGCTAAAATATTTTCGGCTGTTAAAATTTTTGGGGTTTCTATTCCAAACTTGTTTAAGAGGAAAGTTGCCTCAGGATTAATTGTTTCAGTAATTACAGCTTGAGGGGTTTTATATCCAAAACAGTCTCTACTTTCGTATAAAAATTGAAGAGCAATTGCTGCAATAACTGAATCTGTATCAGGTTTTTTGTGGCCAATTATGTATGTTGTCATAGTTTTATTTTTTTAGGTAGGCAATGTTTTGCCTGAATTTCTAAATATCAATAGTTGCTAGTTTCGCGTGAGTTTGAATAAACTTTTTTCTTGGAGCAACGTCATCTCCCATCAGCGTACTGAAAGTTTTATCAGCCTGATCAGCGTCATCGATAGTAATTTTTTTGAGCATTCTGAACTTAGGATTCATGGTTGTTTCCCAAAGTTGCTCAGGGTTCATTTCTCCAAGACCTTTGTATCTTTGAATGCTAATTTTTGCATCTGGGGTTTCACTGAGAATTTCTTTGATGTAGGCGTCTCTATCTTCTTCAAGATAAACATATTTTTCTGTTTTGCCATTTTTTATTTTGAATAAAGGAGGCATAGCCACATAAAGATAGCCTTGTTCAACAATTTGAGGCAAATGTCTAAAGAAAAAAGTTAATCCAAGTGTAGTAATATGTTCTCCATCAACGTCAGCATCGTTCATTAGAATAATGCGGTGATATCTGAGTTTGTCTGGGTTAAATGTTTCCCCTATTCCAGCGCCTAAGGCGATAACTAGATTTTTAAGTTCTTCAAAAGCGACAATCTTGTCAAGGCGGGCTCGCTCAGTATTTAGAATTTTTCCCCTAAGTGGGAAAATTGCCTGGAATTTACGATCGCGACCTTGTTTGGCACTGTTGTGTACAAAAACACCACTTGCTAGCGCAAAATTGTGAGTATGAGGAACTTCAATATCATAGACATCAATTTTTTCTTTTACAGATTCAATGGAAATTATCTTGTGATTATAATTTCTAATTGCTTCTAAAGTTTTTGCTTCAGATTTATCGGAATATTTTCTATAAAGAGGCATTAGTGAATCTTGCGAAGTCAAGTCTTTTGCTTGTTTATAATTTCCATTTCTGAGCATGAACTTATGATTTGGAGTACAGGTAATTTCTTGCTTATTATCTAGAGTTATTTTGATTACTTTTACATTTTTCTTTGTTAATCTTGGATTTAAAATCTTTTCTATTCCAATTTGGTTATTTTTGCGAATTGTATAGCAAAAATGTTTTTTGCCAGTCTCCTGTTCTTCTATGATTTTTTTAAAGCTAAGATTTCTACCATTAGCCAATGCAATTTTTGTGTCGCCAGAAAAACATCCGCCAGCTGAATCGCCTTCAACAATATAGATTTCACAATCAGCGGCGACTTTACTCTGACAGTCAGCTAATTTTCCAGGCAAAGTACTGCCCTCAAGAACACCTTTTCTGATAACTGCATCTTTTGCAGCACGCGCTGCCATACGAGCTCGAGCTGATAACATGATTTTATCGATAATTGTTCTGCCAGCTTTAGGATTTTCTTCTAGGAATGTAGAGAAGCCATCTTTGAAAACTTGATAAACTGCAGTTTGAGCTTCTGAGTTATTAAGTTTAGTTTTCGTTTGCGATTCGAATTGAAGGTCATTTGCAGGCATTTTCACAAAAATAACTGCTGCCAAGCCCTCTTTCATGTCATCAGTGGTGAACATCTCTTTTTCTTTAAGCAGATTATTTTTTTTAGCGTAATCTCTGAGGACATAGCCTAAGCCGTTTCTAAATCCATTTACATGAGCTCCGCCATCAGGAGTATGAATGACATTTACGTAAGATTCGAGTTTTTCTGTGTAAGAATCGTTGTATTGAATGGCGATCTCGATGCCAATGTGTTTGCCAGTTTCTTCATCTTTCCAATCTTCATTGACATAGACAACTTCATGAAGTGGCTTACGATTCATGTTGATGTGTTCAACTAACGATCTAATCCCGCCTTCGAAGTAAAAATGTTGTTCTTTACCGATAATTTCATCGATAAATTCAAAGTAAATTCCTGCCATCAGGTAGGCGCGGTCTTTAATGACATTGACCAAAGTTTTATGGTTCAAGGTTGTGGTGGAGAAAATAGTAGAATCTGGAACGAAACTAAGCAGTGTACCGGTCTCGTGACTCATGAGCTTAATTGCGGCTACTGGAAACATTTTTAGAACTTCATCTGCTGATATTTTTTTAACTGGGGCAAAAGGTATACCTCTTGAATGTGCCTGAAAATAATAATGACCATCACGCTTGACGATGACCTGAAGGATTGTTGATAAAGCATTAACGGCCGAAGAACCAACTCCGTGCAAACCACCGGATGCTTGATAGGCTGTTTCTTCAAATTTACCACCGGCATGAAGTTTGGTCATAACAACTTCTAAAGCTGAAACGCCAGAACTATGCATATCAACTGGAATACCACGACCATTGTCTACAACTGTGATTGCTTCTTTGCCAGCTTCATTATCACCAATCAATTTAATTTGAACTTCTGATAAGGGAGATCTAAAGAGTTGAATTGTTTTTCCAAAGCCGGCAATTGCCTCATCTACGGCATTGTCTAGAATTTCTTTTGCGAGATGATGTAGTCCTCTTGCGTCTGTGGAGCCAATATACATTCCTGGGCGTTTACGAACTGGCTCAAGGCCTTCTAAAACCTTAATTTCTGCTGCTTTATATTTTGATGTTGATGATGTGCTTGCCATAAAAAATTATATCAATCAATTAGAGACACTTTTATATCATACTTGAATGCTAAATTCAAAAGTTGTGGGCTGATGCTTCTGATACCTATCATACTACTATATTTTTACTCAATATCATAGTGTTATATATTGATATATTAAACAGCAATAAGCTCAAATAAGCAGTTTTCAAAAGCTAATTTAACATTAACATTTTGGTTTAGTTGCTTCATGGTTTTTAAAACAATTCTTAAGTGGTTTGCCATTGATTTTTTTTTGAATTCAGAATTGTTAGAATTTAATTCAAAATTTAGATACGACAGTAGCTTGTTTAAGAATAAAATAGCCTCAGTTCTCTCTTTATAGTTATTAGCAAATTCAATTAGTTCGAAGTGTCTTGATGTTAGGATTTTTTTATATAAATCAGCAGTGTTCTCGTCTTGGTTATTTTTTCCTTGAGTAGATTTTTTGAGTGAGACAACTTCGCATCTTGAAATTATCGTTGGAAGCAATTTTTCTAGGGTTGAAGTCATTAAAATAATTTGTGTATTTTCTGGAGGTTCTTCAATTGACTTTAGTGCTGCGTTTTGCGCTGAAATGGTTGCGAGGTCTGCATTAAAAAAAACAAAAAATCTTCTATCAGAATTATAGTTCGAGAAAGCAAGTTCTTGATTAAAGTTTCTTATGTCATCAATTTTAATACTCTCCCCTTCCGGGTTGATGAACCTAAATGCTGGATTATTTAATAAGCTATTTTTATCAAAATCATTATTTTGCTGAGATTTTAGCCATAATGCAAAAATGTGAAAAAAATCAACTGAGGTATCGTGCTCGAGAATTATTGACAATTGATAATCATTTTTATTGGTTTTAAATATACTTCTCATTGTTTGGTGGCGATTTTTATTTTATAGTAGAGTTAAGTTAATTATAGACTATACATTATGTTTGATCCTGCCCAGTCAAATGATCCGCTTCAAGTTCCTCAAATGGAACCCGTTTCTTTTGGAAATTCTTCCCAACCCGGTGGTGACTCCCAACCCAGTGGTGACTCCCAATCCGGTGGCGCTACTCAACAAGCTACCCCAGATGATATCGAAAAAATTGCTAGTTCATTAGAAGTTGATATTGAACATATTGCAGCGAATTCAACATCTGATTCAGTAGATGAAACAGCAGTAGTTCCTCAAAAATCAACTACTCAAGATACGACAAGTACACAACCTACTGTTGAACCCACTACTGAAAATGAAGTTGACATTTTAACTCCAAATTCTAAAATTGTTGTTCCCGATCTGACTGTTGGTGCTCTAGGGGTCATTGGGACTACTCCAGTTGCTAATGCTGTATCCGCAACCATCTCAGGCGTGGCTCCAAACTTGGGAGAGCAACCACTTCCAGAGGGAATTGATCCAAATAAAACTTATATTAATATAGTCGACGTGCTTAAAGATCAGGGAGTTCTTTCTCAAGATGAAGCAAGTCAAATAATGGTTACGAATGTTAGTACAGGCAAATCATTTTCAGAAATATTAGAAGAAAATAAGTTTGTTAAAGAAGAAGACTTGGTAAAAGCCAAGTCAGTTGTTTATAAAATTCCGTTTATTAAAATTTCGGAATCTGGAACAGATCCTCAAGCTTTATCTAAGATTCCCGAGGGAGTGGCTCGAAATTATCAGATGTTGCCAATTTTGTTTGACAAAGATAAAAATACTTTATTGGTTGCGATGCAAAATCCTCTAGATTTATCTGCGATTGATTTTGCAGAGCAAAAGTCTGGATTAAAACTTATTACTAGATATGCAATGCCTTCTGAACTAGAGCGTAAAATTGCTGAGAATTATTCTCAAAGTTTATCGGGAGAAGTTACTGAGGCTTTGGAACAAACTTCACAAGTTGAGGATGACTTAGTCAAGAGAAAAAATCTCAAAGTTCTGTCTGGAGAAACCATCAGGCAAGCTCCGATTACAAAGATTGTTCAGACAATTGTCAGTTTTGCTATGAAAGCTAGAGCTTCGGATATTCACATTGAACCTCAAGAATCTAGAACCAGAGTTAGATATAGAATTGACGGCATTTTGGTCGAGAAGTTAATTTTACCTCAATCTGTCCACGAAGCAGTCGTTTCTAGAATTAAAATTTTGTCTGGTCTTAAAATTGATGAAAAACGTATTCCACAAGACGGCCGTTTTAATTTTATTTCTGGAGATAAGGAAGTTGATTTGCGTGTCTCCACTCTTCCAACGGTTAATGGTGAAAAAATTGTTATGCGTTTGCTAAAGAAAGATGCCACAGTTCCTGACATGGAAGAATTGGGACTTACAGGAATGGCTTTGCGACACGTGAAGGATCTAATTAAAGTTCCTCATGGAATTATCTTGGTTACCGGTCCAACTGGTTCTGGAAAAACCACCACGCTTTATTCAATTCTTCATACGATTAATACTTCCAAAGTAAATATTATTACTTTGGAAGATCCAGTTGAGTATCAGATGGCTAGTGTTAATCAGGTTCAAGTTAACCAACAAGCCGGGCTAACTTTTGCTTCTGGTTTACGTTCATTTTTGAGACAAGATCCAAACATTATTATGGTTGGAGAGATTCGTGATAGCGAAACTGCAGATTTAGCAGTTCAGGCTTCTTTGACGGGACATTTAGTTTTCTCAACTCTTCATACCTCTTCAGCCGCTGGCGCTATTCCACGTTTGATGGATATGGGTGTCGAACCATTTTTGCTAACGTCGTCACTCACTCTTTCGATGGCTCAACGTGTGGTTAGAGTAATAAATAAGAAATTTAAAGAAGAATACAAACCTGAGAAAGCAATTATTGATGACATCAAAGAAGTCTTGGGCCCTAGACTTGACGAGTGGTTAAGAAAAAATAATCGAAAAGATGAAAATATTGTTCTCTACAGAGCAAAGGAAGATAGGCCTCAAACTGAACCAGAATATAAGGGTCGTATTGCTATCTTTGAAGTAATGCCAATTTCTGAAGGAATATCAAGGTTAATTTTAGAAAAAAAACCGGCATCTGAAATGGAGAAACTTGCTGTCAAAGATGGTATGCTATTAATGAAGCAAGATGGATATTTAAAAGCTTTGGATGGTATTACTACTATTGAAGAAGTTTTGCGTGTGGCGCAAATTTAAGGAAAAATATGAACATTCATGACATGTTAGATTTGTTAATTGAACAGAATGGCTCTGATATTCATATAATTGTGGGAACACCTCCAATGTTAAGAATTCACGGAGAATTAATTCCTATTGAAGGAGCTCCAGTTTTAAATTTGGAACAAGCAGAAAGCTTGATTTTCCCAATTATGACTCAGGAACAGAAAGACTACGTCAAAGTTAATAAAGAATTAGATTTTGGTTATCAATTTAAGGATAAGGGCAGATTTAGAATTAATGCTTATCACGCTCAGGGAAATTTAGCAGCTGCACTGCGTTTGATTCCTGCTGTTATCAAGACAATTGACGAACTCCAATTACCTCCAATTTTGCATGAATTTTCTTCAATTAATCAAGGGCTAGTCCTACTAACCGGTCCTACAGGCGAAGGAAAATCAACTTCTTTGGCGGCAATGATCGAAGAGATTAATGTTCAAAGTAGCAAACATATTATTACAATTGAAGATCCGGTTGAGTTTGTTTATAAACCAAAGAAAAGTATTATTTCTCAGAGAGAAATAAATCATGACACTCACTCTTGGGATATTGCTTTGAAGTCAGCACTTCGTGAGGATCCAGACGTTGTTTTGATTGGTGAAATGCGTGACTATGAAACCATTGCTTCTGCAATTACTATTGCTGAGACTGGTCATCTTGTTTTTGCAACTCTGCACACTTTATCAACTGCTCAAACAATTGACAGAATCATCGATGTTTTTCCAGCTCATCAGCAAGGTCAGATGCGTCAACAACTTGCTTCAGCAATAAAGGCTATTGTTGCCCAAAGGCTTTTGCCAGCGAACGGTGGCGGGAGAATTCCTGCACTGGAAATTTTGGTGGCTACCTCTGCAATATCGAATCTTATCAGAGAGCAAAAAACTCATCAAATTGATAGCGTGATTCAAACTTCAGCGGACAAAGGTATGATTATGTTCGAATCTTATTTGCAACAGTTAGTGCAAAGAGGTGCAATTACTAAAGAAGTGGCAATGAACAATGCGTTTAGACCAGATGATATGGCAAGATTATTGGGAAAATAGGTTGTTAAGGATATAAAAATATGGCATTTTTTAAATACACAGCTAAAAATAAGTTTGGTGAAAATATCAAAGGTAAGGTTGAAGCTAGAGAAATGAGTCAGGCTGCTTCTCTACTCTCTTCTAGAGGATTATTGGTTATTAAAATAGATCCATTTACAAAAGATGCTTTTGCTAGAATCAGATCAATGATGGGTGGAGTCAAATTTACAGATATTGTAAGTTTTACGCGACAACTATCTACAATGATTACTGCTGGTCTTCCTTTAGCCAGTGCTTTGAATATTCTAGTTAGAGATGGCAAAGTTGAAGTTACCAGATTGATGGCAGTTATTTTGCAAGATGTTGAAGGAGGTCATTCATTTGCTGAATCTTTGGCAAAACATGACAAAATTTTCTCACGTTTGTATATTCAACTAGTTAAAGCAGGTGAAACAGGAGGAGTTTTGGATACTGTGCTCGAGCGTTTGGCAGATAACATGGAGAAAGAAAAGGAATTTAAAGCCAAAACCAAGGGTGCCTTAATTTATCCAATAATTGTGGTGATTGCAATGTTGGCAGTTGGTGTAATTATGATGATCTTTGTTATTCCAAAATTAACAGAAATGTATCGTGATTTTGGTTCAGAACTTCCATTCCTGACTAAAGCTTTGATAGGAATTTCAGACGGAATGGTTAAGTATTGGTATATAGCTGGTGCGATTATTGGTGGTGCAATTTTTGCTTGGAAAAGCTATTACAAAACTAAATTAGGAAGATATAAAATAGATGAAATAATGTTAAAATTGCCTATTTTTGGAGAACTAAAAAAGAAAGTTATTTTGACCGATTTTGCTCGTACTTTGGCATTATTACTTGGTTCAGGAATTTCATTACTCGAAGCAATCTCCATTGTGACAGAATCTGTTGAGAATATTGTTTATAGATCTGCACTTCAAGAAGTAAGCAAACAGGTTGAGAAGGGTTCTTCTCTTTCGGAAGCACTTAGTCACTATGAAATGTTTCCGGTTATTTTGCATCAGATGATGAGTGTTGGTGAGGAAACTGGAAAGCTAGATGATGTTTTGAAAAAATTGTCTAATTATTTTGAACAAGAAAGTGAACACGCAATTAAAAATATGACCACGGCAATCGAGCCAATGATCATGGTGGTATTAGGTCTTGGGGTTGGCGCAATGGTGATTGCTGTGATTATGCCAATATATAATTTGACAAGTCAGTTCTAGATTTGTAAAAAATAAAAAATATTTATGACGCGAGTTGGCTAAGCAAGCTTAGATACTCGCTTACACAAGCATTTATTATTTTTTACAGCTAAATCTTCTAGCCAAATACATTTTTAATTTCTGCGCTTGCACTTAGTTGGGAAAATGATGTAAAGTAGTAATAAGAGAGTAAGATTAATAGGAACAATTATGAAAATGAAATTTTTTGAATTGATT
>Ga0210046_1002517_pt1 | contig 13020 bp, 11 predicted proteins | sample CryGeyCG2114_250_FD_185461 | JGI IMG/M metagenome (GOLD analysis project Ga0210046, IMG submission 185461) | Groundwater microbial communities from aquifer - Crystal Geyser CG18_big_fil_WC_8/21/14_2.50 (SPAdes) (version 2) | ecosystem: Environmental > Aquatic > Deep subsurface > Groundwater ... | reverse complement strand
ACTAAAAGGAATCTAACCGACAAAGTCTATCGTGGCGACAATTGAGGGTATGCAGATGTTGGCATTCATTGTTAGAAAAAACCCAAATCCAATAAAAAACAGACTTCAAAGAAAAGTTATCTTTGGTTTTGAAAAAATAGTGAATTATGACAAGGGAAAATGCGATAAGACTATTCCAAGACCATCGGGTACGGGTACTGTGGGATGATAAACAAGAGAAATGGTATTTTTCAATTGTCGATATAATTGCAATTCTAACTGAAAGCCCTAATCCCAGAAAGTATTGGAGTGTTCTTAAAACAAGGCTAAGTAAAGAAGGCAGTGAGTTGACTACAAATTGTAGTCAACTGAAAATGCAATCTTCTGACGGTAAATTTTACAAGACAGATGTTGCGGATACCGAACAGTTATTGCGGTTAATTCAGTCCATTCCTTCCCCAAATGCAGAACCATTTAAAGTCTGGTTGGCTAAAGTTGGATACGAAAGAATTGAAGAAACAGAAGACCCTGAATTGGCTTTTGACAGAGCAATGGAAACCTATTTAAAGAAAGGCTACTCTAAGAACTGGATTAACCAACGCTTAAAAAGTATTGAAGTTAGAAAAGAACTGACTGACGAATGGGAAACGCGGGGTGTAAAGAAAGGTTCAGAATATGCAATTCTTACTGATGAAATTACAAAAGCCTGGGCAGGATTTACGACTAAGGAATACAAGAAATTCAAAAATCTTAAAAAAGAAAACCTGAGAGATAATATGACCAATTTAGAATTAGTCCTTAATATGCTCGCCGAAGCGACGACAAAAGAAATCTCCGGTGAAAGAAAACCGAAAACTTTTATTGAGAATAAAATTATTGCCAATCAAGGAGGAACAATTGCCGGAAATGCACGCAAAGAAATAGAAGAAAAATCAGGAAAGAAAGTAATATCATCTTTGAATGCTAAAGCATTAGAAATCACCGAAAAAAAAGAAACGAAGAATCTCGACGAATAAACAACGAAAAGTCATCATAAAAGGATTAAAGCCTCAGTTGAGCCCAAAAAACCAGGAAGCGGTGTACGATCCACCTACCCATCCCCCAAAAATAAATCACCAAAAAAACGACCCTAAAAATCAAACCGATAAAATAAATCACTAGATTTACCAACCCAACACCCGATGATCTATTAACAATGAAGAAGAAAGAAACCGAATTAACTAATTATTGGCGGCTTTAATTGTATAATATATTGATAATGAAATTAAAAATGAATACCAAAAGGAATTTTAACGACAAAGGCTATATAAAAGGCGTGGCGACAATTGGCGGTGTGGGGATGTTGGCATTCTTTATAAGAACAGAGACTTAAATAAATTGATACGCTATGAGTTTTGATTGGACAATATCTTTTGGGAATATAATATCCGCATTGGTAATTGCATTAGGGTGGATAGTAGCCTATAAACTTGGTTCTCAAAAAGATTTAAAGAATAAGAAAAGAGATATTAGAACACAGTTTTTGATTGAAGCTTATAATAAGATTGCCTCTTCATCTAATCGAAATACTGATGATAATGAAAAGAAATTATTTGAAGGAGCAATTGAGCAAATTCAATTTTTGGGTACAAAAGAACAAATTAGATTGCTCAATGAAGGCATTGAAACAAGGAACTTTACTCCTCTCCTTGAAGAATTAAGAAAAGAAATTAGAAGTGAATTAGGTATTGAATCAATTAGCACTAATATTAAGCATTTTAGATTTGATAAATGAGCATTTGGAATATTATTCCACCCTCGGCGTAGTTTCATGCCACCATGCCTACGGCAGGTAAACCGGCAGAAAAGTTCAACTACCTTGTCATATTTGCCAGACGCTACTCTTCCCAACTTGTGCGCATATAGCCTTGCATAACGTGTAACTAATAGAATCTCAACTACCTTTTTACCAAAATCTGATCTAATGATCATTACGCTTATTTCGGACAGACAAAAAGAGGCTGTACTTTTTGCAAGCCGTCATTAGAACCGATGATTCAGCTTTTTCACAATAAACTCTTATCAAAATTACGACAACAATATAATTCATTACCACCCATTCAAAGCAAACCTGACAAATTATTCCATTAATTATTAACGCCCAATGTAAAACCGATAAAATAATTCCCTAGATTTATCCCACCAAACACCCGATAATCCATTTACAATGAATATAATGAACTGATTTAAACAGTTAGAAATGGATATTATATTGATTATAAGTAACATTAAAATAAATGCCAGCCAGGGAGTTATCCATGCGCTACCCAAACATAGAATTATCTTTAAGTAATTAATGTATGATTGTTTCAAAAAAAAGTAAATTTGAAATATTATAAAACCACAGACCAAAAGGTAGGAAGTTTTGGTTTATCCAATAATGTCCCTTTTGACTTGAGTCAATTGGGACAAAGTTGGATTATAAAAAAACATTATGTATCTTAATAACAATAAAATGAAAAGTCTTATTTTAATTGTCCTCATGTTATTTAGCTTTACTTCGTTTTCGCAGATAGCCATTAACAATGATGGTTCATCTCCTGATAGCAAAGCTATTCTTGATGTGCAAAGTTACGATAAAGGTATTTTAATTCCGCGTGTTGATTTAGATACAAGTCCTATAAATAATGATATTGGAATAGCTCAAAGGGGCATGATGGTGTTTAACATTAATTCTAGTTACAAAGTTGGAATCGGTTTCTATTATTGGTCTGGATCCAAATGGATTAGCTTAACTCAGAATGTTTCTGTAATGGACTTTGACGGTAATGCTTATTCAACTGTTAAAATCGGCAATAAAATATGGATGGCTGAAAATTTACGTTCCCTACATTATTCGGACGGTTCAAATTTGTTAGGGGGAGCCACTTATTATAATATGAATGACTCTCTTAAAGAGATTTATGGTCTTTTATATCAGTGGGATGCTATTATGAATGGTGAATCTTCTAGTAATTCAAATCCTAGTGGTGTCCAGGGTATTTGTCCAAACGGATGGCATTTGCCGAGCCTGTCTGAATTTGAAGAACTAATTTCCTTGGTAGGGGGCGACAGTATCGGTGGAGGACCACTAAAAGAATTTGGAACATATCGTTGGCTTTTTCCTAATAAAGCTGGTTCAAACATAAGTGGTTTTAATGCATTGCCTGGTGGATGGCTTATTTTTTATAGTGGGGAAATTCACTATGAATATTTAGGCATTTACACTTGGTTTTGGAGTTGCACAGAATTTGACTCAAATCATAGCCAATGCCTTTCTTTATATTACGATTTTGCTGGTATTTGGCAGGTTAATAGTCCTAAATACGCATATTTTTCAGTACGTTGTGTCCAAGATTAATTACATTACGTTTCCATGTTTGATATTGGTAATTGATTATCAAAATAGCAATATTTTTAAACCTTGACTATGTATTGAAATTAAGTAATTGAATTGAAATGCAAATAATTAGATTGAACATAGTGCATGACATTAAAAGGATTTAAACCACCTCTCCCACTGGCGCGCGAATGTTTCGCGTGCCTATAATACAACAATTTGTAAGTTAATAAAACGACTGATGGTTCAATTCTGGCAACCCGGCTATGTTTTTAGACAACAGTAGTTGCACAGGGTTAGGGATATTGATAAAGAGCCAAAGTTGATTTTAATAGTCACGCGTTACGCTATCGCTAAACGCGCGCCAGTGCATTTCATATATGTCCCTCACTCCTCCCCATCCCCCTAAATTGGCCAGATATTACTACTTATTGGCTTGATTATCCCACCAAAATCGCTATAAAAAACATTCCTTTGTGTCTGAACTAAATGATCAGATGATTTTACTGGGTATTGATATTGGCAGCTCGTCCATTAAAGTAACACTTGTTGACGGAGAAAATGGCGTCTCTCTGGCGAGTGCCTCACATCCTCCAAAGGAAATGGAAATCATTTCCCAACAAAGCGATTGGGCCGAACAGGATCCCGAGGTGTGGATGAACAACCTTTTCCTGGCACTCGATAAAGTAAAATCAAAAGTTGGTGACCGCTTTCAGGAAATCGGGGCCATCGGCATTTCCTATCAGATGCATGGACTGGTGGCCATTGATAAAAACGGCCACCTCATCCGGGATGCCATAATCTGGTGCGATAGCAGGGCGGTAGCCATTGGCGGTCAAGCCTTTAATGAATTGGGTGAGGATTTCTGTCTCAGCCATTTGCTAAATTCACCCGGGAATTTTACAGCCTCAAAACTCAGGTGGATAAAGAATTTCGAGCCGGAAAACTTTGAACGCATCCACAAAATCATGTTGCCCGGTGATTACATCGCTTACCGCCTTACGGGAGAGGTTACTACCACCAAATCAGGTTTGTCAGAAGGAATTTTTTGGGATTTCAAAGAAAATAAAGTCTCCGACACATTGCTGGCTTTTTATGGTTTTAACCATGAGCTACTTCCCACGGTTGTCGACACTTTTTCGGAGCAGGGTTATGTAACGGCCACGATGGCCAACAAAATAGGGATTAAGGCAGACATACCGGTCAGCTACCGCGCAGGCGATCAACCCAACAATGCCTTTTCGCTCAACGTGATGGAACCCGGCGAAATTGCGGCCACAGCAGGCACTTCAGGAGTGGTTTATGCCATAAGCGATAAAAAAGAGTACGATCCGTTATTCAGGGTGAATACTTTTCTTCATGTTAACAACACACTCCAAAATCCAAGGCTTGGCATACTCATGAACCTGAACTCCACAGGCATACTAAATTCCTGGATGAGAAACCAGCTCTTGGGTGAGGAAATCAGTTACGACCAGATGAACGAGATTGCCTCTCAAGCTCCATCCGGTTCCGACGGGTTGTTGGTTTTTCCGTTTGGAAATGGGGCCGAAAGAATCCTGCAAAACAAGAACCCAGGTGCTTCGTTTCACAACCTGAATTTTAACATCCATAACCGCAGTCACATGCTGCGGGCCATGCAGGAAGGAATTGTTTTCGCCTTAAATTATGGGGTTGAAATCATGAAGGGCATCGGATTGGATATAAAGGTGGTAAAAGCAGGAAGGGCCAATATGTTCCTCAGCAATGTGTTTCAACAAACCTTTGCCGATGTTTCGGGTGCAGGGGTTGAATTGTACAATACCGATGGATCGGAAGGTGCTGCCAGAGGAGCCGGTTTGGGAATAAAATACTATAAAAACAGAGCTGAGGCTTTTGCCAAACTGCTATTAATTAAAGAAATACAACCAAAACCAAACGACCCGCTTTTGGAAGCTTATTCAAAATGGAAAGAAAAGCTGGCTACTTTACTGGATTAAAACCTGAAATTTAACACATCGAAATATGAAAACGGAATATTTTAAAGGAATAAACAAAATCGAATTCGAAGGAGCCAGCTCTAAAAATCCTTTGGCCTTTCATTATTACGAACCCGACAGAATGGTGGGCGGCAAGCTCATGAAAGAGCACCTCAGGTTTGCCATGGCCTGGTGGCATTCACTGGGTGCCAACGGCAGCGATCCTTTCGGCCAGGGCACCCTCGAATATCCCTGGGACAACATCGCCGATCCCATCGAAAAAGCAAAAGCAAAAGTGGATGCTGCGTTTGAATTTATGACCAAAACCGGCATCAACTACTACTGTTTTCACGATTTTGATCTGGTTCAGGAAGGAACCACCATTCAGTCGTCAGAAGAAAGGCTGGCCAAAATGGTTGATTATTTAAAAATCAAACAAAAGGAAACTGGAAAACAACTGCTGTGGGGAACGGCAAACCTGTTTTCGCATCCGCGATATATGAACGGAGCAGCCACCAATCCTGACTTCGAAGTGTTGACCTATGCAGCCACCCAGGTAAAAAATGCCATCGACGCCACCATCGCCCTTGGAGGCACCAATTATGTTTTCTGGGGAGGACGCGAAGGATACATGTCGTTGCTCAACACCAAAATGAAAAAGGAATTGGACCACATGGCAAAATTCCTGTCCATCGCACGCGATTATGGAAGAAAAAACGGGTTCACCGGAACATTTCTGATCGAACCAAAACCCATGGAACCCACCAAACACCAGTATGATTTCGATTCGGCAACCGTCATCGGATTCTTAAAAGAATATGGGTTGGACAAAGACTTTAAACTGAACATCGAAGTAAATCATGCCACTTTGGCCGGGCACACTTTCCAGCACGACCTTCAGGTGGCCGTTGATGCCGGAATGCTCGGTTCGATAGATGCCAACAGAGGGGATTATCAAAATGGATGGGATACCGACCAGTTTCCTGTGAATTTATATGAATTGACCGAGGCCATGCTGGTGATTCTGCAAGGTGGTGGAATACAAACCGGTGGAATTAACTTTGATGCAAAAATCAGACGCAACTCAACCGATACTGAAGATTTGTTTATTGCGCACATCTCAGGGATGGATGCCTTTGCACGGGCGTTGCTGGTTGCCGACAACATTCTCAAAAGTTCTGATTACTCAAAATTGAGAGATGCCAGATACAGTTCATTTGATTCAGGATTTGGAAAAGATTTTGAAGCAGGTAAACTTACGCTCGAAGACCTCAGAAACCTGGCCATTAAAAACGGCGAGCCTAAAAAGTTAAGCGGAAAACAAGAGCTTTTTGAAACCATCATCAATATGCACCTTTAATTTTTTCAAAATGACCAATCAAGGACATAAAAGCGGCTATATTATTGCGATCACCCTGGTGGCGACGTTGGGCGGTTTGCTGTTTGGATACGATACCGCGGTGATTTCCGGGGCCGAAAAATCGGTGCAGGCATTCCTCATCACCAGCCAGGGTCTGAGTACCCTGATTCACGGACTCACCATTTCGAGTGCCCTGATCGGTTGTATTATCGGAGGTGCCCTCTCCGGACTTTTTTCCTCTCGCCTGGGGCGAAAAAAATCGTTGATGGTGGCCGCTTTGCTGTTCTTTATTTCAGCACTCGGCTCGGGTTTTCCTGAGTTTCTGTTTTTTGAAAAAGGAAAAGCCACCATGGGTTTGTTGTACATGTTCAATTTTTACCGCATCATTGGTGGTATTGGCGTAGGAATGGCCTCGGCCATTGGTCCCATGTATATCGGCGAAATATCGCCTGCCGGCATTCGCGGACGGCTGGTGTCGTTTAACCAGTTTGCCATCATTTTTGGTATGCTGGTGGTTTATTTTGTGAACTGGGGAATAGCCAACGGTCAAACCAACGAATGGGTCAACGCCATAGGTTGGCGCTGGATGTTTTTGTCTGAAACCATCCCGGCCGCGCTTTTCGGTATTTTACTCTTTCTGGTTCCCGAATCTCCGCGCTATCTTTCGTTGAAACATAAAGACAACGAAGCACTTCGCATCCTCGAAAAAATCAATGGAGCCACCAAGGCCAAAGAGATTTTTCTCGAAATTAAAAGCACCATCGAACATCATTCAGGAAAATTGTTCTCCTATGGAAAACTGGTGATCGTCATAGGTATTCTGCTTTCTGTTTTCCAGCAGTTTGTAGGGATTAATGTGGCACTTTACTACGCCCCGCGCATTTTCGAAAGCATGGGCGCCGGAAAAGATGCCTCACTGATGCAGACGGTTGTCATGGGCCTGGTAAATGTTATTTTCACTGTAATTGCCATTCTTACGGTTGACAAATATGGCAGAAAACCATTGCTGATGATCGGGTCGATAGGAATGGCCATCGGGATGTTTGCCATTTCGGGCCTGGCTTATTTTGAAGTCATTGGCATCAGTACCCTGGTGTTTATCATCATTTACACGGCTTCGTTCATGATGTCGTGGGGACCAATTTGTTGGGTGTTGATTTCAGAAATATTCCCCAATAAAATCCGTGGCCGTGCAGTGGCGATTGCAGTGGTAGCGCAGTGGGCCGCCAATTATTTCATTTCGTCCACTTACCCGGCCATGATGGAATTCAGCGGTGCCTTCACCTACGGGTTTTATGGCGTGATGAGCGTTCTGTCCTTGGTATTTGTATGGAAAATGATACCTGAAACCAAAGGAAAAAGCCTGGAAGAAATAGAAAAAATCTGGAAAACAGCCTAAGAATACCTTGCCTGTATTAATCGTGAACATCTGCGATATTTTCAAATTGGAACACTGATGACGCGGATTAAACAGGTTTCCACGGATTTTATAAAATTATTTAAAAGAAACTTTCTATGTTACTTTGATATTATGTGAGTTGAACAAGTTTGTGAATTATTCAGGCTAGATAGAAAAGGATCCTCGGGATGATTTCCCGGAGCCCTTTTTTTTGATTTTAACTCAACCACATGTATTACAAAGGGTTGGCAAAATTCCGCCATCGTCACAAAAAATATTTCTCAAATAACCTGTCCATGTTTAAAAATAATACCAACCTTTGGCATCAGGAATATCGCGACATGACAGTTAAAGCCATAGGAGAAAACTATTTTGACCAGTACAATTGTCCCATCAACCTAACCAGGGTCAGGCGATCGCAACAGGTTACACATGCGTTCGATTTAACCGAAACCGAACATTTTCACGACTTTATCGAATTGGTTTTTATCATTCAGGGTTACGGAGTGCAGGTGTTGGAGGATCAGGAATACCCGGTTTCGGCAGGTGATATTTTCGTTTTGCAGGGCAATCAGCGGCATTATTTTAAGGATGCAAGCCAGATAGAAATTGTAAATGTGATGTACGATGGCTTAAAAAACCCGGAAATGATACCGGAGAACATCAAACAACTGGAAGGCTATAAAGCACTTTTTGTGCTAGAACCCTACTACAGGGCCAACCACCATTTTAAAAACATGTTGCGGTTGAACAGGGAAGAACTGGCAAAAGTTGAAGTTTCGATTAACACCATGTTTCATGAACTTCAAAAGCGGGAGGTGGGCTTTGAGGTGGTATTAAATAACCGTTTGCAGGAATTAATTGTTATCCTGTCGCGTCATTATTCAAATATTGAAGCCACTGAAGCCCAGTCGCTATTGCGGATCGGAAAAGTGATCGAGTATCTTGAAAACAACCCGGAAGAAAAAACTTATGTCGAAAACCTGGCCGACATGGCTAACATGTCGAAGCGAAATTTTATGCGCATTTTCAAACGGGCGGTCGGACTTTCACCCCTCAGTTACCTCATGCAGGTGAGGCTGCAAAAAGCCAGGAAGCTCCTGAGAGAAAAGGACCTTTCGATAAATGAAATTGCCGATGTCTGTGGTTTTACCGACAGCAATTATTTCATCAAATGTTTTAAACAAAGTTACGGGGTTACCCCATTGAAGTTTCGGTTGCGGTTTAAAAGCAGGATTTCAAATATGAACCTTTAATTATTGTACCAAACTATCAGATTCTTTTTCTGCATTTTAGAGTTCACAAGTCCAAATTATTTCTCCGTTGTAAAAAGGATGAGTACCCGACTCTGTACCTAACCGATAAAAAAAATGCAAAAGAATTTACAAATTCATCCGAAGCTTTAATTTAACTCACCCCTCCCTTCTGATTTTCTGGCGATGTCTCCTATCTTAGTGAAAAGGGGGGCTGGGGTGAGTTGAGTGAAGTCAGATTAGAATGATTAAGTGCTAAAACGGATATTCATTTAAAAAGGATTGCTTACCAATCGAAGGATACACCATAGAATACTTCCCAACAACCATTAATTCCAACTTTTCAAAAAACTAAGCACTCACTCATTTATTGGCTAACCCCAACAAACTCCTCAAAATTTTCGAAATTAATCAGCTGGGTTCTGTTATTTGGATAGGCTTCAAGAAATGATTTTGGAAATTTCACTTTCGATTCCTTCCATTTTATTTCAAAGGCATTCAGTGTCCCATCCATCTCTTCGATATAATCAATCTCAGCCTGATCGTGCGTTCGCCAAAAGTAGGTGTTGGGAGTGCTTAATGCATACTGATTCATCTTGATACGCTCCGAAAGTAAAAAATTTTCCCACAAGGCACCTTTATCGAACCGCATTTCCATGGGTGCATAATTGCTAATGAGTACATTTCGGATTCCGGTATCGTAGAAATAATATTTTTTGCCCTTCTTTATCTCGTTACGCATATTTCGACTCAATGCCGGAAGTTTATAGATAACATAAGTTTTCTCAAGCAAATCGAGGTATTTTTCCACCGTCGCGCTATCGATATTTCCAATAGTTTTCGACAACTCGTGATAATTAACCTCATTGCCCACCTGAAAGCTAAGTGCTTGCAGTAGTTTTTCCAATTGTCCTGCTTTCCTGATGCCATCCAGCTTGAGGATATCCTTATACAAATAACTATTGGCTATTTCAAGTAAGGCTTCTTTTTCGTGTCCCGGATGGGTTACCACCTCCGGATAGGAGCCAAAAATCAAACGGGTTTCCAGCATCCTCCTCGCTTCCAATATGTTTGTGTCGTCAACCAATTCCTTATAGCTGATCGAATACAAATGATACGTTCTTTTTCTACCGGTCAGGGGTTCGCCCGTTCGGTTGAGTAAATCAAATGCCGAAGAACCTGTTGCAATGATCTGTAATTCGGGCTTGGTATCGTAGAGCAACTTCAGTTTACTACCAATATCCGGAATTTGCTGAGCTTCGTCGATGATTGCCAATTGCGTATTCGCACCTATAACTTGCAACAAACGTGTACTGGTATTGGCAGCGGCAAACTCATTCAGTACATCGGATTCATCCGCATTGAACCAAGCTGTATCAACATTTATACTTTCTACCAGGTCTTTCAATAAGGTAGTTTTACCAACCTGTCGCGCACCCACAAGCAAAATAACTTTACCTTTGAAGCACTGTTCACGAAGTTTATCCATCAAAATTCTTTTGATCATATCATCCTTTTATTTACGACAAAGATAAGCCAAAACATTTTGAATTAGAAAAAGTACGCCTATTTTTTCGATTGTAATCGAAATATTACGCCTGTTTTTCCGATTGTAATCGAAATTTCAGGTCAATCTGGCCATTAAAACGCCCGATTGTCCTCCGTTACATGCACTCCCATCCCTCCAAACACAAAAACTTAGCTAAGTTCATTCACAAATTTCCTACCTTTGCAAGCTTAATATTTTTACCCGCATGACCAAGAAACTCATTGATATTACTGAAGTAAAGGTTCGTTTTGGCGAGGTCGATTCGATGAGTATTGTATGGCATGGCAACTATGTAAAATACCTCGAAGAAGGCCGCGAATCCTTCGGACAGCGGTTTGGGATATCCTATCTTGAAATCTATGCCAACGATGTGATGGCACCGGTTGTGAACATGAACATCGATTACAAAAAGCAGGTCGCTTACGGCGATTCAGTCATCGTTGAAACAGAATACATTAACACCGAAGCCGCTAAAATCCAATTCAAATATCGACTCTTTCGCAAATCGGATGGTGAACTGGTAGCCACCGCCACCACCACCCAGGTTTTTATCAACCTCGACCGTGAAATGCTGTTGTACCCGCCCGTATTTGCCCTGGATTGGAAAAAACGAATGGGCCTTATCAAAGAAATCCGCTAACATGGCCGTTCGATTTGTCTCTTCCAATATCATTTCATCGCTTGGGTTTTCAACTGAAGAGAACTTTCAAAACCTGCTGCATGCCGATGTAGGAATTCAAACCATTGACGATCCATTACTTTATCCTGCGCCTTTTCTGGCTGCCCGCATCCATCAGGCAAAGTTGGAAGAATGCTGGATTGAAACGAATCAGAACGTGGTAGCCGCCACACGATTGGAAAAAATGCTGATTCTGTCGATTACTGAAGCCCTTTCAAAAACCAAAATAGACATTTCTTCCATCCGCACTGCCATTCTTTTATCCACCACCAAAGGCAATATTGATTTGTTAAATCCCATTGAAAGCATTGATCCTGAGCGATTATCGCTATGGAAACTGGGCGAATTTATCGGGCATTACTTTGGAAATCCAAATCCTGTCAGGGTGATTACAAATGCCTGCATATCTGGCGTTTTGGCCATCAATACTGCTGCCATGATGCTGAAAGGAGAAAGTTTTGATCACATCATTGTTGTGGGTGGCGATTTGGTGACCAGGTTTGTGGTAAGCGGGTTTATGTCGTTTTTATCACTCAGTAAAACCCCTTGCAAACCCTTCGATCGTGACCGTGACGGACTTTCATTGGGCGAAGCCGCAGGAACACTCATCCTGGAAAAAACCAGTTTCCCTGAGAAAGGGGATATCTTATTCGCCGGTGGAGCCACTGCCAACGATGCAAACCACATTTCAGGACCTTCGCGTACCGCAGAAGGTTCGGTGATCGCCATTCATAATGCACTGACCGAGGCAGGTTTTGCCGCTAAAGATATTGACCACATCAATGCACATGGCACGGCCACACGCTACAACGACGACATGGAAAGCATTGCCATACAGCGACTTGGCTTATCCGAATCTCCCGTCAACAGTTTCAAAGGCAGTTGGGGACATACACTGGGAGCGGCAGGAATTATCGAAACCGCAGCCCTTGTCGAATCGATGAAAACCAATACCATCCTGTCCACAGCAGGATTCCACACTCCCGGAACCACAGAAAAACTGATCGTAACTAAAGAACCCCTTTTAAAACCATTAAATAAGTGCTTAAAACTGGCTTCCGGCTTTGGAGGATGTAATGCGGCACTTGTTCTAAATAAAAAGTAATTTCACCATGACACCACAGATCACCGCTTTCTGTCACATCAAAAAAAATCAGGTTTTCCTCAACGGGAAACGCATTTTTAGTGCCGGATCTGAGGTGGACATGCGTGAATTTGTGAAGGCTGCTTTCCGGAATACCGGAACAAAATACCCCAAGTTTTTTAAAATGGACGACTACAGCAAGCTGGGGTTTCTGGCTGTCGAAGTTTTGATGAAGGCGGTCGATGTATCAACAATAGAGGCCAAATCAACCGGTATCGTGCTTTCAAACAACCACTCGACACTTACCACCGATCAGTTGTTTCAGGATTCAATCCAGTCGGACGAAGCCTTTTTCCCAAGTCCGTCGGTGTTTGTTTACACCCTGCCCAACATCATGGCAG
>Ga0210046_1002513_pt1 | contig 13030 bp, 11 predicted proteins | sample CryGeyCG2114_250_FD_185461 | JGI IMG/M metagenome (GOLD analysis project Ga0210046, IMG submission 185461) | Groundwater microbial communities from aquifer - Crystal Geyser CG18_big_fil_WC_8/21/14_2.50 (SPAdes) (version 2) | ecosystem: Environmental > Aquatic > Deep subsurface > Groundwater ... | reverse complement strand
TTTATTTCGGGTGTGGCTTCATTGCTGGGTTACACGTTGTTCAGCGGCTTTTCGCCGGATATTATCTCTATGATTACGGCTATTGCGGCCGGTGCGGTTTTAACCATGCTGGCCAACACCATGATTCCGGAAGCCTTCGAAGAAGTACACAATTTAACCGGTTTAATAACCGTCTTAGGTTTTCTGGTTGCGTTTGTATTAACCAAAATGGGTGGTTAATTAGGTGGTTACCTGTTGGCAGATAAATCTGACCTGATACTTTTATTTTCTAAATAGTTTAAAGCCCCGGCTTTTACCAAGAGCAGCGGGCCTCCTCACCTTGTCCCTCTCCTTGCAGAGAGGGAGCACGGACGCGTTAGCATTATTCTTATTCTTGCATCGGAATGCCCGATTCCCTGGTACCGGAATCTTTACAGATTTTACTTCTAAATTCATCAGCCTGGATCTCTTTTGTAGTAAAAATAGCACGAGGGCAAAAATACTTAGCAGGCTTACCTAACTACGGAAATAACCAGGATAACTACTTAAAAAAGAGTTAACTAAGAACTAACTAACTTTCCTGTTTGTAAATTCGGTAACAGTAAATTGGTTTATATTTCACATGTTATTCTTACAAAAAGAAATGTTAGCAGACATTTTATTTTACTACCAGCATCAGCAAACCTTTAAAAACACTTACTGCGGGAAATACCTGCTTATTAAAGATAAGCAAGTACTCGGGAGCTTTTGTACCTGGCAAGACGCCTGCTTAAAAGGTTTGATATTGTTTCAGCAGGATAACTTCTTTATTAAATATTGTCAGTAATAAAGCGGTTTATTTTGGATGGATATATACAAAAAATCCTGAGCCGAACGGTCCAGGATTAAAATTAAATAATGGTTGTGTTACTTATTTTTTTTGCGGAATTGCATCCGGATCAAAGGGGTTATTTACCGGTATTACCGGATGCGTATAAGACCGGATTAAAATATACAACCCTACCAGGATAAGCGGAACACTAAGTAATTGCCCAATGTTCATGCCGATGGTTTGCAGCAGGTAATCTTCTTTATCAACCTGGTTTTCTTTCAGGAACTCGTATAAAAAGCGCAGGGTAAATAAAACCACCACAAAAAGCCCAAATATTCGTCCGCGCGGGGTTAATTCTTTCCGGCGGCTCCACAGAAATAATAAGCCCAGGAATATAAGGAAACTGGAAATGGATTCGTATAACTGCGCCGGGTGCCGCGGCGCCACGGAGGCCATCACGCCGTTAATAATCTCGTGGTTGCGAACAAATATAAAACCCCAGGGCAAATCAGTGGGCTTCCCGATTATTTCGGAATTAAATAAATTACCCATCCGGATTAAGGCGCCGCCTAAGGCCACCACAATTACAATGCGGTCCAGCACCCAGAGATAATCAAACTTATATTTGCGGCTGTATAAAAACAAAGCTAGTAAAATACCCACCGTGGCGCCATGGCTGGCCAAACCGCCCTCCCACACTTTTAAAATCCGGATCGGATCTTTCAGGTATATTTCGGGTTCGTAAAACAAGCAATGGCCTAAACGGGCGCCCAGCACCGTACCAATAATCATATAAAGGGTAATAATATCTACCCATTTTTCTGATACCCGCTCGGCTTTATACATGCGGGTTAAAATAATTTGCCCGAAAACAAAGCCGGAGGCAAAGAGTAAGCCATACCAACGCAAAGCAAAACTGCCCACAATGGGAAGATTGAGCCGGAATATTTCATCCGATACGTTCCAGGTAATGTAATTTAATATAGACATACAAGCGATTCATTAAGCTCCAAAAATACGATATTGTGCGCACTATGCAAGGAATTAGCTTTTACTTGAAAACAAGTATTGCGCTTTGCTTAGTATACCGATAGTAAAATAGTTTTTATTTTAGAAGGCGGTGCACAAACCGGGTTGGCCTAAATACCAGAACTTAAGCATAGGTTTTTGATTTATCTGATAGATAAATGGTGGTGGTACCAAGCAATATGCTGGCTTCTTGCAATATGCTGGCTTCTTAGCGAAAAACTCCTTTTTTCGCTAAGAAGCCAGCATATTGCCATGAAGAAAAATATATATCAGTTCAGATAAACCAGCTGCTTAAACCGAAGGCTTTAATTTGAGGTTTCGTTCTTTCAAAGTGTTTTTTAAAAGCGGAGCCAGAAATAAAGCAGGTATTAAAACAAACAGCAACAGCAAGCTGGCTAAAGGATATATGTGTAAGTAATTGCTTACTTTAATAGCAAAAAACTTGTTCGAATATTCCTTCAAAGGGCTGAAAAGAACGATTAAAATTATATGCAATGCAAATACTTCCAAGGAATATCTACCTAAATAACATATTGGCTTAAACGTAAACCAATGTTTGTATTTGCTGGCTGTATACCCGACTACACTTAATAAAGCAAAGAAATTAAGCAATCTTAAAGGTCTTAAATCGCCTTTGTCGGTCCAGAATTCAAAATCGAAATGAAGAAAATCGAAATGCCGGGAAGTATTTTTCAGGATAAATAAGGTTATGCTAACCGCCACCGCGCAGTAAAACAGAGTTTTATTTTGTAGAATGCTACTGGTTTTATTCTTGTAAGATAAATGCCCGAAAAACAATCCTACGATGAATAAGAATTGCCAGCTAAGCAGATTGAAAAAGCCGGCATCAACTTGATCAAATATTTTAATGTTGTCAAATAAAGGCATTAACAAATCAAAAGAACCTATTATATAAAGCAAGAAAGACACTAGTAAAACCCTCCCCTGATAACCCCGCTGAAAATACTTTAAAGCAAAAGGTAATAACCATATATAAATGGCATACATGGGCAAAATATCTAAATAAACGGGTTGGTAAAACAAAACACAACTCAGCAAAATAGCCGAAACCGGTTGATGAAAAATTAATTTAAACTCCTGGTAGTTATGAAACCAATGGTCTTTCATAATCGGATGAGAGAATAAGATTATAGTAACCAGTAAAAATAAACCCAGGTGATATTTGTAAATAGTCCAGGCTCTTTTTTTAGCCGCATTGGCTATAAATAATTGTCCCTTCTCAACTAATTTACGGGAATATACCAAACCAGCTGTTAATCCTGATAAAAATACAAAGCCTTCTGCCGCAGTAACCCAGCCAACAAACTCGTAGGTAAAATAATGAATGATATTGTGCCAGGATAAGAAATGATTGGTAGTAATAATAATCAGAAAAAGCCCTCTAAAAAAATCTAATTGCAGGTTTCTGGACATAAACTTTATTATTTGATAATGCTATTTCCAATGCAAAGTTACTATAAAAGCTTTATATATTTAAATTTTATGTTAAACAATATAAAGGAAGTATAGTTTAACCTATAAATAGTTAAAAACTAAAAACTTGTAAGCATCTAAAAAATATTCGGTATTTGCTAAAATTCAGAATCAATCGAATTTAATTGAGGCATAAAGTATTTAAAATTTATATCTGTTTACGATAGCTTACCACCAAAAAATTGTAATAAAGCAATAAGCCCGCTTTAATGCTAAAGACTTTATAACCTTTAAGGTCTTATTTTGCTAGTTCTTCTTCAGTAGTCATTTCAAGCTTTTATTAAACCATTTTTTGTAAAAAATAAAGTGTTTCTTAACTTTAAGTGCTTGAAGCTTCTATTACAACAAACCTCATGAGGAATAGCACTTTTCTTATTTTTACCTTACTTATACTTTGTTTCAGAACCTTTGCCCAGGAAACAACGGTTGCGGCCGACTCCGCAGCTCCGGTTTCCAACGCTGGTCCTTTTAAAATTTCCTTTCCGGTTCAGCCCGGCTGGAATGTAGTAAAAGAAGGACAAAAATTAGAATTTGAAGTTAAAACTACCGGCGGCACCGGCACCAGATCTTCTTTTGCGTTAATTCAGGGCCGCGAAGAAGGAATCCAATTTGATTCGCTGGGTCGGTTTTCCTGGACTCCCAGCTTCGATTTTGTAGATCGGCTAAGTAACACCCGCACCTTGCAACTTATTTTTGAAGCTCGAAACGATAAAAACGAGCGGGTAAATCAAGCGGTAGAATTAAGAGCAGAACATGTAAACCGCCCGCCGGTTGTCGGGGAACTGAAGCCATTTTACGTACGGTACAATACCCAGAATACGTATACTATCGAGTCGTCGGTGATAAAGGATGAAGACGGCGACCCCGTGGTAATTGTACCCATTAACGACGAAATGCCCGAAGGTGCAAAACTCACGGCCCAGGGTGAATTTACCTGGAAACCATCGTATACCCAGTTTAACCGCTTAGGCAGCAACCCGATTACGCTGGAATTTTATGTAGAAGACCAACCGGCCAAAGCCCGTACCAAAGGCCATTTCAAAATAGAAATAACTCGCCAGGATTTGCCGCCCAGCATCCTGATGATTCCCGCGCAAACCAAATTTCAGTTTAAAGAAGATGCTACCGTTAATTTAAAGTTTCAACTGGTTGATCCGAACGGCGACAATGATATTGCTTCGTTTTCCTTTATTGCGGGCAATACCAAAATTCCGGCCGGCACTTTGGTTAAAAACACGCCTTCCCAATATGAATTTATCTGGAAGCCTGGATATGACTTCGTGAAAGATCCCTTGGATTCGCTTTCTTTTAACATGACTTTTTATGTGTTAGATAAATCAAATAAACGCGACGAGCGCACCGTGTCTTTTACCATTGTTAATGCAGTTAACGAAGATGAAAAAGACCAGAAATTATATACCGAATACCGTTCGACAATGGTTAGGGGCTGGGATTTAATGGAGCAATTAAAAGCGGCCGAAAAAGATCTGAAGAAAAAGTATAACCGGGCGCGCAAAGGCAAGAAAGGTCGTTCTATTACCAATGCCTCCTTAGGAGCGGTAACGGGCATTGCTCCAGTAGTGGTAGAATTACCCGAAACCACCAAAAAAATCAGTGTGGTGGGCGGCACCGTTGTTATGACCATCGGTACCCTGGAAGCAACCGAAGTAATTGGCCGTTCTACCAAAGATATAATAGAACGCCTAAATTATATTATGGAGAAGCGGAACGAACTGCAAACCAAAGGAGATACTTTTGCCCGCAAATACGCCCTTAAATCATCGCGGCGCCGACCTGAATTTATAAAAGATATCGATGATTTTGTAGCCGTAATGAATTTGAAAGGTGTGGTAGCCCTGGAACTGGATGCCAACTGGCAAAACAAAGCCAAAGCCACCAATGATAATATCGCTAAAACGTTTAAGGATTTTAATCCGGGCGAGTAATACAGCCGGGATTCTTAGTTAAAAAGGCATTCTCCCTTAATGGGTTATTTGTATTTTCCGGTATTTATTTGCTGTAACCGCATTATTTAGTACCATGACAGTATGAATAAGTGAATGAGTAAACATTCAATTATAAGCTCTTTAGGTTCTTTTTTAGCCCAAATTGATCCTGTCCACTTACCTATAATTCTGATTTATTTAAACTTTACTACTATTTGGTTATTATTGATATAAAGCCAGAAATTATAAAAGAACCAAATAGTAGTAAATGCCGAATCTTTTCCATTTACAGGACGAAATTGTTAACCACTGTCCTGTAAATGCAGAATTAAGAAAGCAGGGCCTTCACAATTAAAGCTCCCCTAATACTGGCTGATGCTGATACACTTAAAACTCAAGCTCATCGTGGTAGCTACCGCTCAAAATCGGGAAACGCAGCCAGCTCCGCGGATCAACGTTATAATCGTCCAGGTGAAAAGACGGGGCGTAGCGCTCGCGCTTCCATTGGTTGCGCGTCCAAAGCGTAAAGAAACGCCGGATGTGCAGTTTTAACAAATCATCGGTTTCCTGTCCCTGCATTTTTTCGTACACCTGTCGCGGCGATAAGCGGTCGTAAAAAGCCAGCCGTTCTATTTGGTTTAATATCGGATATGGCATTAAATCTTTTTCGTCGGTCTGGGCTTTCTCTGCGGGCCTTAACTCGGCGGTGGGCTGCAAATTATTTACGTATTGCAAACCTACGTAACCTAGTTCTAGCTGGGCCCACACCAACCATTGCCTTAAAAAAGCTTTATCTACCCCGGCCAGCGGCGAAATACTACCGGCCGTATCGCCGTCCATGGTGGCATACCCCACCGAAGCTTCACTGCGGTTAGAGGTAGCCATTAATAAGGAGCCCGTGAGATTGGCCAGCATCCAGATAACCGGCGCGCGTACCCGGGCCTGAATATTTTGCAAGGTAACATCATCGGTTTCCCAGGTTAGTTTCCGGCCAATGGCATTTTCTATTTTATCGGTGTAACCGGCTACTTCATCATCTATAAACCAATTGTAAAAAACCGCCCCGATAGACTCGGCCAAACCATGCGCCGATTGGAAAGTATCTTCCGAAGAATTACGCGAAGCCTGGTAGGCACAAATTAAAAAGTGTTGGCAAATGGCTTTCACCTGCGCAGCCTCGCCTTCCGGTAGTTTTTTGAGTTCGGCTATTTCTTCCGGTTTTAAAACCTTTGTGCGAGCAGCAAAATCTTCCAAACCTACTTCACAAACGGCGCGCCGGATCATTTCGGCTATTGCTATGGCACATACCGAAGAATCGGCGCCCCCGCTTAACGACAACACATAACCTTTGCTTTTACTTTTCCGGAGATAATCGAATAAAGCCAGGCTGATAGCCGCTATAAATTCTTTATTTTCATCGATGGGCGGCAACTCGGTTATGGTTTCGGCGGGTGGTAAAGGTGCGGAAAAAGAAACTTTTCCCAATTCTAAATCAACCTGCTTAAAACTTAACAAATTATTGCGGGTAATTAAATTACCGTTCTGGGCTATTAATATTTCGCCGTCGTAAATAATCCGGCCGGCTTCGTTCCCCAGCAGATTACAATAAAGATAACTGCAGTTAAATCGCTTAGAAGCATTCAGCACCAGTTTGTACCGAAGATCGGTTTTGCTCATGGCAAAATGGCTGGCACTCGGATTGATAATCAACTGTACGCCTTTTTCCATGTGCCGTACGGCCGGCCGAACAGTATCGGGGCGCCAGGCATCTTCACAAATCTCAAAAGCATATTTAATTCCTTGTTCCTCGTAAATAATATCCCCAATCCGGTAAGTCTGGCCATGCATTTCAAATTGGCGAATTTCGTTTGCCGGCCACGAAGAAAACCAGCGGGGCTCATAATGCACACCATCGTTCGCCAGAAACTGTTTGCCCGTAAAACCTATTATCTCTTTGTTTTTGATAACGCAGGCCGTATTAAAAACCTGACCGAATATCCGCACCGGTAATCCCACGCAAACCGTCAGGTTGTCGCACCAATCTTTTATTTCCAGCAATTTTTCGAAGGCAAAGTCAGGCAGCCACGGACTTAGAAATAAATCTTCGCAGCCGTAGCCGGTAATACAAAGTTCAGGTAAACATAATATATCTACTTGTTGCGCTTGCGCAATCCGGATAGCTTCCTGTATGTTTTGGAGGTTATTGGCCCAGTCGATAGGCGTTTGGTTGAGGGCGGCACCTGCTAGTTTAAGAGTAGTCTGCATAAACTCCTTAACGAAGTCCGAAGCCCCAAGTTAACAGGTCGGCAGAAATTAAGCAGAATAAATATTAAGATTAATTAATTTTCAGGGCCGCTAAAGCTTTTTCCGCAGCCGATTGTTCGGCTTTTTTCTTGGACAAACCGGATCCGGTGGCAATGGCTTTATCATCGAGGATTACTTCGGCGGTAAACTCGGCCACATTGCCGGCTTGTTTTTGCTGCACTACCTCGAACCGGATATTTTTATTTTGTCCCTGCGCCCACTCAATTAATTTACTTTTGAAATTAGACGTGGTATTTACCAGCGTAGGCAAATCAAAATGCGGCTTAATAAGCTTATCCAGGATAAACTTTTTGGTAGTTTTATAACCTTTATCGAGGTAAATAGCTCCTACTAAAGCTTCTAAAGCGTTGCCATTAATAGATTTATAACGGGCGTTATAGTTATTCTGATCTATCTTAATTAAGGTATTTAAGCCTATGCGTAACGCAATATGATTGAGCGATTCGCGGTTTACAATCCGGGAACGGATTTCGGTCAAAAAGCCCTCGTCTTTATAGGGAAACTTTTTAAACAAAAACTCGGCTATAACCGCACCCAGGATAGAATCGCCTAAAAATTCCAGGCGCTCGTTTGTTTCCTGCTTACCGCCGGTTTTTTGTTTGGCATAAGAAGTATGCGTAAGAGCCAGCGTGTACAGGTACACGTTATCCGGAGCAATGCTAGTTACATTGGTGATGGCCTTGACAAATGCCCGGTCTTTCCGAAAAAATTTATAAAAAAGTCTGAACACCAAATTAAACCCGGTTCTTCCCTCCTGTTATGGCGCTATTTTCCGGAAAATAACCGAAGTATTATGCCCGCCAAAACCAAATGTATTACTTACCGCCACTTTTACCTCCCGGGCCTGGGCCTTATTAAAAGTAAAATTTAACTTAGGGTCGATCGATTCGTCGTCGGTAAAATGATTGATAGTAGGTGGCACCATGCCGTGCTGAATGGCCAGAATAGCCGCTACTGCCTCAATACCACCGGCACCCCCCAACAAATGCCCCGTCATGGATTTAGTAGAACTAATATTTAAATTATAGGCGTGTTCCCCGAAAACCTTTTGAATAGCCGTTACTTCTGCGCCGTCGCCTAAGGGCGTACTGGTACCGTGGGTATTAATGTAATCTACTTCTTCCGGTTTGATGTTGGCATCACGTAAGGCATTTTGCATTACCAGCACTACACCTTCCCCATTGGGGTCCGGAGCCGTAATATGATAGGCATCCGACGATAAGCCGCCGCCAATTATTTCGGCATAAATTTTTGCGCCCCGGGCTTTGGCGTGTTCGTATTCCTCTAAAATCAAGGCTCCGGAACCTTCTCCTAACACAAATCCGTCCCGGTCTTTATCGTACGGCCGCGAAGCGGTGGTAGGATCATCGTTACGCTCGCTCATGGCTTTTAACGCATTAAAACCACCCACACCGGCTTCGGTAATAGCCGCCTCGGAACCACCCGTTACCATAACGGAGGCCATTCCCAAGCGGATATAGTTAAAAGCCGTTACAATAGAGTCGGAAGAAGAGGCGCAAGCCGAGGTTGTAACAAAATTTGGTCCCCGAAAGCCATTTTTAATGGATATATTCCCGGATGAGCTATCGGCAATCATTTTGGGAATAAAGAAAGGATTAAAGCGCGGCGTACCGTCGCCTTTTCCAAACTGGATACATTCGTCCTGAAAAGTTTTCAAGCCCCCAATTCCCGATCCCCAAATAACGCCCACGTAGTCTTTGTTCACGTTATCCAGCAAAGCGGCATCCGCAATGGCTTCGTTACTGGCAATGATCGCAAACTGCGTAAACGCATCCATTTTCCGCGCTTCCTTCCGATCGAAATAATTTTCGGGATCGTAGTTTTTTATCTCACAGCCAAACTGTGTTTTAAATTTACTGGCATCAAATCGGGTTATAGGCGCAGCACCGCTCACGCCATTCGATAAGCCTGTCCAATATTCGGAAACAGTTTTACCAATTGGGGTGAGCGCGCCTAGGCCGGTAACAACAACTCGCTTAAGCTCCATAAGCTAGCAGAGGGTGGATAAGTTTGGAAAATTAGGAAAAGTTTTTTTCAGGAAGGAGATATTACTTGGCGTGCTCTTCCAGGTAGCTGATCGCCTGACCAACAGTACCAATGTTTTCGGCCTGATCGTCGGGGATAGACACGTTAAATTCTTTTTCAAATTCCATGATTAACTCCACGGTATCCAAAGAATCGGCACCTAAGTCATTGGTAAAGCTCGCTTCTGGAGTTACTTCAGATTCTTCAACACCCAGTTTATCAATGATAATAGCTTTAACTTTTTCTGCGATTTCTGACATTTTTTTTAATTTTTTTGAAATACAGTGCAAATTAAGAGATTTAAAAACACAATGTCAAAAAAAATATTCTTTATAACTTGTGGAAAAATGTTTTCGCAACCCGGTCGTGCAATTATAAGATTACCTGCTTATTTTTAGGCTCCCAATAAAACAGGTAGTTTACCTAAGTTTCTTTACTTAATTAAATATGTCGGTTATATGAAAACATTTAAGCTGGAAGTAGAATATGACTATGATTTTGATCTGTTTGGTTTGGTTTCTTCCAGTAAAGAGCATAAACTTGCATGGGCACTTAATAAATACTTTAATCTCCGGCTTATTAAACAGCAAGACCTCTGTTACGATTTTTTTAATAAAGGGCGCCTGGTAATTTCTAACTACCTGCACCTGACGGAGCATACAACATTCCGCCTTTTACGTAATAAATCCGTAGATTTGTGCACTTTAAAGAAACCTTTTTTGGTGCCAGACATAAAAGAATACGATTATGTTATTCAGATTACAGGTGCTTTAACCGAATTTTACCAGCAGGAACTTCTTAACCGGTTCCGGCTAGTGCCCCTAGTTCAATACGTAAAGAAATTTGACCCCAACTCCTTTAAGTTTAAGGAAAACCTGATGTTTTAACCAAATTATGGAAGTAAATTTTAATAAAACCAAAATCATCGCTACCGTTGGCCCGGCCAGTAATAACGCCGATATGCTGCAGGCGTTGGTGAAAGAAGGTGTAAATGTATTTCGCCTTAATTTTTCGCACGGCAAACATGCTGACCACCAAAAAGTAGTAGAAATGGTTCGCCAGATAAACCAGGATTCAAGTACCAATGTTTGCCTGATGCAGGATTTGCAAGGGCCTAAAATCCGGTTAGGGGATGTGGAGAACGGCCAGGTAGAAATTAAAGCCGGCGACCACATTAAACTGGTTTGCGATGATTCGGTAAGTACGGCCACCCGCTTATCTACTATCTATAAAGATCTGGCCAAAGACGTGAACGTTGGCGATGCCATTTTAATTGACGATGGTAAAATAGAACTACGGGTGCTGGCCACCGATAAAAACAAAGAAGTAGATGTAGTAGTAATATATGGCGGCCCGGTTAAACCCCGTAAAGGTATTAATTTACCCGATACCGCTGTTTCTGCTCCTTCCCTGACGGAAAAAGATATAGAAGACCTGCATTTTGGCTTAGATAACAATGTAGAATGGGTAGCGCTTTCTTTTGTACGCCGCGCCGAAGACATTGCCGACATTAAAAAGATTATTCAGGATCGCGGCAAAAAAACCCTGGTAGTAGCCAAGATTGAGAAACCCGAAGCAATTAAAAACATAGATGAAATTATTGCGGCCACCGATGCCATTATGGTAGCGCGCGGCGATTTGGGCGTTGAAATTAAAGCCGAAGATGTACCCATGCTGCAAAAAATGATGGTACAGAAATGCAACGAAGCTGGTAAGCCCGTTATTATTGCTACCCAGATGATGGAAAGCATGATTACCAATGCCCGCCCTACGCGCGCTGAAACCAACGATGTGGCCAATGCCGTTTTAGATGGGGCCGATGCCGTTATGCTAAGTGCCGAAACAGCTGCCGGCGCTTATCCTGTAGAAACAATCCGGAGCATGAGCCGTACCATTGCCTCGGTAGAAACGCACGGCGAAGTATTTAACAAATTCCCGGCACTTAGCCCTGCTGCCCCTTCTTTTTACAGCAAAATGGTAATTGCCAACGGATGTTCGCTGGCCCGCGATACCGAAGCCCGCGCTATTGTGTGCATGACCCGTTCGGGTTATACGGCTTTCCATACCGCCAAACACCGGCCTAAATCCCTGATCTTCGTCTTTGCGGATACGCAGGAAGTATTAAACCAACTGAGCCTGGTTTGGGGCGTACGCGGTTTTGTTTACGATAAAGAAGTTGACTCTACCGATGATATGATTTCTGAGTTCCGGGCTTTTTTAACGGATAAAGGATACCTGGCCAGCGGAGATGTAGTGGTAAACATAACCAGCATACCGGTTAAAGAACATAAGAGCGCCAACACCATAAAATTAAGCCGGGGTAAATAAACTGATCAGAATTATTTCCGAAGCGCCAAAAGCAAGGTATTAATTAATAAAAAGGCCAGTGGTAAAATTTACTACTGGCCTTTTTATTGGTAGGTATAAATAAAAAAAGCCTTACCAAAAGGCAAGGCTAAAATATAAGAAAACAGGATTATTCTTTTTCTGGTAAATAAAAGACTAAGAACCTATTCTAAATTAAGCGGCAACAGCTAGTGAATTAACGTGTTTCGCTAATTTTGATTTATTGTTAGCAGCTTTGTTTTTGTGAATAATATTCTTTTTCGCTAAACGATCCAGCATAGAAGATACTTTCTTGAACAGTTCCTGTGCTTCGGCCTGATCGGTAGTACCCTTTAATTTTTTAACAAATGTACGGGTGGTTTTTGCCTGATATCTGTTTAATTCACGCTTAGCGTTGTTCGCTCTAATTCTTTTTAAAGCCGACTTATGATTAGCCATAAATAAGTTTATATAATATTTTATTAGTCTTTCTGAATGAGTCTGCAAATGTAGAGAACAAATATCGGTTTTCCAAACCATTAATTAAAATTTACACCGGATAAGCTATAAATTAAACCTGTGGCATTTGCTTCGCGCAGTTTATAACTCTTTATTTATCAATAAAGTTCTTTTCTCTTTACTGAAAATCAATATAGATTACCGGATAACTAAAGATCCTTAAAATAAAAACGCCGTAATTTGTACCCGATTATTTTAAGTTGATATGCCTGTAGTTTCTACTGCCTACCGGGGCGGTCCGTTTTATTTATTTAATGGTCATTTACAAACCATTATCCCTGGTCTTTTCCGGGAAGTAAAAGATGTTCTATACCGCCGGGAACGCATTTTCCTACCCGATGGTGATTTTTTAGATCTGGATTGGTCCGAAACAGGTGGGCAGGACCTGGCTATTCTTTCCCATGGCTTAGAAGGCAGTGCTGAACGGTCGTATATAAAAGGCATGGTAAAAGTAATGAACCAGGCCGGTTTAGATGCTTTGGCGTGGAATTTCCGGAGCTGCAGCGGCGAATCTAATAAATTACTGCGCATGTACCACATGGGCGCCTCCGACGAT
>Ga0210046_1002497_pt1 | contig 13082 bp, 11 predicted proteins | sample CryGeyCG2114_250_FD_185461 | JGI IMG/M metagenome (GOLD analysis project Ga0210046, IMG submission 185461) | Groundwater microbial communities from aquifer - Crystal Geyser CG18_big_fil_WC_8/21/14_2.50 (SPAdes) (version 2) | ecosystem: Environmental > Aquatic > Deep subsurface > Groundwater ... | reverse complement strand
GAATCCGGGACATCTGTTTTTTGCGTTGAAACATCTGTAACTCCAGTCGCCCTACGGGCTCCTTCCGTTACAGATGTTTCAGTAATACCATTATAATTATTCATTCTATTCTCCAGTGCCCTCTGGTTTATTCTTTCTTATATTTTTGTCTCACTAATATAGGCAGAGAGGGATGAAGTCTAAAATAATATCCAAACTCAACCTATTTTGATCTTACAAAGTATATTAGTGATCCAATAGTTGCTAATCGGGAAGGTTGAGGTGATTTCCGTTGTAATGCCATATCGGTTTCAGTGTGTGTGCTCAAATGAGAACTTATTTTTACAGTAGAACATAGATTTATTAATAGATGAAATTCAGTACTTAATATTTTTTCTTATGAATCTTACAACAGGTTATCCATACTGGTTAATTAACAGCGGATTGGTTGCTACTTATCCAAAACTGGAGCATTCAATTAAAACGGATGTTGTTATAATTGGCGGCGGAATTTCCGGAGCTTTAGCAGCTTATTACATTAGTAATGCAGGTTTAGAATGTAAAGTTGTTGATGGGCGAACCATTGGTTTGGGCAGCACGTGTGCCAGTACTTCGCTTTTGCAGTATGAGTTGGATAAACCTTTATCTATCCTCGTAGAACAAATTGGGTTCCAGTCTGCAGCGCGTGCATACATAATGTGTAGTGAAGCTATTGACACTCTTCAAAGCATATCAGAAAAAATAAAATTTACACTATTTGAAAAACAAAAGAGTCTCTATTTTGCTGCCTTTAAAAAGGATAGAAAACTTATTGAAGCAGAATTTACATATCGTAAAAAAGCAGGATTTCAAGTACAGTTATTAGATGAAAAAGAAATACAGCAGCGATTCGGTTTCTCCGCTCCGGCAGCAATTCTATCTTCACAAGGTGCTACTACTGATGCATATATGTTAACGCATGCTTTGCTGCAATCAATCATAAAAAAAGGTAATGAAGTATTTGATAGGACTTCTATTTCAAAAATAGAATATAAAAGAAATGGAGTGAAACTATATACAGAAAAAGGGCACAGCATAACTGCAAAAAAAATTGTTAATGCATCCGGTTATGAGATAACTGAATTTGTAGATAAAAAAATTGTAAAACTTAATTCAACCTATGCACTCGCCTCAGAACATATACAATCTCATGTACCTGTTTGGAAGGATAAAACACTTTTGTGGAATACTGCCGAACCTTATTTATACATGCGTTTAACCAAAGATAATCGGGTTATTATTGGAGGACGAGATGAAGAGTTTCATAATACGTCGAAACGTGATAAACTTATAAAAAAGAAATCTTCTTTGTTAAAAAAAGATTTTTCAAAACTTTTTCCCGAAATTGAACTTATTCCCGAATTTAGCTGGGCAGGGACATTTGGCAGCACAAAAGATGCGCTACCCTACATCGGCACATATAGCAAAACACCCCACACCTATTACGCATTAGGGTTTGGCGGAAATGGAATTACATTTAGTGTAATTGCAGCCGAAATTATTCGCGATATGATTACAGGGGGAAAAAATAAAGATGCATCGCTTTTTTCTTTTGACAGATAAATTAAGTTGGACTGTCCAATGAAGTTTGGAATTATTGAGAAAAATCCTTGATAAACATATGAACACTACATTTAAAGTACCTTTATATAGTAAGCTGTCGCAAATTCTTTTGGGAATTGTTATCCTGTTTTTTATACTTTATATAGGTAAGGAAATAATAATACCGTTAATATTTTCCTTTTTCATTGCCATCCTGTTAGATCCGGTAGTTAGTTATTTATGCAGAAGAAAAGTTAATCGGTTCGTTGCAATTTTTATATCAATTCTCTTAGCAATTCTTAGCTTAAGTGCTATAATATATTTTATCACCTCTCAGATAATTATGTTCGGTGAGATGCTGCCGCAGCTTGAAGAAAAAATTGGCACTCTTATTTCTCAGAGTATCCAATGGGCCTCACAATTTTTTAATTTAAGCACAGAAAACATTAATGTTTGGATTGCACAGATGAAGAATGAAGCCCTAACTGCAGGCAAATCACTAATTGGTCCCACCATAATATCTGTGGGTGGTCTGATCGCTGTATTCTTATTATTACCGTTTTATATATTTCTAATCTTATGGTATAAGAAGCTATTTCTTGAATTTATTAGTAAACTTTTTCCTGCAGATAAACATAATTCTGTTGCTGAAATACTTGTAGAATCAAAATTACTTATTCATAATTATTTAATAGGATTGCTTGCAGAGACTGGTATGGTTGCAGTTTTGAACACTTTAGGATTAATCATATTGGGCGTTGACTATGCTGTATTGCTTGGGGTAATAGGTGCTTTACTAAATATTATTCCTTATGTCGGAGGTATTGTTGCAATGGCTTTAACGATGATAATAGTTCTAGCAACTAAATCGCCAATATATGCTCTTTGGGTACTTTTATTTTTTAGCATTGTTCAGTTTATAGATAATAATATAATTGTTCCCAAAATTGTTGCATCAAAAATAAAGATTAATGAATTTATTTCAATTGTAGCAGTATTAGTCGGTAGTGCATTTTGGGGAATACCAGGAATGTTTCTTTCTTTACCACTTGTAGCCATACTGAAAGTAATATTTGATCGAATTGAACCTTTAAAACCTTTTGGATTTTTAATTGGTAACACTATGTCATCCAATGGAATAGGGCTATTAAAATTTTCTAAAAAGAAAGTTAAAGCAAGCAATTCTTAAAAAAGATAACTTTTAATGAAAGACTTAAGAAATGATGTTAAGTATTTTAGATAAACATCAATTTTTTTATCTTCTTGATTTAGTTCGGTTCAGTTTAAATTGATTTTAATTGTGAAGATTGACTTGAGTAATTTCTTTACACTAACCGGGTGAGAAATAGAAATTGCTTGGTTATTCTCTATAGTATTAACTTTTAAATCTTTGTTTTTTATGTCAAGGTATTTATCCCGAAAGCGGGACGGCATTTCATTCAAAATTCAACATTCATAATTCAAAATTGCGGCTTGCCGCGCTATGTTAATCCCCATAAAAATTTAATCGCTTTATGAAATTTACTCACCCAAAAGATGTAGTTCCTTTTTCATCCGTTTGCCCGATTGAATTACTATATTTCTCTTCATAGCTTACTATAGAATTCAAACACTAAAATTAAATTGAAAGGATACTTATCATGTTATACACAATCGCGATCGTTCTAGTAGTCTTGTGGCTTCTTGGGCTGCTCACCTCCTACACTATGGGTGGTATTATTCATATTCTGCTTGTAATTGCAGTAATAATGATCTTAATAAACGTTTTTAGTGGTCGGCGTGCACTATGAATGCCTGTTCGTGCATTATGAAAGTAAAAAACAAATGGAGAATAGTTATGCAAAATGAAGAAAAAGGAATAGGCAAGGGATTATTAATTGGTACGCTAACTGGTGCTGTAGTTGGATCAATCGTTGCGCTTCTTTACACTCCGAGATCCGGTAAAGAATTACGAAAAAATATCAAAACTAAATCACAAGATATTATTGAAGATGCTGATCGATACATAGTGAAAACAAAAGATAAAGCTTCTCAGCTGTTAAGCGGGAGTATAAAAAAATCCCAAAAATGGTTGAAGAGACTTAAGAAAAAGTTGACATTCTTTTAAGAATGGCATTGAAAAATATTTTTATAATACGTTTTAGAAATAACTGTTCTAACTTTGCAATAAAGTAGAACCGGTTATTTTTTATTAATTAATTTTACAAAAAAAAGGAGTAGTTATGAGTACGCATATTAATGAAGGCGCAGTAAAAATAATTGAAATCATCGGTATTTCTTCGAAAAGTTTCGATGATGCAATTGCTCAAGCATTAAGTAAAGCTTCAAAATCGGTAAAGGGGATAACTGGATTTGAAGTAATAAAACATCTGGCAAGCGTGGAAGACGGCAAGATAAAACAGTATAAAGTAAATCTTAAACTTGCTTTCCCGGTTGTATAAAAATTGAAAGGAGTAATTATGTCTTTTCAAGTTAAAAGAAGTTCTATTTTATCATTTTTATTCGGAGGTTATATGAAACTCTCGTATTATTATTTTCTTTGTTTGCTGCTATTACCATTTACATCAACATTATCTCAAACCGGTAACACATATGTAGGTGCTGAAACCTGCGGTATGTGCCATAAATCTGAAAAGCAAGGAAGTCAGCTATCAATCTGGAAAGCCAGTGCTCATTCCAAAGCCTATGAAGTTCTAAAAACAGCGGAGGCAGATAGTATTGCTAAAGCAAAAGGATTATCAACAAACGCAGTATTAAGTGAAGCCTGTTTAAAATGTCATGTTAGTGGATACAATATTAACGCCTCTTTAAAAACAGCAAAATTCAAAATGGAAGATGGCGTTCAATGTGAGACTTGTCATGGAGCCGGGTCAGCTTACAAAGACATGAAAATAATGAAGGATAAAAATTTAGCTATACAAAAAGGATTAATTGTCCCTGATAAACTTGAAGAATTTTGTGTGAGCTGTCATAATAATGAAAGTCCGACTTTCGTAAAAATGGACATTAATGAAGCCTGGGATAAAATCAAACATAATATTCCACAGGAAAAGAAATAATTTTGTTGAACATAAATAATATTAAACCCCGGTAGATAACTATCGGGGTTGCTAATTTATTCAAGTCCAGTTTCACACACTCAGATTTTTTACCCCGCATATTTCACGATACAGCAATCATATGCAGCTGATGGAAAGTTATTCTTGCAAATTCGCGAGCAAGAAAATAATCTGAATCAGATTTAATAAAGGAGGTACAATGTGAAAGCGTATAAGAAATCTATCATGGTTGCAATACCATAGCGCGGCAAGCCGCAATTAAAAATTAAAAATTAAAAATTGTAAACACATAAAATATCTTGACATAAAAAACAAAGATTTACATATCAATACTATAGAATTGAAAATAATATTTTTGTTTTTTATGTCAAAATATTTTCAATTATATAAATTCCTTTGCGTTCAATTCATCATTCAAAATTCATAATTCAAAATTGCGGCTTGTGCGCTATGATGCTAAGTGATTCATATAGAAAAAAGGCTTCTTCCGAATTTTTCTATACAGCCAATTTCTCACCCAAAAGATGTAGTCCCTTTTTCATTTCTTTGCTCGATTGAATTTACGTTCCAATTATTGCAACTTAATTGCAAAAGTAAGTGAAGTACTGAAATAAAATAAATAATAAGAGGTATAACATGTCAAAAAAACTGAAAGAGGTGTTAGCTGACGCTGGAATTTCTATGGACTTACAATCCGGTGGAGAAGCACCTGCAAAAATGGTTGATCGCGAAGTTAAAAGAGCACCCCATCCCAGAGTAAAAAAGTTGAAAGACATTTTCATGGATACATTATCTTCGGCAAATAATGAATTCACTTATTGGTATACCCGTGAGTATATGATGCACGATTCTGAGATTCAAGTTGTTCGTAGAGCAAAGGCATTAAAATCTGCTTTTGCACATTCAACACCTGCAATTTATCCGGGTGAATTATTAGTCATGCATAAAGCTTCATTTTTCCGTGGATCCTTCCCAATGCCATGGTTATCAGAAGGATTTTACATGGCTCATGAAGATGAATTTTATCAGGAAGCTTTAAAAAGAGGTTCTGCTTCCGTTGATGAACACTCCAAATTTGGGCAGGGTGGAGGAAACGTAACAAAGAGCTTTGGTAAAATTGTTTCGATTGCCGGAAAATTTGGTATGCGTACCGAAGAGATTCCTGCACTATTAAAATTAGCAAAAATGTGGTATGGAAAATCTGTTGATGATTTGGGTAACAAGTATGAGAAAATGGTTCCCGAATACAAAACTAAAGAACAAATAATGAGAAGCATCATTTGCATGTTCGATTCAGGTTTTACTCTTCCGCAAGGACGTGAAATTATTAGCTATTATTATCCTCTCGAATATGGTTTTGATGGTATTATTAAAATCGCAAAAGAAATGAAGGATAAAGTTGCTGGAAAAGCAGACGGCGACGGAATGGTTGGAATGAACCGTCTTTATAATTACGAAGCTGTCATTTTTGTTATTGAAGGTATTCAGAAATGGATTAATAATTATGCAATAGAAGCTTGTAGATTAGAAAAAATTACTGAAGACAAAAATCAAAAAGAAGAATATAAAAATATTGCTGAAAGATTGGAATGGATCGAACACAATCCTCCAAGAACTTTCATAGAAGCTTTCCAGATGATTGAAACTCTTCATCTTGGTGTACTAAATGAAGATGCAATTTCCGGAATGTCCCCAGGAAGAATAGGTCAAGTTCTTTATCCATATTTTGAACAAGATATAGAAGCCGGAAGAATTACCGAAGATGCAGTTATAGAGCTATTAGAACTAGATAAAGTTGTAAAAACCTCCATTGATTGTTTCGCTTCCACCGGTGTTGTTGGCGGTGTATTATCAGGTAATACATTTAATACAGTTTCTGTTGGCGGATTAACTAAACAAGGTCACTCCGCAGTTAACCGTCTTGAATATTTAATTCTTGAGGCTGCAATAAATAATTCAATGCCCCAATCAACTATTGCACTTCTTTACGATGAAAAACTTCCCGAGGAATTTTTAATGCTTGCAATGGAAGTTATTAAGACTGGTGCAGGTTATCCTGCTTTTATGAACTCACCTATTGCTCAGGAATTTTTAATGAAGCAATACGGTAAAGAAGGAATGAATTTGGAAGATGTTAGAGCATGGGCTATAGGTGGTTGTCTAGAAACATCACCTTGTGTTTGGAAACCATTGCATCTTAACGGAAAAGAATATTGGATCCCTTGCGGTGCTGGTCAACCGACCAGTGTTGGTGTTCATTTTATTTCAATGCCGAAGGTTCTGGAATTGGTTTTGTTTAATGGTATTGACCCAAGGACTAAAGAAAAAGTATATGAACCGCATGATAAAAAACTTGAAACTTATGAAGAACTTTGGGATCAATTTAAATTATACTGGCAAAAGACTTGCGAAGTACTTGCTTGGACAAACAATATTCAGCACGATATCTGGAGGAAGAACAATATGGCTATTCTCAATTCATTAATGAAGCCGGATTGTTTGGACAATGGGCATCTCATCAACGAATTAGGATACAGATACAACGGAACATTCAGCATTGAAAGTGCAGGAACTATTACATTGGTTAACTCGTTAGCCGCTTTGAAAAAAATTATTTATGATGACAAAGAAGTAACCCTGGATACAATGAAAGAAGCTATAATGGATAACTTCGGATTTAAGGATGCGCGCGAAGTAAACTCATTCTCATTAGCAGATCAAGAAAGAAAGGATAGTGATTCCGGTAAATGGGAAAAATTACACTTCAAAGTATTGCAAGCTCCTAAATATGGAAACGACGATATATACGCCGATAGTATCTTGTTAGATTGGGAAGAATTTTTCTGCGAAGATTCAACACATTACGAATCCCTATATGGTTTTAGTATGTATCCTTGTCAGATTTCGGTTTCTACACACGGTGCAATGGGCTCAGCAACATTAGCAACAGCTGATGGGCGACTATCTGGAACTACTTTTGCAGACGCTTCCATGTCAGCATTCCCTGGAACAGACAGAAATGGACCATACGCATTATTGAACTCAGCAGCAATCTGGGACCATGCAAAATCTCAGAACTCACAATTGAACATTAAGATTCATCCAACAGCAATAAGAGGAATAGCAGGGTCGAAAAAATTACTTGACCTGACAAGAGCCTATATGCGAAAAGGTGGATTCCATATTCAGTATAATATCGTAGATTCAAAAGTATTGCTAGATGCTCAGAAGAATCCGAAAAATTATAGAGACTTAATGGTACGTGTCGCAGGGTTTACTCAATACTGGGTGGAAATTGGTAAAGCTGTACAGGACGAATTAATTTCAAGAACAGAATATGAAGGAGTATAATGAAATGGAAAAAATATTATATAGAGATGCTCGTAATTACGTTCCTATTGATGTTACAAAAGGAATAGACCATTTAACAGGTCAGACAGTAATGGCTGATAAAGAAGCCCCAGATAACTATGAAATTATGCCGAAGTGTAAAAACTGCAAGAACTTTAAAGCTGAAGGTGAACAAATGGGAATTTGCGAAGCCTCGATAAGTGACCCGAAGTTCTTTGCATATCCTGACATGGTTGCTGTTACCTGTGAAATGTATTCCAATAAATAACAATCAGTTTTTATCAACGAAGAGTGCAAGTATGCACTCTTTGTTTTTGTGGTTACTAATTAATATGTCTAAAAACATTTTTGAATGAGGAAAAGAATATGGATGATAGTAAAGCAAAAAGATATGGATGGTCAGTAGTTGCTGCTTCCTGGTTAGCGGTGTTTTGTTTGTTTGGTTACCGTGCAACATTTGCTATTCTTAAAGGTCCATTAAGTGTTGATCTTGGATGGACTCAAGCTCAGGTAACTTTAGGTTACTCACTAATGATGGTATTTTATGCGGTCACTGCGTTCTTTGCAGGAATGATTCTTGACAAATGGGGAACAAAACCTGTCTACGCTGTTGCTGCTGTTTTTGGTGCATTAGGTTTTTGGCTCACTAGTATGGTGCATTCTCATTTAGCTTATCTATTTACATTTGGCTTAATAGCTGGTGTTGCAACTGGTATGTTATGGGTTACTTCAACTGTATCTGTTCGCAAATGGTATGTTGGCAAATCTTATGGTACTATGTGGGGAATTGCATTTGCCGGAGCACCAATGGCACAATTAATTTTAGCATTTGTAACTAAAAATGCTTTATCTGGTGGCGAACCCGATGCTTGGAGAGGTGCAATGGTTCTTCTATCGGTTATCATGTTCATAGCGTTAGTTTTAGCGGTAATTTTAGCAAAGAAAACTCCCGAATCTTATGGCATGAAAGCTTTTGGCGAATTGTCTGCACCTAAAGGAGGCACAGTAAAAGCTGAATACAATTGGTCAACAAAGGAAGCTTATTCACGATATGCTATTTGGGCTGCAATAATAACATTTTTAACTTCTATGATGGGTGAATTTTTAATTTGGACGCAAGTGGTTAGTTATTGGACGGCTGATTTAGGATGGACAAGAGATACTGCGGTAAATGTTTACGCTATAATTGGATTAATTGGAATTTTCAGTATGCCTATTATGGGAATTGTTGCAGATAAAGTTGTACAAAAAGTTGGTAATGAAGTTAAAGGTAGAAAGATAATGCTAATTGTGGGTCCTGCTACTGGTGCAATAGCATGTCTGTTTTTATTAGCTTCAGGAGCTTCAATGACATGGGCGTATATTGCATGTTTTATCTTTGCTGTTTATTGGGCAATCGTTCCTGGTGGAGTTGTTGGTTATACAGGCGCTGTATATGGAAGAAAAACTTTAGGCAAAATTTGGGGACTTGCAACTTTATTTGTTATGGGCATTGGTCCTTTCCTTGGTTCATATATTGGCGGTCTATTAAAAGATATTTCCGGCAGCTATACATATTCAATTTATTATGCTCTGGGTTCATTTATATTGTCAATAATACTTGCAACCACATTGCCACTGTTTGCAAAACCCAAAACTGCAGAGAACAATTCTGTTCACGCTGATGATAGATAAGCATTATTAAATTATTATGAAGATCCTCCTTTGGGGGATCTTCTGTTTCCCAAAAATAAATAAAATATTAAATGCAGAAGGTGATTTGATGTTAACTTCCGAAAATGCGCTTATTGAAGAAAAGGAAGTGGTAACTTTTAATAAGGGAGAACTAAAGGGATTAATTTTCAATATTCAGGGTCATTCTGTTCACGATGGACCCGGAACAAGAACCACCGTATTCATGAATGGTTGTCCACTGAATTGTATTTGGTGTTGCAATCCCGAAGGATTATTTCAACATCCCGTTATGATCTTCATGCAATCAAGATGTGTTTCTTGCGGTGCGTGTATAAAGGCTTGCCCTTATGGTGCAATAACAATATCAGAAGATAAAAAACTTATTCATAATAGGAACCTCTGTGATGTTTGCAAAACTAATGAATGTACTGAGGCATGCTTGCATGAAGCTACTTCTTTAAGCGGCAAGTACTACACGGTTGACGAATTGATGAAAATATTCAAGCGTGACCGTCAATTTTGGGGAAGCAGCGGAGGGGTTTCATTCAGCGGAGGGGAACCATTACTCCAAAGAAATTTTATTCTTGAGACTCTTAAGAGATGTAATAAAGCTTTTATCCATGTTACAGTTGAAACTACTTCATGCTTTGACACAGATTATTATATGGAAGCTATGAATTATATCGATTGGGTTTTTACGGATATTAAACATATGAATGCTGCTGAACACAAAAAGCTTACCGGCGTTGATAACAAGTTGATACTTAAAAACATTCGTACACTTGCAGAGAAACAAGATTGGGATGGATTCATCGTTATAAGAATTCCAATTATTCCAGGGTTGAATGATTCCGAAGAGAATATAAGAGCAACCGCTAAATTCGTTAAAGAGATAGGACTTGAAGTTATCAATATCCTTCCTTTTCATCGTCTCGGAGAATCAAAATACAGATGGTTAAGTAGAAGATATAAATTTGAAGAACAAAAACCACCTTCAAATGAACATATGCTGTCCTTAAAAAAAATAATTGAGGAAGAAGGACTTGTTTGTTATGTCGGATATGAAACACCATTTTAATCACTATTGATAAAATTAAATTACCGTATTATGATAAATGCAAGGATACTTAAAATTAGACAATATCTTTATCTGATATTCAGTCTTATGTTTTTATTCACTCCGACTGCCTTTGCGCAAGAACAAACAGAGAGTGATGCGCCTTCTAAATTTAAGATTAGTTTTTCTGAAAGGTTTCGCATTGAGACGTGGGATAATGCAATAACGCTTTCCAATGCCGCAAATGCTGGTACTTCTTATGATAGGAATCGGATAACTTTAATGGGGCAGTGGTTTCCGAACGAACAATTTGAAGCAGCTTTGATGTTGACCAATGAGTTCAAATATTATTTCTCGCCAACAAACAAAGATTTTAATTTCAACGAAATATTTTTTGATCAACTCTATGTAAAATACACAGGCACATTTGGTTCCGCCACACTCGGTCGGCAAAACATAATGCTTGGTGAAGGCTTTATTGTGCTGGATGGAGGACCTCTTGATGGTTCCCGTTCAGCATACTTTAATGCTGCCAGACTTGATTTGGCTATTGATAAAACGAAAACATTGACAAGCTTTGTTTCGTATGTTCCTCAATCGGATAATATTTTACCTATCATAAACACTCAAGATCAACAACTTTTGGAACAACCCGAATTCGGAATGGGGCTATATTTTACAGGACAATTTGGAAAGACCAATCTACAACCTTACTACATTTTTAAGCATATCTATGCTGCCGATTTAAACCCTATGAAATCGAATATTCATACAATTGGTGTTAGAGGAGCAATGCCGCTTGCAGTTCAATTTAATCTTACAGCTGAGGGCGCTTATCAGTTTGGAGATTATGGTGATCTAAGTCGATCTTCATTTGGCGGATATGCTTATGTAGACTATACTACAAACCTTAATAAGGTTTATTTGCCAGATGTAATAACACTTGGTGGAATTTATTTAAGTGGTGATGATCCTGCAACCCAAAATATAGAAGGTTGGGATCCTGTTTTTAGCAGATGGCCCAAATGGAGTGAATCATACATCTATACATTAATAAAAGAATATAATGGCAAAGTTGCTTACTGGTCGAACCTCGCGTCAATTTATGGGAAATTAAAATTTACTTTGATGAGTGATCTAAGTCTCAATATAGATTATCACCACCTATTAGCGCCTCAAAAAAATTTTACATTATCTTATCCGGGAGGCAGCGGGGATACACGAGGAGATCTTATAATTGCTATGCTGATGTATAATATAAACAACAACATTTCCGGTTATATACTTTGGGAAAATTTTACACCCGGCAATTTTTATTTTGACGATGCCGACAGATTTAATTGGGCTCGTGTAGAATTTTTATTCAAAATATAAATGATGACTTTGATTAGTCCCTTAACCAAGAGCTGATTATATTTCTTATTCTTTGCCCCGTGTGAAAATTTACTCACCCAAAAGATGTAATCCCTTTTTCATCCTCTTGCTCTATTGTGCAACTTTGAATTACCTCATATTATATCAAAGGAAACATTAAACCATATGTAAAGATGTATTCTGCGATTGGATAAATCCCAAACCGCGTAGAATAATAAATGAAACTAGAATCTCTTTAAAGGAGATCAGTTGAACAAACAAACATTGAAAGGATAAAAACTATGTCGTTGATTGGATTAGTAATTGTACTTGTCGTTGTCGGTGTGGTGCTTTGGCTTATTAACAACTACATTCCGATGCAGTCTACTATAAAAAAAATATTGAATGCGGTGGTGATTATAGTAGTGATACTATGGTTATTAAGCGCCTTCGGAATTATTGGCAGTCTTGATACAATTCGTGTTGGGAATTAATAACGAGTTTATTTTAAATAATTTCTAACGTGTGATGTCATTGCGAACGAGTCTTCGAGTGAAGCAATCTGATTAATTTGTTGAGATTGCTTCGTTCCTCGCAATGACCAAATGACTGTTGGACTGTGAAAGATTGCTTCGCTCGGAGACTCTCACTTGCAAGGACACAAGAGAAAAGTCATTGCGGGGGCAAGCAGCACGATGCAATCTGATTCATTTGTTGAGATTGCTATGTTCTTCGCAATGACCAAATGACATCAAGTAATTTTTATAAAAAACTCAAAAATTATATTCTGAACAGATGACTATTAACAACGAAATACTGATTAAAATATCGTAACATGGAAATAACTTTTTTCCTTAAAGGAATTGCGATTGGTTTTGCAATGGCAGTACCGGTTGGACCCATCGGAATTATGTGCATTCGCAAAACACTTACCGAAGGACGACTACGCGGAATGATAATAGGTTTTGGTGCAGCAACCGCCGACTTGTTGTACGGCAGCGTAGCTGCATTTGGACTAACGATTATTT
>Ga0210046_1002478_pt1 | contig 13157 bp, 13 predicted proteins | sample CryGeyCG2114_250_FD_185461 | JGI IMG/M metagenome (GOLD analysis project Ga0210046, IMG submission 185461) | Groundwater microbial communities from aquifer - Crystal Geyser CG18_big_fil_WC_8/21/14_2.50 (SPAdes) (version 2) | ecosystem: Environmental > Aquatic > Deep subsurface > Groundwater ... | reverse complement strand
AACCAAAATTTTTTATGTTATTTGGCAATACCTGAGTAATTAATATTGATACATCTGCCTTAACCTGACGTTGGTCTTCTTTTAGTTTGGAGACCCAACCCTCGCTCCAAGCTTTTGTGCGTTTCATCTCCCAAATCACTTTTCCACAATCTCTACCTGATTGATTTCTGATTGTTTGAATAATATCTCCTCCCTTAACTCCTTTTGCCACCGGACTAATTTCGTCATATGGAAATTCTTGTTTTAAAATATTTTCTAGTTCTAATTCTAAAACCTCACCTTGAGTTTGTTGCGATCCTTGTTCTAACTTTCTTTTTAAATCATCATTCGTCTTTAATGCATCCTGAAGTTTTTTATCATACTCCAACATTTTCATTCGATATGCTTCATCTTGCCGTTTTTTTTCTTCTTCCCGAATCTTTTCCTGCTCCACCATCAGTTTTTTTTCCATTTCAATATTTTTTTGTTCGTTCTCAGTTTTTAAACTCCGGATCAATCGGTTTAATTCCAAAAACTGTTCCTGAAGTTGTTTATTTTGTTTACGAAGATCTTCCAGCTCATTGGCTTTATCTTTAAACTGGAGTTCCATTTCTTTAGCAATCTTATTGCGCTGTGTCTCAATTATTTCTTGTTCTTTTTTTACAATTGCATCTTTATATTTTTGTCGAAATTCTGTTTGAATTTTTTCTCTAAGATCATGTGATAACGCATCAGAAAGCGGAATCGATTTTTTACAATACGGACAGATTATTTGATCATTCATATGTTTTTTATTTCGTCATTCTGGCAAGTCCCGCTTAAGCGGGACGCGTCCAGAATCTACCTAGTTTGATTCTGGAGTCGTCGCTTCGCTCCTCCCCAGAATGACGCACTTACTTTCCTTTTTTCTTTTCCAACCTATCTAATTTCAAAAGAGTAACGCCATAATAAACAAGGGTCTTATGTCAATGAGTAACGAAAAATTACTTTTTATAGGACATAAGAATTTTGATAATTTTTTCTACAATTTCTTCAAAATTTAATTTTCTATAGTTATACCGGAACTCCATTTCTTTTAGGTATAAAAGCCAGTTTTCCTTTCTGATTCCTTTATAGGCATGCATGTTGGTTTTGGATAATCCCCAGAAACCCTCCATTCCGTTAACATGGACCCTTCCGTCAACGTATATTTCCATGCCATGATCTACGGTTTGATGAATATATCCTAAACCAACAAGATTATTATAGCTCTTAAAAGTATCAGAAAAAACCTCGGATGCTTTTTTAATTTTCTTTTTAATAACTTTTTCCAACTCTTCTTTACTACATTCAGTAATCAATTCCAGATACACTGATCCATTCCGTTTGTAAATGCCAAAGACCGGCTGTTTGCGGTATTTGGCTCCTCTGCCTCTTTTAGCCTTTCCTTCATATCTGTATTTCCAACGGGTTTCTTTTCTTAAGTTTTTAAAAAGACCTCCATAAAAACTTTCATCCACTTCCATTGTTCCTGTTAGTTTTTTTCGTTCTGATCTGCTTTCTTTAACCAAGGCTTTTCTTATTAGTCCGTAAACCTTAAATGCTTCTTTGTAATTAATTCCCAGCAGTCTTTTGGTTTTATTGGCAGAATGGGATAAAACAAAACACCAAATAATTTCATACCAAAGCCTTAAAGAAATCTTACTTCTTTCAAGGAATGTTCCGGTTGTTAAAGAACAATAAGACCAACAGTTTTTACAGCGATAAAGAGTATCAGAAATTCTTAATAATTTTGTCCCTAAACATTTATTACAGGATATTTTATTGGCAACAATATTTTTTAAGAATAATTCTCTTACTTTGTTGTCACTTAATTTGCTTGAATAGGTAAGACGAAATGTCATTATTTGATACTAACATTTCGTTACTTATCTGCATAATACCCTTATTATAATTATAAGTCAATACTTTGTATGAATATACAGCAATTTGGATAAGCAATTTACCTATACTGGAGAGATTTATAGATGGGCTTGAGATTAATAATTTTTTATCTTTCCGGCCGTTTCCTGACTTCGCCAACCCCTAATTTTTGATGTTCTTTGTGCCTATATTTCCCTTCTTTGGGTCACCTAAGCTAAAATGATTGTGTGTTTATACGTAAACGAAGAAATTCAGCAGGCAATGTTTCTTTCCAGATAATGGAAAAAGCTGGACGGAGGAACCGTTTTATCAAACATCTGGGAATGGCAAGAAACTCTCTTGAAGAAAACCAACTTACAGAGATAGGGCAACAATTTCTGGATAGTGAACGGATAAAATCAGGCAAATTATCTCTTTTCGACAGCCGTTATGACAAAAATTCCTGGGAAGAATTTTTGTCTAAACTGGAGTTTATTTCTGCCTTAGATACTTCCACTTTTGGCTTCTTTAATTATTTTTACAAACTGATTGGACTTTCTGAATTAAAAGATTATTGTTTTTGTGATCTGGTAATTGCCAGAATTATCTGGCCTGTCAGTAAATCTAAAACTAGAGATTTATTACAAAGTAATCTGAACAAAAACTATTCTTTAACCACTCTTTATCGAACAATGCAAACGTCTGTTTTGAAAGATTATCAGGGAAAAATCGAGTCAATTCTGTGGGATTTTTTACAAAAACAGGGAGAAACGATTTCTGTTTTATTTTTTGATGTCACCACGTTATATTTTGAAGCTTTCGAGGAAGATGATTTTAGAAAATGCGATTTCTCTAAAGATCACAAATCCAACCAACCGCAGGTGACGGTCACATTGACCGTCGCCCCAACTGGATTTCCATTACACTTGCGATCTTTTTCCGGCAATAAATTTGAGGGTCGTACCATTATCCCCTGTATTTTAAATATCAGGGAGAAACACAAACTGGATAATCTTATTGTGGGAACTGAACCCCTGTTTCTGTACCAGTTAGTAGTCTAATTATTCTTCTTTTCTTTAAACGAAATTGCTTAATTTTTAATGTTTCAAGACACTCTTCAAAAACTCGTCCGGTGACATGTTTTCATGTGCGGAATGAATTCTTTTCAAATTGTAATACTTAATGGCTTTGGAAATCAAGACCTTAATTTCATCCTCTGACTCTGCCTCATTAAATACCTGTCTCCATTCAACTTTAAATCTCCCAAAGAATGATTCCATTTCCGGATTATCTCCCGGAGTACCAACTCGCGAATAAGAGATACGAGCTTTAAGGTCAATGACAATCTTTCCTACATATTCATAAGCTTTAAACACCGATCCTTGATCTTGATGGAAATAGCTTTTAGATACATCAACTTTCCAAGAAAGCAATGTTTTAGTAGCCTGTGTTAATGCAATCATCACGGTCGTTGTTGTTGCTTCCTTTGAAACGGCATAGCCAATCACCTTTTTACTTACATGTTCCAAATATGGAATAAGATAAACTTTTGCTTTCCCATATTTGTAAACAATTTCAGTAAAGTCAGTATAGATAACTTTACCCAAGGTGTTGAACTCTTTTTCCTTTAGACACTTAACCATATTTACTCTTGAACCCATAAGTGTTAACGTACTTTCAATTCCCGAACGGGTTTTCTTGATGATTTTTCGTCTGATCCCCAGATACCACTTCTTAAGTAGTGGTAATAGTTTTTTATGGTTTACGATTACTCCCTTCTTTTTAAGTTCAGGAATTAATCTCCTGTAACCATAGGCACCATTTTCTTCAATTACTTTAATTACCTTTTCTTTCAATTTTTTTTCTTCCTCCTGTTGCTTACTAATTGTTAAAGAGCGAATATGCGTATGGTAGTAAAAACTGCTTTTTGAAATTTCAAATATCCGGCAGCAGTTATTTAATCCATATTTGTTTTTCCATTGACTGATAAAGTCAAACTTATCCTCAATATTTACCCGTAACTGCCTAAGAATTTTTTTAAAAGTTCAATTTCGATTTCCTTCTTTCCAATTATTCGTGTTAGCTCATCAGTTTTTCTTTCCTGTTCACTCGTCCTTTCTCCTTCAAAGATTTGACATCCCTTTTCTTCAAACTGTCGTCTCCACTTAGGAAATATGGTTGGATGAAAGCCGTATAATCTGGCAACCTCACCAACAGCCTTTCCTTTAATAACCTCCAAGACTGCTTGGAACTTAATACGTGAAGAGTAAACCTTTCTTTTCTGAATTTTATTATTATCCATATCTTTTTAGTTTAGCGAAAATCGTATGAAAGTTGTTGAAGAATCTAGACTATGTGGTGGTACAGATTTTGGGGTTCATATCCATTCCCTCCTACGAGGGAATGACAAAAACGGACATTTCGTTTTGCGTCAACTATACAAAGGTTGTCCTAAAAGATATTCGAAATTATGATGAATTTGCTAAAAAAGTAGTTAAATTAGTTGAAGAAATGATTAAGAATTAGAACCTTCTTCTTTAAATTCTCTAAGTAGAGGTATAGTAACCGTAAAACGAAATGTTATCCCCATGAAGATGGGGATCCAGTCTATAATTACCTTATATAATGTATATTATGTCTGGATTCCCTCCTTCGAGGGAATGACAAACAACAATGAATAAAAATTCTTATTGTGTTTATATTCTTGCTTCTCAACGAAACGGAACCCTTTATATTGGAATAACAAATAATCTTGCAAGAAGAGTATGGGAACATAAAAATCAAAAGGCTGATGGTTTTACAAAGAAATATGAGGTTCATCATTTAGTTTATTACGAAATACATGAAAATCCTGAATCTGCAATAACAAGAGAAAAACAGATAAAGAAATGGAATCGTTTATGGAAAATTAGAATAATAGAAGAAAAAAATCCAGAGTGGAAAGATTTATATCAAGAGATATTATAAAAGGTATATTATGTCTGGATTTCCCCTAAAGGGGACTGTAGCCCGCCGGAGTTTACCCCGTATTTATTACGGGGCGGGAATGACACATAGAGATACTTCACAACTCTGCTTCGAAATGGTTCATCAAGGTAGTAGGCTGAAAAAATCATGTGGGTCAAGAGAGGCGGTGCCAATGAGAAAACCATCGATTTCCTGGTTCTGCAGGTAAGAGTCAATATTTTTTTTGTTTACGCTTCCTCCATAAAGAAAGTTAATTGTACTTGGTAAATTTAATCCCTTTTTAAACTCTATTATAGAATCAACAGGATAATTATTCCCTGAAGCTATCGCTGATAGAGGTTCGAAAGCAATCATATTTGTCTTACTTGGAATTATTTGAGTTGTTTCACTGATACATACAATTGACTTGATTCCATGTTGATAGGCTTGTTCAACCTTTAATTTAACGTGATTATCAGTTTCATTGTGATTTGTTCTGCGTTCGCTATGCCCGATGATTACATAATCGACCAGATCTTTAAGCATTTGAGCGGTTGTTTCTCCAGTATATTTACCATTATCAAATTTGGAGAGATCTTGCGCGCCGAATTTAATCGATGGGATTGAAGATAATAAATAAGATTTAATTGATGTTAGAAATGCGATTGGTGGGCAAATAATTATTTGAATATTTGAATTATTATATTTCATTGCTTGGACAGAGAACGTTTTTACCCATTCATAACAGTCATTAAGATTTTTTTCTGCTTTCCAGTTAGCAATAAAATAATGCATAATATAAAAGTAATAATATTACTTAACATCATTATAACTTATGGACGAGGAAATATTTAAAGAGCTTAATTCTCAACAACTTAAGGCAGTACAAAAAGTTAATGGACCTTCTGTCATTTTAGCTGGAGCAGGATCAGGCAAAACGCGTGTATTGGTATACAAGGTATTAAACCTAATTAGTAATCATAAAGTTTCTCCTTCTTCAGTTTTGATGATTACATTCACTAATAAAGCTGCTGGAGAAATGAAAAAGCGAATCAATCAACCTTTGGGTTTTACTGGGACATTCCATGCATTTTGTTGTCAAATTTTGCGTCGTTTTGGACCAAAAATTGGGATAAACCATAATTTTGTAATTTACGACGAAGGAGACCAAAAAAGTATTATTAAAAATATTTTAAAAAGATTAGAACAAATTAAATTTTCACCGGCATATTTTATCAATAGAATTTCCGCAGCTAAATCTATATTAGTTACTTCTGAAGAATATTTAAGTATTTTTGCGGATTATAACGCGGCTGATGTTGCATTTGTTTATAAAGAATACCAAAAAGAACTTAAAAAAAATGCAGCAGTTGATTTTGACGATCTGATTATGAAAGCAATACAGTTATTAAGAAAAGACACACAAGTTTTACAGTTTTATCAAGATAAATATCAGTATATTTTGATTGATGAATTTCAGGATACAAATCACGCTCAATATGTTTTGACAAAATATTTAGCTAAGAAAAATAACAATATTACAGTTGTTGGCGACTTTTCTCAGAGTATCTATTCATGGAGAGGGGCAGATATTCAAAATTTAGAAAAATTTAAAACTGATTTTCCCAGAACAACTACTTATTTTTTAGAAGAAAATTATCGATCTTCACAAAATATATTAGATTATGCTTATAGTGTAATTTCAAAAAATCAATCGCATCCGATTTTACAGTTATATACAAAAAAAAATAAAGGGAGAGATATTGTTATTCAAAATACCGGAAACGAAGAAGGTGAGTCATTATTAATCGCAGAAGAAATTCAACGACTGAATATAGATTATCCATATCAACAGATGGCGGTTTTATATCGTACCAATGCACAATCCCGCTTAATTGAAGAAATGTTTATTAAGTTTGACATACCCTATCTATTAATCGGTGGCACACGTTTTTACGAAAGACGAGAAATCAAAGATATATTATCATATTTAAGGTTATTAGTTAACCCACTAGACACAGTTGCACTTGAAAGAATAAAAAAATTGGGAAAAAGACGATATGATAAATATAAAATGTTTTACCAAAAAATCGAAGATCAAAAATATATATATAAAACTGAGGAACTAATGGATAAAATTTTTGATGCAACGGGATATTTGGAAAATTATGATACAAATAACGAAGAAGACTATAGTCGATTAGAGAATATTAAAGAATTGAAGTCAGTAGCCCTGAACTTTCCTGATTTGACACAGTTTTTAGAGCAGGTTGTTTTAGTCGAGTCAGAATATTTTGAAAAAGAAAAACAAAAGGATAGGCTTCAAGGCGTACGTTTAATGACTCTGCATCAGGCAAAAGGTTTAGAGTTTGAGGTTGTATTTATTTCTGGTTTAGAAGAAGGAATTCTTCCGCATGTACGCTCAATAGATGATCAATTTCAATTGGAAGAAGAGCGTCGTCTGTTCTATGTTGGAATTACAAGGGCTAAGGAAAGATTATATTTAACATGGGCACAACGTCGATTTATTTTTGGCAATAGAATTGAATCAATAAAATCCCGTTTTCTATCAGAGGCAGAAAATTAATTGTTTTTTTGATATCATATAATTATGAAATTCATAAAAACCTTTGTTCACGTTTTAAAAAAGAGTTTGACTGAGCCTAAGTATTATCAAGATATTCTAAAAACTTCATTCTGGTTCTCCTTAAAATATTTATTAATACTGAATTTAGTATTAATGCTAATTGAGTCTATGATTTTGACTATAACGATATTGCCTACGATAAATAAAAAAACAGAGTTAATTAAGAACGAAATTATTAAACAATCAAAAGATTTTTATCCGCGCGAATTAGTTATGTCGATTAATAAAGGACAACTGTCAACCAATGTTAAAGAACCTTACTTTTTCAATCCACCTGAAATTATCAAATTACTCCAAAAAAACACCTCTGATAATATTTTATATTCAAATTTCATTACCATTGATACTAAGGCAAATGTTGAAAAATTTAGGGAATATCGCACTTTGTTTTTAATAACAAAAGATTCAATCGTTGTTCCTGACCGTCAAAAAAACATGAAAACATTTCGAGTTTCACAGTTTTCAAATAACTTCAACTTTAATCTTGATTATGCTAAATACAATAAATTTTATCTAAAAACGCTGCCTTATATCAATTTATTACCACAAATTATTTTTTTAGGATTAATTATTTTTATTATTTTAATGCCATGGTTTGGTGCGTTATTTCTTACAATCGGTAATCTTTTTTATCTTCTTTGGACAACATGTTTATTTTGGGTTTTTTTCAAGATTAAAAAAAAGTCCGTTACTTATTATCAGCTTTTTCGGTTAGGAATGCATGGAATTACTATCATTATTTTAGTTGGGACGTTAGCGAGTTTACTTAAAATTGATTTGGGAATCGGTTTGTTTACTAGCTTTGTCGTTTGGATGGTTTTTGTATTTAAAAATATTAATTTTCAATCTAGTAGTGAATAAAAATAAATTGTCTTTAGAAATCATCATTAAAAAAGTATTTATTCGTATAGAAAACGTTTTATTAGAATTTGGCGTTTTTATACTTCACTGTTTAGGGAATTTTCCCTCACATCTGATTCGTCGATACTTTTATCGAATGGCTGGGATGAAAATTGGTAAAGGCACGACTATTCACACAGGATTAACTTTATATGATCCAAGCGGAATAACAATTGGTAATGACTCAATTATTGGGGAAAATTCGATATTAGATGGTAGAAGTAGATTAAAAATAGGAAACCATGTTGCTATTTCATCTGAAGTCATGATCTATAATTCAGAGCATGATATAAATTCTCCTGCATTTTCTGCTATAAACGCCCCAGTTGAAATAGAAGATTATGTTTTTATTGGACCACGTGCAATTATTTTACCGGGTGTAACGATTGGACAAGGAGCAATAATTGCTGCCGGCGCAGTTGTTACTAAATTAGTTCCTCCATTTACAATTGTTGCTGGAGTTCCAGCTCGCGTAATTGGAGAAAGGCAAATAAAAGATTTACATTACCGCTTAGGTAGAGCAAGATGGTTTCGATAAGTATTTATAGATATCATTCGGATGCTTAACTATCACTGTTGGATTAAATTTTTCTAATAATTCTTTTTGATTAAATCCCCAAGAAACAGCAATGACGTCAATTCCTACCGTATGGCAAGCTTCAATGTCACGCACCTCATCTCCGATATAAATTACTTGATTTTTATCCCATTTATATTGTTTAATTAGTCGATCTAAAGCTTTATCTTTACCAAATAGATTTAATTCGTTATGAATAATTTTAATTGGAATATGATGTTTTTTTAGGAATATTTCTACGTTGATTTTTGAATTTGAAGTAAGAATTCCAACGGTTAGTTTATTGTTTATTAATCGTTGGATACATTCTTTTATACCTGGGAAAATATTGGTATGATGAATTGAATTAGACATCTCATTTCTTCCAGCTTGCAATAAAAAGGGAATTTTATATAAGGGAATTTGAAGTTCTTTAATAATTTTTTTATATTGTTTTGAACGATACTGGTCCATTTGATCTTCGGTTGGTGTTTTAAATCCAAAACTATATGCCAAACGTATTATTATTTGTTTTATGACAGGGAGAGTGTTGGCAATTGTTCCGTCAAAATCAAAAATTATAATTTGTTTTCTCATATAAAACATAAATTAATCTGCTTGACCTACAAGAAAAACTGCTCGCCATGGTTGATAGTTTGAATAAAATTTAACATTTTGAGAAATGTCTTTTTTGGCAACGACCTGATAGTTAAAAACAGTTTTTGCTCCCCACGCGGGAAAATCAATCTGTTTTACAATCCCTTTCTTTAAAATTGGATCGTTTTGATTTTCTGAGGGAAGTGGGGGTTGGATATTATAAATTGAAACTGGGGAAATGATGACATGGCGATCGTCCTTTTGACCATAAAACTTAAATGTTAATAAGTTGTTATCTTTATCATTCTCTACTTGGATTAATATATAGGCTGGGGTATTGTTAGTAAATTTTAAATCAACAGTTGGTGCAAAAACGGTTGCATCAAAACCTGGTTGCCCATCGTTTTCGTAATATGAAACTCTGTAAGCATGTGCATGTCGCTCGTTAATTGGTAGCCCTGCATTCAGAGCAGCGCGAAATAGTGTTGTTGACACTTGACAGACACCACCACCATCTCCAAGAACAGTTTTTCCTTGCTTAATAATATATGCAGGTTTATATCCTGTAAGCGAAGAAATATCTCCAACAGTGTCGTTAAATGAGAATATTTTATTAGTAGGGATTAGCACCCCATCAAACTTATATGCAGCTAAACTTAAGTTGTAAATTCTTTCAGGGATTGAATGAGTATAATTTGACTTACCTTCAGCAATTAATTCACGAATGCCAAATTTATTTATTTGCTTTAAAGTAATTTCTGGTTGAATAACAATCGTATGGAGTACAACAACTTGATTCAACTCATCTTGTTTTAAATTAGAGATGATTTTTTCTATTTCTCTCCAAAAACGTATCTTATCGATTTGTAGACCATTTTTTTCTGGACTAAAATTGATAACACGACCATCTTTAAATTTAAATAATGCGTTTATTGATGGATATTCATAGCGTTGTTGGGCTATGTCTATTAATTCTTGTAAGGGCTTTACATTATATTCTATTTTCGAAATAAAAGAATATTTTTTAAGTTTCATTAATGTTATTAACTGTTGATATATCCTAATAAATAAGTTTGGATGTCGCCCGATTTTGTATGATTCTGATATGAGATTTTTTATATTGCGATGAATGTTAATCTGCTGACCTGATAATGTAGCCATTGGAGCATTTTGATAAATAAATGTAATTGTTGTCTTAGACAAATAACGCTCTTTTTTTATAAGTTGTTGATAAGATAAGGATTGAAATAAACCACCAATCGGTTCACCATCAATATAAATATTTGGGTAAATTCGATCACGAAAGTTTATTTTGTTTAGATAAAAAAAAATAGTTATAAAAAAAAACAGACAAATTAATAACAGTAATTTTGTATTTAATTTATAACTATGTTTTTTCTGTGATTTTGATATCATATTAATATGGATGATAAAACAAATAATGATAAAAATCAAACAGAACAACCACCTGCATATGAAACTGTTACAGTTGACGATCAAGTAAATCAAAACAGTAGTGGAACAATAAATCTGCAACCTGAAGAAGTTGCTCCTGACGTTGTTTCTCCAGACATATCAACCCCTGCAATTTCAGAACCTTTTTTAAGTAATAATGGAGAGCCAGTAGTCTATGAAGAGAACAAAAATAAGTATTTTCTGATTGGTGGAGTTGTATTTTTTTTAATTCTTGTTTTTTTTGTTTTGTTTATTTTTTTTAGACCAAAAATACCAGCCTCTCAACAAAAAACAGTCAATTTAACATATTGGGGATTGTGGGAGGATAAAGAAATATTCGCTCCATTGATTAGTGCCTATCAAACAAAGAACCCAAACGTGAAAATTGATTATCAAAAAAAAACAATAACAGAGTATAGAGAAAAACTGATTGCGCGGAGTCAAAACGGACAGGGACCGGATATTTTTCGTTTTCATAACACATGGGTACCCCAATTAAAGGTCAATGATGAAAGTATTTTATCAGCATTACCGGAAAACATAATGTCAAATGAAGAATATGAAAAAACATTTTACCCGGTAATCGTAAAAGATTTAAAGATTAACGGTCGATATTATGGTTTAGCATTAGAGATAGACGGTTTAGTTTTGGTAATTAATGATGGTCTATTTAAAAAAGCAGGAATTACATCTCCTCCCACAAGCTGGACAGAAGATTTGATTGAAGTTGTTAATAAGTTGTCGGTAAGAGACGAAAATAAACAATTAATAACTGCAGGTATAGCACTTGGAACAACAGAGAATATTGACCATTTTAGCGATATATTTGGTTTATTATTAGTACAAAATGGGGGTAATTTGTCAAAACTAGATAGTCCTGAAGCTGCGCAGGTTCTCGAAGTATACCGTAAGTTTGCTGAACCCCCAACAAATTATTGGGATGAGGGTATGCCGAATTCAACTACTGCTTTTATTCAAGAAAAAGTTGCTATGATAATTGTTCCTTCTTGGCAGATTTTGACTATTAAAGCAATTAATCCAGATATAAAAATAAAAGTAGTTCCGGTTCCAAAAGGACCTCAAGGAAAACAAATATCAATTGCCAATTATTGGGTTGAAGGTGTATCAAAGTATAGTAAGAATCAAATTGAGGCATGGAAGTTTCTAAAATTTTTAACAGAAAAAGAACAAATGACCAAGCTTTACGAAATGCAGGCAAAAACTCGACTTTTTGGTGAGCCTTATTCGCGAATTGATCTTGGAGCAACATTAGCACAACATGAATATTTAGGAGCAGTGATTACTCAAGCGAATAATTTTATTTCTTTACCAATAATTAGCAAGACCCAGGACAATGGCTTGAACGACGGGATAATTGCCTATTTAAAAGATGCTATCAACGCCACAATTCAAGGTGTAGCTTATACGGAGGCTTTAATTAATGCAAAAAAAGGTGTAGATCAATTGTTTTTACGTTACAAAATACAATGAAATATGGTGACTTTAAATATTTTTAAAATGTTTGGTAAAAAAAACAGTTTAGAAAAAAACAATTATTATCTTGGTCTTTTCTTAAAAGAAACCGAAGGAATTGGTCTTGTTATGACAAAAAAAACAAATGGGTTGGAATTAGTAAATTGGCGATGGTTTAAATATAGTAATGGTTGGGAGAATCTCTCGCAAGACGTTGATAATTTATTAATGCAGTTTGAGTCAAATTTAGGTATAACTTTAACACAAACTATTTTCTTTTTATACTCTCATGCAATTAATAGTAAAACAAAAGAAGTAAAGTCGATTTATTTAAGGACCATAAAAGACTTGACAAAGAATCTTGACTTAAAACCACTTGGTTATATTGAGGTTGTGGATGCAGTAATTGCTTGGTTAGAAAATAAAGAAGAGTCATCTATTAATTCAGTTATTGTTGAAATCGATCGTAGTAATATAAGCATATTCATTATTCGCGGTTCTAAAAAGATTAATATTCAAACAACAGCGCGTACTGATAATATAGCTTCTGATATTAATAACGCTATCCAAGAAAAAGCTGGTTCAATTATTCTTCCTTCACGTTTTATTCTTTATAATTTCTATAACCTAACTAAAGATATTAATATTTTAATGAGCTATCGTTGGGATAGGGACCTTTTCGTCCAACTGCCCCGAATAGATTTATTTAAAGAAGAGGATATG
>Ga0210046_1002465_pt1 | contig 13200 bp, 13 predicted proteins | sample CryGeyCG2114_250_FD_185461 | JGI IMG/M metagenome (GOLD analysis project Ga0210046, IMG submission 185461) | Groundwater microbial communities from aquifer - Crystal Geyser CG18_big_fil_WC_8/21/14_2.50 (SPAdes) (version 2) | ecosystem: Environmental > Aquatic > Deep subsurface > Groundwater ... | reverse complement strand
CTCCGCCACCTAAAGTGATGAAATTTGACGTAACCTGCTCCACGTTACCATTGAGGCTGAAGGCCCGGAATCTCCCTCGAAAGACTATCCGGTTGGCTGACCCCCGGAGAGACTGGCTGGTACTGGTATATGGTAACAACCTGGTACGGCTGAATGCATGCTCTCCTGATAATACCATGCCTGCACTTCTGTATTCCCAATCAAAAGCAGGCAGTATCTGGCGATAGACATTCGATGTTCCTCGCTTTGAGTCACCCGCCCGATCCGCAACCTGAGCGAAGTTGGCTCCCACGGTCAGGTCGTCGGTAGCGCCCTGCACGCGAATCCCGCCACCGAACCGATCCATAGGTTCATCGACGCGTGAGTTGAGAAACAGGTATGCCCACTGTCCATCAAATGTACCATAGGTCGTTCGCACATAGTTCCTGTCGTCTCCGAAATTGTGCTGGAACCCGACGCCCTTGATACCTTTCATCATGGAATAAGAAGACAAGTTGGCAAACACATCTCCTGCATCAATATTGTTCTGCGGGTCAGTTAAGTGTATGGCCAAGTTTTGGATCGAAGTATAGTTCGGGTCATACTGCGGGGAATCAGTATAGCGTACAGTGGTCAATAATGAACCATTCCAGTTGCCCAGCGGAAGGTCCAGAATCTGAATGTCCGATTCATGATAAATGCGGGCTTTCGGATCATAGAAGCTTTGCGCCTTACCAGGGCCGGTTATTGTGTAATTCAATAACGCAGTTCTGTTATCTACCTGATATGTTGTTTCAGCGATTGCAGAGCTAAATGATAACAAAAAGACTGCAGAAGCCAGTGTTATATTTCTACAAACCGGCATAAATTTCACGCGTCCTCCAGCGTATACTGTACCCGCATATTTATAAATTCAGTAGCGAGTTGATTATAGAAGAAGCCCTAAATAAATCAAGGGATATTTCTGGCAAGAGAGCCAGCTGAGACCTTCTTGGTTACGGCCGTAATTGCGCCCTCCGGGCATCGTTTTGCCCCGGCTTTTGTAGGCGGCCTGCGCCATTTGGGAAGAAGGGACGGACCATCGGGGTTTGAGTTATAGCCTGTCTGTGCCAGCCTTCGGTCCATGTTTCAAATGAGCTGTTTATATCAGGAGTGTATGGAATGCGTGTGATCGGATGGCTGCTGCTCTCTCTGCTACTGGCAGCGTGCTCTATGCAGCAGGGGGCACTCACCGGGGCGGACAAGGCACCCGAATTCAGGAAGAGCAGTTGGCAGGCACTGCCGGAGTGGCGTCATGTGCAGCTCTCATCATCGCTGGATGCCTTGCGGCAGGGCTGTGTGTCGCTGGCAAACAGGGACGAGTGGCAGCAGGTATGTGCCGAGGCGGCACTGCTGGATGCGGAGAACAGTGATGGGCTCCACCGCTTCTTTGAAAGCCATTTTACGCCGTATCAATTGCGCAATGGTGATGGCAGTGCAGAAGGATTGATTACCGGTTACTACGAACCGTTGCTCTATGGCAGCCGGGAGAAGAGTGAGCGGTTCCGCTATCCGGTATTCGGGGTGCCGGATGACCTGATGATTGTCGATCTGAGCAATCTCTATCCGCAACTTAAAGGCATGCGGCTGCGCGGCCGTATCGAGGGCAGGAGGATCGTGCCCTATTACGACCGGGCCGACATTGATGCCGGGCATGCACCAGCCGACAAGGTGTTACTCTGGGTCGATGATGATATCAGCCTCTTCTTTTTACAGGTGCAGGGATCAGGCCGCGTTGAACTGCCGGATGGTAGCATCGTCAAACTCGGTTATGCGGATCAGAACGGGCATCCCTATGCTTCGATCGGCAAGACCCTGATCGATATGGGTGAGATGACACTTGAGCAGGTAACCCTGCAGAGTATTCGCCAGTGGGGCCTGGACCACCCGGATCGGTTGGCAACGTTGCTGAACAGCAATCCCAGCTATGTGTTTTTCCGCGAAATGCCTGATGCATTGCAATCGGCAGTCGGCGCGATGGGGGTGCCGCTGACCGCGGGTTACAGCATGGCGGTGGATAAACGCGTTATCGGCCTGGGGATGCCGGTATTTCTTGCTACCACCTGGCCGGGAACAGAGGAGCCATTGCATCGCCTTATGCTGGCGCAGGATACCGGTGGCGCCATCAAAGGGACGATACGCGGCGATTTCTTCTGGGGCTTTGGTGAAGAGGCCGGTAAACAGGCCGGCAAGATGAAGCAGAAGGGGCGGATGTGGGTACTCTTTCCCGGAGGCTTGAAGCCGCAAACCCTGGCAATCAAACACTGATCTGCGACTGCCGCATGCATTAGCGGCAGTAGCCGGGAAGCCCGATTATACGGCCCAGGCTTGCATCATGACTGATCGGTATCACAGGGCTTATCGTTTTGGCTTACTTTGTGCTAGAAATCATCTATGGAATCATTCTCCCAATGGCGACCGCACCCCTGGCACGGGCTGGATATCGGAGCCGAACCGCCGCGGCGGGTACATGCCTATATCGAAATCAGTCCTTTTGATACGGTAAAATTTGAAGTGGATAAGAAATCGGGTTATCTGCGTGTGGATCGCTCGGTGCGTTCATCCTCACAGCACCCCGCACTCTATGGCTTTATCCCGCGCACGCTCTGTGCTGGCCGCGTTGGTGCGCTGATGCCGGATGCCCTGCGTGGTGACGGTGACCCGCTGGATATTTGCGTGATTTCCGAGCGGCCTATTTCGCGTATTGAAATTCTCGTCAATGCACGTGTGGTCGGCGGCTTGCCGATGTGCGACCATGGTGAGGCGGACGATAAAATTATTGCCGTGATCGAAGATGATCCGTTCTGGTCAAAGATAGATGATCTCTCTGAATTGCCACCGGCAATTGTTGATCGGCTGCTGCACTATTTTCTCACCTACAAGTTTGAGCCGAACAAGCCGCAGCGGGTATCGATCGGCAAGCCGTATGGTTTCGAACATGCAACCAGAGTGATTGAGGCTGCGATGGCCGACTATGCCGATGCATATGGTGCCCATCCTGAACGGCGCAAGATTGTACCCTGAGTACGTAGTAAGCCTGCGGGCAAAGTGATGTCAAAAAGAGCTGCGAACCTGAATAGCTTCGCCGTATTGCTGGAGCGGCGAGTCTGGCTGACGCCGGTTTTACTGTCGGCGCTGCTGCTATGTGCCGATTATAGTTATCTGCTGTTTCATACGCTGGCCGAGCTGTTTTCCATCACTGTCGGTGTGCTGATGTTCGTGGTTGCAATGTACACCTATAAGCATGTGCGCGATTACTTCATCATGTTTCTGGCTACAGGTTATTTCTGGGTCGCCGGGATGGATCTGGTTCACACGCTGCTCTACAAAGGTATGGCCATCTATCCGGTTGATCTGGCCAATCATTCAACCCAGTTCTGGATTGCCAACCGTTATTTTGAGTCACTGCTGCTGCTTTCGGCACCGTTCCTGGGCAGTCGCTGGCTGGGTAACCGATCCAGATTTATAGTTTTCGGACTGATCGCCAGCACAATTTATGCCTTGATCATGAGCGGATATTTTCCTGATGCCTATCTCGAGGGTGAGGGGCTAACCCGTTTCAAGATCATCAGTGAATATATCATATGCCTGATCCTTGTCCTGGCCCTGATCAATTTGTACTACCATCAGGATCAACTTAAGCCGGGTATTTTTCCGTTTTTGACGGTCTCCATTGTGCTGACGATTTTTGCCGAGCTGGCCTTTACCAATTATATTAGTGTTTATGGTCCGGCAAATTTTCTGGGTCACATTTTCAAGCTGTTCTCCTTCTGGCTGATTCTCTATTCGATCGTGCGCAGCAGCTTGCAGGATCCGTATGAGGCCCTGGATGATTCGCGCGCCCTGCTGCAGGGTTTGAGGGACAGCATTCCGGACCTTATATTCTATAAGGACATCCATGGTGTTTATCTGGGCTGTAATCAGGCATTTTGTCAGCTTATCGGTAAAGAATCGGAGGCGGATGTTATAGGGGTCACCGACTTTGATCTCTTTGATGCGGAGCTGGCTCGGTTTTTTCGCGATAAGGATAGTGAGATGCTTGAGTCAGGCATCTCACAACAGAATGATGAATGGGTAACCTACCCCGATGGTTCCAAAAAATTGCTCGATACGCTGAAAACGCCGTTTCGGGATAGGGCCGGCAAGGTGATCGGCCTGATTGGCATCAGCCGCGATATTACCGGTACCAGACTGGCTGAAGGTAGGCTGCGAAAGCTGTCACAGGCCGTTGAACAGGCCGTTGAAGCGATGATGATTACCGACAACAACGGCACTATCGAGTATACGAATCCGGCGTTCACGCGTTTGACCGGATATACGGCTGATGAGGTGCTGGGGGAAAACCCCAGAGTACTGAAAAGCGGGAAGCAGAATGGGAGTCTCTATCCCGCAATGCTGACGATCTCACCGATGCTCGATGACAAGGGTGAGATTACAAGCTATATCGGTATCCAGCAGGACCTGTCCGAGTACGAAATGCTGGAGGGGCAGTTCTATCAGTCGCAGAAGATGGAGGCTGTAGGCACGCTGGTTGGCGGCATTGCCCACGATTTCAATAACACGCTGGCCGGCATTACCGGCAATTTGTACATGGCCAAACGATCTGCGGCAGCGCTGCCGGATGTTGTGAGCAGATTAACCAGTGTCGAGCGGCTCTCTTTCCGTGCTTCAGAGATGATTCAGCAGCTACTCACCTTCTCCCGCAAGGGGACGGTGCAGATGAATCCCATCGCTATTGCCCCGTTCCTTAAAGAGGTAATCAAACTGCAGCAGGTCACGGTGCCCGAGAATATCAGCCTGACATACCATGTCCGGGATATCTCACAGATGGTCAACGGGGATATTAACCTGCTGCAACAGGTGCTGATCAATCTGATCAACAATGCCCGCGATGCGGTTGAACATGCGGAAAATCCGTCGATATGGATTGAACTGGAGCAGATACCTGTTGACGATCTGTTTCTCGGGCAATATCCCGACAGCACTGCCACCGAGCTTGCACGTATCACTGTGCGTGACAACGGACGTGGTATGACACCGGAGGTGGTAGAGCATATTTTCGAACCGTTTTTTACCACCAAAGGCGTGGGCAGAGGCACGGGGCTGGGGCTCTCCATGGTGTTCGGTGCGGTTCAGTCGCATGGCGGAGCCATCCGGGTGGATTCGCAGCCGGGGCAGGGCACGACATTTCATCTCTATCTGCCACTGGGGCAGATCCCTGATACGGGTGAGCTGCATGCTGCAGGTGAATCGGCGCTACGTGGGCGTGGCGAAACGATATTGCTGGTAGATGATGAAGCTGAGGTGCTTACCATCGGCAAGGATGTGTTGGAGAGCCTCGGCTATCATGTGCTGACAGCAACGGACGGGCTGGAAGCTATCGATATGTATACGGCTCACCGGGATGAGATCGACCTGCTTATTTTGGATGTGGTGATGCCGAATATGGGCGGGGTGCCGGCACTGCAGCAGATTCAGGAACTGAACCCTGATGTTAAAGCACTGTTTGCAACCGGATATGACAAGAACAACACACTGGTTCAGGACGGCCATATCAGCCCTGACATGATGATCAGCAAACCCTACTCCATCGCGCAGCTAAGCCAGGCCATCCGTGCAATACTGGAGCGATAGGGGAGTGCCGCTGCTTAAAACACGCGTATTGACCGCCATTCATGGTGGCCACGTGTGAGCATGCCTTCGGCTACCCCGGGCAGGCCACAAGCCTATGCATCCGAATGAACCGGATGTCGCCCGGCACAGCCGGGGATTGAGACGCGGTGATGTTGTCGAGCTGATCGTGCAGCGCGTGCCCCGTTCGACGCCCTGTTAAACAGAACGACAAGGTGTAATACGCTTGACCTATTGCTTGCATAGTTTTCCTGAAGGTAGACAGGGGGGATCCTATGCAGGAACAAGCTGAAGTTGTGAAGATCATCGGGTTTTCAGGCGGGGATCATATATTTCCTTCGCCACCGGATAGTAGTGATGGCATAGGTGAAGACCTTTTTATGGCGGAGATGGATGCCATCATGGCGGCGTGGACGCCTAAGCCTCCATCCGAAGGCTGGCGACTCCATAAGAAAGAATGGTTTTGTGAAAATAATTGTCTGAGTTGTGATATGAGTGACCCTGTGTCGAAATCATGTCGCAAGAATGGCATCAATATGGTTAGCCATTGGGTGAAATCGCACCCCTGCTAACAGGGGTGATCGATGGGCGCTGTGCTATGGCAGCCAGTGAAAAGGGGTGGTGGTCTGCGTCAGCTCGCTTTTGTGATCGCCGCGCCAGATCAGCCAGGCGCGCGGTTGTCTCTCCGCTGTGCCTGCATGGGCATCGATGGCCGACTTCTCTGCCGGTTCGCTCTTGAGATCAATATGCAGCCGGAATGAGGGACGCACGCCGGGGGCTCCGCCGCCGAATGCCAGGTCACCGAAATCAATCGCACTGCCGCTCTGTTTCAGCAATACAGGATAACGGGCGAACCACTGGTAAAATGCCGTGCCCGGCAGCCCTTCGGCCGCTTTTACCGTCTGCATCGCGGGCAGTTGCTGCCAGGATAGGTGATCCGGGTTGCTGATCCGGGTCGACAGCAGGCCGGTGACAAAAGCTTCGTCGAACAGGTGCGCTGTGCCGGTGAATCCGGGCTTCAGATTGACCGATGCGCGGGCATAATAATCGGGGTAGATGGCGATCAACTGCCAGTTGAAGGGAGAGAAGGCCAGCGGTAGCGCATTGTACGCCGTGGCCCCCGGTTGCTCTGTGCGGGCCAGATCAATCGCCTGCTGTTGATTGCTGTAAACCAGACCCAGATAGCCGAACATCAATGCCAGACTCAATATACCCAGCTTTCGCTTCTGCTGTTTCCAGATAAAACCAGCCAGCAGCGGCAGCAGCAGGCAGGCGGTAAACAGCGGGTCGATAATGAACAGCAGATCCAGTGAGGCGCGCCAGTCGGAGACGGGGGCAAAGAGCATCGTGCCGAAGGTTGTGATCAGATCCAGCCCGATGTGCATCAGCAGGGCAAGCCCTATCATCCACGGCATGGCCGGGTTCTGCCTGATTCGTGTTGAGGAGAGGCTGAACACCAGCCAGCCCCACAGCGGCAGCATCAGCAGTGAGTGAGTCAGTCCGCGGTGGTGTTGCAGGTAGAGCGTATCGGAGAAGAGGCGCAGCACGATATCGGCATCCGGCGGCATGGTCAGCAGGATCAGGAAGAGTGTTTGCGTGCGCGGCAGCCGCGTGCGTGGAAAGGCACGAGCGAGGGCCGCTCCCGAAATGGCGTGGGTTAGCGGGTCCAGCGGGGGATATCCTGCAGTAGTGCCGCCCAGTTATCGCCGGGGGTGATGCGGCCGCCGCAAACACTGTGGGCTGCGCCGGTAACGGCTGACAGGGTATTGTGCTCCCCGCTTAATGTTGATCTGGCGAGAATGGCAAAGCTGACAGCTTCAACCGCCTGAGCGGGCATGCCTGCCTGATCGGTCGTGATGACTTCGGCGGGAGCCAATACCTTACCCAGCTCCTGCAACAGGTGAGGGTTGCGCGCGCCGCCACCGCAGATCAGCCAGCGCTGTGGCAGGCGTGGAAGGAACTGGCGGCTGGCAGCAACGCTGTCGGTGGTAAAGTGGCAGGCGGTGGCCAGCCGGTCACTGTCGCTGATCTCCGGCCAGGCCAGTATGCGTTGTACAATCTCATCACCGAATGCCTCGCGGCCGGTCGATTTGGGGGGCGTGCGGTGCAGATAGGGGTGCTGCATCAAGGCGTGTAGCAAGGGCAGGCGGACGCAGCCCCCGGCCGCCACTGCTCCGTCCCTATCATAGTTTTTTTGTCCATCGGTAATGGCCAGCATCAGGCCATCCATAATCATATTGCCGGGGCCGGTGTCAAAACCGGTGGTTCGGCCATCAGCACCCAGCCAGGTGATATTGGCAATGCCGCCGATGTTCAATACAGCCGTATCGCTGTCGGTGGTGCTGAACAGTGCCCGGTGGGCAAACGGGACGAGCGGGGCGCCTTCGCCACCCGCCGCAATATCGCGACTGCGAAAATCGGAGATGGTGGTAATGCCGGTGCGCTCGGCAATCGTGGCGGCACAGCCAATCTGAACGGTAAACGGGTGGGCAGCAGTCGGTCGGTGGCGAATAGTCTGGCCGTGACAGCCGATGGCGCTGATATCGGCGGCTTTCAATCCGGCAGCATGAATGGCGGCCAGGGCGGCATCGGCATAGGCATGGCCGAGTTGGCGGTCCAGCTCGCCCACGCGATCCACCTCGTTATTGCCGGGTTCTGCCAGAGAGAGGATAGCCGCGCGCAACGGCTCAGCCATCGGATACTCCGAAAAGCGGATCAGTTCAGGCTTGCCTCCTGCCTGCCTGACAAAGCGCACTATGGCAATATCGATGCCATCGGCAGATGTGCCGGACATGATGCCCAGGATCAGAGGGGTACGATCAATGCCTGTGGTCATATCGAGGGGCTTTTCCCCGCTTTCTGGATGACCTCATATTCCCGCTGGATGATATAGCGGAATGTTTGGCTGACAGATGCATAATCCACCACGTCAACACGGTATGGTAAATCGGATTCGGCAAAGGCCTCCTTCAATTCTGCCATGAGGGCTGTATCCATGGGTGCTTCGGCAATGATTGCCAGATCAATGTCGGAAAAAGGTTTCAATGCTCTTTCATGCACACGAGAGCCAAAGGCCCATACTTCACATTCAGGGATGAGTGTGGCCAATATTTTCCGGACTATGGCCATATCGGTATCGCTTAATTTCACTGCGCGTTCCGCTTTTGTAGCGCTGCAAGCAAGCATTGTGCATCGGGTAGAAAAGCAACAGCCACTTGATAAACAGTTAGTGCGACTTCCTCGTTATAGGTATGCGAGGTCAAGTTTCTTTTTTCACGGTAGTTAAACCAGGCGAGAGGGTCGTCAATCAGTCCTCGTTCCGCTCCTGCTCGAATCATCTCCCGGAAACTCATTGCATCTATGGATTCGGGTGATGGGTCATCCAATTCCAGACGACGCTTGAGCATCTTCCAGCACAGTTCGTAACTATATTCAAAGCGCTGAATAACGCTGTCTCTGAGCATATCATCAGGCTGTTCTCGTTCTGTGCGCTCAACAGCGAACGCCAGGCTACTCAGTGCTTTTTGTAAGGAACTTAAATCGAGTGACTGAGACATGTTACCACCTTGGTGCTGTTTTGATTTTGAGCGCGTGATTGGACGGAATACTCATTCCGCGACCACAATCATGACAGAGTTTACTGTCCATTTTTACAAAACCCGGTGACAGTGGCACATTACTGATCTCCTAATGACAGTATATATTCAATATTGGTCGTAGTGACCGCCAAGAGCAAATATATAAACATGGTCGTCATCGTATTTGTAAATAACACGATCCTTCTGGCTGATTCTGCGGGACCATAAGCCGGAGAGATTATGTTTCAATGGCTCCGGTTTTCCTGTGCCAAAGGCAGGGTCATCACGAAGCATTTCTTTTAATAATCTGCAAAGCGACTTATGAAGTCTCTGATCTTTCCGTCTCAGTTCTTCATATGCCGCCCAAGTGTTGCCTTCAAATACGAATGATCTCATCAATCTCACCGGCAGTTGGCGTATAACCATTTCGGTTTACATGGGTAGCCAGTGACGCGGAGATTTGCTGCATTAGGCTGTTGTTCTGTAATACAAATAACGTCTCCTGCTCGCGCTCCCAGTCTTCAGCTCCAATAACAACAAATGCTTCACCGCTGCGACGAGTTACCTTGAGTGGATGGTGTCCTGAGACCACCTCCTCTACAAAGGTTCTTATATTATCTCTGAATTTATTTACGCTTATGCTATCCAATTTATTGCCACCTGAATGTGTACGGGGATGCCGTACATCCTGGGGACATGCCCCTAGGATGCAACTCATACCGCATCGTGCCTCAAGGTCATCGACAACGATGCGAATTGGATACTGCTGTGTATTCGATTGCCCTTCTCTGCTTAAATAAGCGGAGTCAACGGAGTCAATAACAATATCGTTTAGAATGCCTGCGGTTTGGTTACAGGCTCTTCTGTTTCAGCGGCGTCCGGTGTGGCTGCAGGTGCATCCTCAGGGGTCACTGTGCTGTCTGCAGGTGCGGTAGCGGGCTCTGCAGGCGCATCCTGTGCGCTGGTCTCCGGCGTAGTCTCATCAGCCGGTGCGGCCTCTGCAGGAGCGGTTGCATCTGCGGCTGGAGCTTCGTCAGGTGCTGCCTCTGTGTCAGGGCTGACCGGGAAATCTTCAGGCACGGCTGCTTCTTCGCTGGCCGGCGAGATGATCTCATGCAGCATGGTTTCGATTTCAGCCAGTTTGGCGCGGGTAGCCGTTGTCGCCATGTCGCCGATCTCCTGTACATTCTCGAGCGCTTTTTGCAGCTTGGTGTGAATCAGGTTCTCACGATTGCTTTGCACATCGGCACCCAGCTGGTTCAGTTGCGTGTTAATAGATGTTACCTGCTCCTCGATATTGGTCAGGCGATCCTGCACCTGCATATCAGCAGTGTGATTGGGGCCTGTTACCAGTGCGTACACGGCAATCACAATGGCGATACCCGCGACGATCAATGATGTGTGCGGACCACAACAGCTGGCGCATTTGCTCTTGCACGCTGCGGCTTCAGTTGTCGGATTCGACGGTGTAGTGGTATCTGATTCGGTCGTGTTCATGATCTCTCCTGGATGAATATAGTCCGTGCAGGCCGCGGTGCTGACTCTGCCACAGCATTCTTGCACCATGCGCCGTGGTTGCCAATGGCCGGAGTATGCGCAGATGCAAGGGGCGGTCTGTGACCTCTGTTGCAGATATGATGACCGGTAATGGCGAATTGCTGCCGGTTTTGCCATCATGCGCCGCAGTCGCTGAAGGCCGGCTGCATGCGTGCGCGCCAGGATGGAGCCGATCGGTGTTGGGGGATATATGAATATTGAAGAACAGTTGGCGTTGCTGAGTCGTGGTACATTGGAAATTCTGCCGGCGGGCACTCTGGCGGCAAAGCTGAAGCTGGCCGCCAAAGAGGGGCGCCCCCTGCGTGTGAAGGCCGGTTTTGACCCGACAGCCCCCGATCTGCATCTGGGCCATACCGTGCTGCTGGAAAAGCTGAGGCAGTTTCAGCACTGCGGCCATCAGGTGATATTCCTGATCGGTGATTTTACCGGCACGATTGGTGATCCGACCGGCAAAAATGAAACGCGTCCGCCATTGACCCACGATGAAGTGCTGCTTAATGCCGAAAGCTATAAAGAGCAGGTGTTCAAGATCCTGGATCCGAAACAGACCGAGGTGCGTTTTAACTCGGAGTGGCTGGGACAATTGACGGCTGCCGACCTGATCCGTATCGCCGGCAAGGCGACAGTTGCGCGCATGCTTGAGCGCGATGATTTTGAAAAACGTTATAAGGGTGGGCAATCCATTGCCATTCACGAGTTTCTCTATCCGCTGGTGCAGGGCTATGACTCGGTAGCACTCGATGCCGATGTGGAGCTGGGCGGTAATGACCAGAAGTTCAACCTGCTGATGGGGCGTCAGTTGCAGGGAGCCTATGGTAAATCGCAGCAGGTGATCATGACAATGCCGCTGCTGGAAGGGCTCGACGGCATCAACAAGATGTCCAAATCGCTGCATAATTATGTCGGCGTGGCTGAGCCTGGCAAAGAGCAGTTCGGTAAACTGATGAGCGTCTCCGATGAGTTAATGTATAAATACTATGAGTTGCTGACCGATGTGGATATGGATGAAGTCAAAGCCACGCACCCGATGGAGGCCAAGAAGGCGCTGGCGGCTTTGATCGTTGAGCGCTTCCACGGCGAGGGTGCGGGGAAACAGGCGCGCGAGGGCTTTGAGTCCCAGTTCGCCAGAAACGAGATCCCGGATGATATTCCCGAAGCGACGCTCGCCGCTGAGGATGGTGCGCTCTGGATTGTGCATGCCCTGACTCAGGCCGGTTTGACCGCCTCCAACGGCGAGGCGATCCGCATGATCAAACAGAATGCCCTCTCCGTCGACGGCGAGAAGATCGCCGACAAGGACTACAAGCTTGCACCGGGCGGTCCATACCTGATCAAGCTGGGCAAGCGCAAGTTTATCAACCTGACAGTAAACTGAGTAAACAAAGGCGGCCAAGGGTCGCCTTTGTTATTTATGCGTGCAGCGCCGGATTATCAAATTTGCAAATTCGCGCAAGTCGTCTTTAATCGGAACTCATGCCGGGCAGGGGAACTTGATCGAGCATGATCCTGTGAACCCTGTGGCGCCAGTCAGTCACCTCAAGTTGGCGGTGGATGATTGGCTGCCGCTTGCGGCGTAAGGTTTTCGCTGTTCAAAGATCTCGGGGGAGGAGTGATGCCTGTTGTTCCCGTTGAGTTGATCGAGAGGAGAATCCTGCTGATTCGCGGGAAAAAGATGATGCTCAGTATGGATTTGGCGGAGATTTATGGGGTTGAGCATCGCGTGTTGATGCAGGCGGTCAAACGTAATATGAGCCGCTTTCCGGGCGACTTCATGTTTCAGTTGTCTGTAGAGGAGTTCGCCAACTTGAAATCACAAATTGTGACTTCAAGTTGGGGCGGCATCAGAAAGGCACCGCATGCCTTCACCGAGCATGGTGCCCTGATGGTTGCCAGCGTACTGAATTCGGAAAAGGCGGTGGAGACAGGCGTATTCGTGATTCGAGCCTTCGTGCGACTCAGGGAGATGATTGCTTCCCATAAGGAGCTTGCCGAAAAGCTTGGTGAGCTGGAAAAACGTCTTGAAGGTCATGATGCATCCATCACAGAGATCGTGAAGCTACTTCAATACCTGATGCAACCTGATGGGCCGATGAAGAAAAACAGGATTGGATTCTGATGCAGTATTTCTTCATCCACCAGATCCACCATCGCCGGCTACGCCTCTTCCATGCCCCCTTGTTGTTTATGCCCGAAGGCGACTCGGCCGGTAGTGCAGGGCAATCGCATTAAAACTGTTACTTTCCCATTAGCAGTTTTTCCAAATAATCATTATCCCATCCAGCTTTAAGTCTTCGATTCTTAATGCCGATTTTGGATGATGTATCGGCTTTGATCAGATTCAAAGCAATATGCCGAACCACTGCCATATTTGCCGCGCTATTTCCTTTTCGTGCACGGTTGGAATCTTCATCAAAAG
>Ga0210046_1002458_pt1 | contig 13218 bp, 12 predicted proteins | sample CryGeyCG2114_250_FD_185461 | JGI IMG/M metagenome (GOLD analysis project Ga0210046, IMG submission 185461) | Groundwater microbial communities from aquifer - Crystal Geyser CG18_big_fil_WC_8/21/14_2.50 (SPAdes) (version 2) | ecosystem: Environmental > Aquatic > Deep subsurface > Groundwater ... | reverse complement strand
GCGACGTGGCCATGGTGCGCATTGATGCGGGTTTTCCTTCGGCAGCCCTGCTGGCGGGCCTTGAGGCACGCGGGATCGACTACGTCTCGCGTCTGCGCGCCAATCCGGTGCTGGACCGGCTGGCGGAACCTTTCATGCAGCGTCCGCCGGGGCGCCGCCCGGCAGAACCGCGAAGCTGGCTTTATGAATTGCGGTATCAGGCGGACAGTTGGGACAAGCCGCGCCGCGTGATCCTGGTCGTCAAGAAGCGCGCCGACGATCTGCTGCTCGACCGCTTCTTCCTGGTCACCTCGCTCGGCTGGACGGTGAAGACGCGGGGCGAGGTGCTGGCCCACGATCGCGAGCGTGGCAAGGCCGAGGGCCACATGGGCGAGGTGAAAGACGTGCTGGCTCCGGCGCTGTCGTCGACCAATCGGGCGAAGTCGCACTGGCGCGGCAAGAAGCTGAAGTCGAAGACACCGGCCGTGGATGCCTTCGCCCGGCACACGAGGTCCGGCTGCTTGTCGCCTGTCTCGCCTGCCAGATCATGCACATCGCCCGCCGCGTTCTGGCGAAAGCCACCGGGACGGGCTGGAGCTTGCGACGTCTGCGCGAGCGGGTGCTCCGGGCCGGTGCGCGGCTGGTGATCTCGGGGCGCAGGATGATGCTGGCGCTGTCCTCAACCGCAGCACCGTTCCGGGCGATGCTCTGGCCCGGGATCATCGCCCTGCACTGGGCGGGTCCGTGGCGACCCGGCACCGGCCCCACCTGTGAACCCGAAAACGCCCGCAGGCCGCCCATTGCCATGCGCAAGAGGCGACTGCCCGCCGCCGGGACCTGCCAAAAACGAACCCGGGGGCGCGACGGCCCCGCCAACCATCGACCGAGGCCGCACACAGACCCAGAAAAAAGCCATCGCGGGCGTCAAAACCGACTGGGGCCACTCTTGGAGAGGGGTTCGATGAATATCCCGGGCTGAAATGACGCGCAGCCGCGCGCTTGCTCATGCCGTCGGCGCAGGCCAGACGAACCTTCCGGTATGGCTCCCCACGCTGCCGCACGAAGAGCAAAGTGGCCGGTTTTTACACCGCCCGCAGCAGGCCTATCCCGCCGCTACCGTGGCAGACTTTTGCACCGCCGTTCTCAGCGATGACACCCAGTGCGCCTTCGGACCGGGCGAGGTAGAGCCCACCGAGTGGGCTGGATGACCCATCAAGCATGTGCAGCGCTTCCGTGGGCCGACTGTGAAGGCGCAATCTGTCATCGCGGCGGCGGCAGCATGACCCCGCTGGAAAACCCCTTCCAAAGCCCGTGGGCGTGTTCAAACATAGCGAATTCGTTTTGAGGCGAGCACCCGACGGCTTCGATTGCCTTGCCATGGCTTTCGTTTTGGCACTAAAACGAAAACAACTTGCGGAGATCTCCATGCCGACCAAGCACAGCACTTCCAGAGCGCGCCGACAGGAAATCCTGCACTGCCTGCGCCAAAACGGGCGGATCGAGGTCGAGACCCTTGCCGAACATCTGGAGACCACCCCCCAGACGATCCGCAAGGATCTGAATTTTCTCGCGGAAGAAGGCAAGATCATCCGGTTTCATGGCGGCGCCTCGCTACTGGCGGGGGTTGAATACACCGCCTTCGATATCCGCAAGGAAGTTGCCGCAGAGCAGAAAGAACGGATCGGGCGCGCCCTCGCGCGGCGGATTCCGAACAATTGTTCGATTTTCCTGAATTCGGGCACCACGACCGCAGCCGTAGCGCGCCACCTGTCGCAACACGCGGGGCTCCTGGTGGTCACCGACAGCGTGCACCTTGCCGACCTGATGCGCACCTATTCCGGGCTCGAGGTCATTGTTCCGGGCGGCAGCATCCGGCAATCAGACGGCGCGATTCTTGGCGATATGGCTGTTGATTTCATCCGCCAGTTCCGCGCCGACTACGCGATCATTGGCGCGGCGGCGATTGGCGCCGATGGTGCGCTGCTCGATTTTGACTTGCGCGAGGCCTCGCTTGCGCGCGCCTTCATCGGATCGGCCCGCCGCATCATCCTCGCTGCCGACAGCAGCAAGGCCGGGGGCACGGCGCCGGTTTGCATTGGGCACCTTGATCAGGTCCACGAGTTTTTTACCGACGATGGATTGCAGGAAGACCTGCGGCGCATGTGCCACGACCTTGGTGTTGAATGTATCACCGCAGACTAGGCCAGATTGGCCAGATCGCACAACCTTCATGGCCGCAGTTTGTTTGGCTTGACGGTTCGCATTGACAAGCATACGAAAGAAACGAAAGCAAAAGCGCGCATAATGCGTTAAGGTCGCGCCACGCCGGGATGCTGAGGGGGGAGCCTGAGCATGATTCATCTGCCGCTGCGGATACTCGCGGCCGTAAACACTGTTTTGTTGCGAGTTGGTCGCAGCGCTGCCTGGATGGCGCTTGTGGTCATGGTCGGGGTGATCCTGCTTCAGGTCTTCTTTCGTTACGTCTTGAACAACGCGCTCGCCTGGCCGGATGAAGCCGCGCGGTTCCTGATGCTCTGGATGACCGGCCTGATCGCGCCCTCGGCCTATCGCTGGGGCGGTTTTGTCGCAATCGACATGGTGCCCGAGGCGCTGCCGCGCGTGCCGGGGCTGGTGCTGAGCCTCGCGCTCTTGCTGGTCTCGCTCGCGGTTCTGGTGATGGGCGTGAAGTTGGGCTGGAACCATACAACCGGGTTCAGCGGCAATTTCAATTCGGGCTCCTTGCGGATTCCGCTCGACTGGTTCGGGGGCGAAATGGTCCGGGTAAAGCTGCGCTATACCTATGCCTCGCTGCTGGTCGGGATGGCGCTTCTGACCCTGGTGAACATCGAGTTGATTCTGCGAGCAGTCACAGCGCTACTTGCCCCCGCCACGAGCTTGCCCCCGACCGATGCACCGATAGACTTTTCGCCGGAGGCTGAATGATGCTGCTTTGGTTTCTGCCTGTCTTTCTCGTCTCGATCCTGATCGGCCTGCCGGTTTTCTTTGCGCTGCTGTTCGCGCCGGGTGCCCTGCTGACACTCAACGGGCAGGAACGCGACCTCGCGCTGCTTTATCGCAACCTTTACAACGGCATGGACAGCTTTCCGCTCATGGCGCTGCCGTTCTTCATGCTGGCGGGCGAGATCATGAACCGCGGCGGCATCACCGCCCGGCTTGTCGAGTTTTCGCAGGCACTGATGGGCCATCTGCGCGGTGGCCTTGCGCATGTGAACATTCTTTCGTCGATGCTGTTCGCGGGGCTTTCGGGTTCGGCGGTCGCCGATGTTTCGGCGCTCGGCTCGACCCTGATCCCGGCGATGGAGAAAAACGGCTACACCCGCCGCTTTGCCGCAGCGGTAACGGCCGCCTCGTCAGTGATCGGCCCGATCATTCCGCCCTCGGGCATCATGATCATTTACGCCTATGTAATGGGCGAAAGTGTCGCCGCGCTGTTTCTTGCCGGGATCGTGCCGGGCATCCTCGTCGGGCTCGGCCTGATGCTGGTGGTCCGGCTTATGGCCGATCGTTACGACCTGCCCAAAGCCGAGCGCATCGTGTCGCCGGGGCAGGTCATCAGCCCGCTTGAGGCATCCATTTCGTTCGTATTGCTGCGCATCGACCTTGCGGGCGTGCTTGTGGCGCTGTTCTTCACGGTGGTAAAGCTTGTTGGCGGGGTCGCGGTAAACGGCTGGGTCATGCTGCTGGTGTTCCTGCCGGTGGCGCACCTGATGCTGGTGCAGCTTCGCCGCGCTGTCAGCGCCGATTTCCGGACTGTCTGCAAAAAGGCCGTCGCGCCGCTGCAAACCCCGGTCATCATCCTGGGCGGCATTCTTGTCGGGGTCTTCACCCCGACCGAGGCTTCGGCCATCGCGGTTTTTTATGCCCTGATCGTATCATTCTTCGTGCTCCGCTCGCTTCGACTTTCCGACCTTCCCGCGATGTTCACAAAGTCAGCGCTGGCATCGGCAACGGTGCTGTTGCTGGTCGGCGCCGCAGTGGCGTTCAAGACGGTGGTAAGCCTTAGCCACGCACCCGAGATGCTTGCCGAATTTATCCTGGGAATGAGCCAGAACCCGTTGATTTTGCTGTTCCTCATCAACGTGCTGCTGTTCGTCGTCGGCATGTTTCTCGATGCCGGCCCGGCGATCATCATTCTCGGGCCGATTCTGGCACCCGTCTTTATCGGGCTCGGGGTGCATCCGGTGCACTTTGCGATGATCATGTCGGTAAACCTCACGGTAGGCCTCGCCACACCGCCGATGGGATTGGTGCTGTTCGTGACGTCGCAAGTTTCAGGCGAAAAAGTGCAAACCATATCCAAAGCGATCCTGCCGTTTCTCGCGATCGAAGTGCTGGTGATCTTCCTGATTACCTACGTGCCTGCGATTTCGATGACACTTCCGCGCTGGGCAGGGTTTGCGCAATGAAACGGCCAAAAGAGCAATCAACAAGGAGGTTCCCAATGCTCAAGACGACGCTGAAATCACTCGTGGTGGCGACCGCGCTCGGGGCGCTTGCGCTGCCGGCGTTCGCCGCAGATTACACGCTGCGCGCAACCGCAAACTCGAACGAGAACGATGAAGACTATGATGGTCTTGTGGTCTTCAAGACCTTTGTCGAGCAAGCCTCGAACGGCAAGATCGCGGTCGAACTCTTCATCGGCACGCAACTTTGCGCGAACGGTGCTGAATGCCTGCAAGGCGTGGCAGACGGCACCATCGACGTCTTCATCTCGACCTCGGGCGGCGCTGCGGGGATCTTTCCCTTCGTGCAGGTTCTGGATCTGCCTTATCTGATGTCGGACGACCGGGTTGCTGAAGCGGTGCTGGCAAACGGTTCCGATTTCATGAACACCATGAAGCAGATGACGCTTGCCGCTTCAAGCAACGCAATCCGCCTGATGACCATCGGCAATACTGGCGGTTGGCGCAACATCGCCAACACCAAGCACCGCGTGCAGGTGCCCGGCGATCTTGCCGGTCTGAAAATCCGCACGGTTGTCGCCGATCTGCCGCAAGAGCTGGTGCGTGCGTTCGGGGCCTCGCCGACGCCGATCCCGTGGCCCGAGCTTTTCACCTCGCTGCAAACCGGCGTGGTTGAAGGCACCAAGAATGGCATCACCGACATCATGAACATGAAGTTCACCGATGCCGGCCTGAAGTATCTGACACTGGATGGTCACGCCTACATGGGCGCGCTGTGGTTCATGAACAACGAACATTTCATGGCGTTGCCCGATGACCTCAAGCGCGTCGTGATCGACGGTTTCTACCAGCTTCAGCAAGCGACCTTCGCTTCGCCGAAGCGCAAGTCGATTCAGGCTTACGAAGACTTTGTTGCGGCTGGCGGCGATATCTATGTGCCGACGCCCGCAGAAAAGGTGACGTTCTCCCAGGCCGCAGCACCGGTTTATGATTGGTTCAACGCGAATGTCGCAGGTGGGCCCGAAGTCTTTGCCGCGCTGAAAACCTCGGTCTCGGCTGCCGAGGCAGAGATCGACGCGGCGCGCGCCACCGACATGCAATGACCTGACGCCGGGGCCGCAGACCGTGCGGCCCCGGCTCACCAAAACGGACAGATCCAGTGCATCCAGTCAATTCCGCGACCCTGGGCTTTCGCAATTCACGCGGCACAATTGCCCCCGCATCGCACTTGCGCGCCTGCCGCAACGGCAAGCCTGATCCGCTGCCGCCCGTAGCGGGGCGCGCCGCGCGGCCAACGGCGGTTGCACCATGACTCAAGTTCTTTGCGTTGGTGCGGCGGTTCTGGATTTTGTCTTCCACCTCGATACGTTGCCTGACAGGGCCGAAAAATACGGCACTGAAACTGCTGAAGTGGTGGGCGGCGGTTGTGCTGGCAATGCCGCTGTTGCGGTGGCGCGGCTTGGCGGGCACGCCGTGCTGGGCGCGCGTCTGGGGTGTGATGCTGTCGGCGACATCATCCTTGGCGATCTCGCGCAAGAGGGGGTTGATGTGGCGCATGTCACCCGCAACCCCGGTGCTGCGAGCTCGTATTCGTCGGTATTGATCGACAAGCGCGGCGAGCGCCAGATCGTCAATTTCCGCGGCAAGGGCCTGGTGCTTGAGACCGGCTGGTTTGCCGGGCTCGATGGTCTGGCGGCGGTGTTGGCCGACACTCGGCAGGTTGCCGCCGCGCGCGATGCGCTGGCGCTGGCGCGTAGCCGCGACATTCCGGGGGTGCTTGATGGCGAGGCGCCGATCGACCCGGCGCTGATGGCACTGGCCAGCCATCTGGCGTTTTCCATGCAGGGTCTGCGCAGCTTTTACCCCCAAGCCCCGGTTGCCGACGCGCTGGCAGACATTGCCCGCCGCTATGGCGCTTGGGCCTGCGTGACCGATGGGCCAAGCGGGGTGTGGTTTACCACCCCCGATGGCGTCGCCCATGTGCCCGCTTTTCCTGTCGAAACCATCGACACGCTTGCGGCAGGCGACATCTGGCACGGGGCCTTCACCCTTGCCTTGGCGGAACGGATGGGCGAGCCGCAGGCGATCCGCTTTGCCAATGCCGCCGCCGCGCTCAAATGCACCACCTTCGGCGGCCGCAAGGGCTGCCCGACCCGTGGTGCCGTCTTGCAATATCTTGCGGAGAACTGATGATGGACCTTACCCCTGGCAAGCTTTGGGGCTTGCGCCGCATGGCCGATGAAAACGGCATTTTCAAGATGACGGCGGTCGATCAGCGCCCGCCGATCAAGGCCCCGATCGCGCAGGCTCTGGGTCTGCCCGAGGCCCCGTGGCGCGAGGTCGCTCGGTTCAAGGGGCTGCTGATTGAAACCCTGCAAGGCCCGAGCACGGCGATGCTGCTCGATCCGCATTATGCAATTCCGCACGGCCTTGGCCGGCTGTCGCCGACCAAGGGGCTGATCGTGACGCTTGAAGATTCGCTGTTTGCAGACCCCCCCGGTGGCCGGCTGTCATCGAACATCGACGACTGGTCGGTGGCCAAGATCAAGCGCATGGGGGGCGACGCGGTCAAGGTGCTGGCCTGGTATCGGCCCGATGCCAGCGCTGCGGTGTGCCGGGCACAGCAAGAGTATGTCAAACGGATCGGCGAAGACTGTGCGCGCTACGACATTCCGTTCTTGCTTGAACTGCTGGTCTATCCTTTGGCGGCGGATGCCGACCAGACCCGCGATTACGTCGAGATGAAGGGCAAGCGGGCCGATGATGTGCTGGCCTCGGTGGCGGCATTTGCCGGGCCGGAATATGGGGTCGATGTGTTCAAACTGGAAAGCCCGGTCAACGCCGCTGCGGCCGATGGTTCCGCCGCGGTGCAAGCGGTGTTTGATGAGATGGGGCGGCTGGCGGGGCGGCCTTGGGTGATGCTTTCGGCCGGTGCGGGCAAGGCCGAGTTTCGCGCCGTGCTTGAGCACGCTTTTGCTGCCGGTGCCTCTGGCTTTCTTGCCGGGCGGGCGATCTGGCTTGATGCTTTTGGCGCCTATCCCGATTGGGCCGCGATCCGCGCCGGGCTGCGGGGCGAGGCGGCGGCCTACATGGCCGACATCTGCGCGCTGGCCGACCAAAAAGCTGCAAACTGGGCCGCGCACCGCTGCTATGGTGCCGGCGGGGCGGCGTTCAAACCCGACGATGCCAGCTTTCGCCATGGCTACGCCGATTTCGGGGCCTGACATGAAAATCGGTATCCTTGCGCTTGCGCGCCCGACCTTTGACGTCGCCTTTGCCGAGCAGAACCTTGCTCACATGCTGGCAGCGCTTGATGCCAGCGGGCACGAAATCGTGGGGCCGCGCGCGCTCATGTTTGACGAGGCCACCACCCGCGCGGCGATGGCCGAGGTGCGCCAGGCGGGGGTCGATCAGGTGCTGGTGCTGCAAGTCACCTTTACCGATGCCGCGATGGCGGTGGTGATCGGTGCGCAGTTCGCGCAGCCCTTGGCAATCTGGGCGATCCCCGAGCCGCGCCTTGGCGGGCGGCTAAGGCTCAATGCGTTCTGCGGGCTCAACCTTGCCTCGCATGCTCTCGGTCGCCAGGGCCGGGCGTTTTCGTGGCTTTACGCCGCGCCTTCGGGCGAGATCGGCAGCGAGCTTGACGCGCTTTTGTCGGGCGCGCGGCAGGCGGGAAAACGCGCCGCGGGCGCGGTGCCGGCGCCAACGCCCGAGGGCGAAGCGATCGCGGCAGCAATCCGGGGCCGCCGGATCGCGCGGATCGGCGCGCACCCGGTGGGGTTTGATACCTGCACCTACGATCCGGGCGCGGTTGCCGCCCTTGCCGGGGTCGAGGTCGATGCGCTGGAGCTCGACGATCTCTTTGCCGCTGCCCGCGCCGCCCCGGCCGAAACCGCGCGCGCGCTGCGCGCCGAGGTGGCCGGGCAGATCGCCGGGCTGGATGCGCTCGATCAGCCCGAGCTTGACCGGTCGCTGCGGCTCAAGGCCGGGCTTGACGATCTGCGCCAAAGCGGGCGCTACGATGCGTTTGCAATCCGCTGCTGGCCCGAAACCTTCACCGCCTATGGCGGTGCGGTCTGCGGCCCGGCGGGCATGCTGGGTGAGGGCCGTGTGCCCTGCGCCTGCGAGGCCGATGTTTACGGCGCACTGACGCAGCTTGTCTTGCTGCAAACCGCCGAGGCCCCGGTGTTTCTGACCGATCTGGTCGATATGGACGTGGCCGACAACACCGGCGTGGTCTGGCATTGCGGACAGGCGCCCATTTCGATGCGCGATCCTGAAAGCCCCGCCAAGGCGACCATCCACACCAACCGCAAGATGCCGCTGCTTTACCAGTTCACGCTCAAGCCCGGCCCGGTCACTTTCCTGCGCATCAGCCAGGCGCACAACCGCCCGCATATGGTGCTGGGTTTTGGCGAAATGCTGCGCCGCCCGATGGCGTTTACCGGCACCTCGGGCGTGGTGCGGTTTGAACGCGATACCGGCGCGGTGCTGGCCGACGTCATCGCCAGCGGGCTAGAGCATCACATGGCGCTTGCCTACGGCGACCACCGCGCGGCCTTGCGTGGCGTTGCCGGGGCGATGGGCCTGCCACTTCTGGAGATATGAAAGATGACACTGCGCTATGGGCTGATCGGGTCGGGCATGATGGGGCAAGAGCACATCCGCAACCTCAAGCTGCTTGAGGGTTGCGAAGTGACCGCTGTTGCCGACCCGGATGAAGGCATGCGGCAGCGGTCGGTAGAAACCTCGGGCGGCACCGCGCGCCCATTCGCGGATTACCGCGAGATGCTGTCGGCAGGGCTATGTGACGCGCTGGTGATTGTCGCGCCCAACGATACCCACCACCCGATCTTGATGGACGTGCTGGATAGTGGGCTGCCGATCTTGTGCGAAAAGCCGCTGTGCACCACCACCGACCATTGCCGCGAGGTGATCGCCAAGGCCGAGGGGCGCTCGGCGCCGGTCTGGGTGGCGATGGAATACCGCTTCATGCCACCGGTGCAGCGGCTGCTCGCCGAGCTGCGCCGCGGCACCGCTGGCCCACCGCGTATGATGTCGATCCGCGAGCACCGGTTTCCGTTTCTTGAAAAGGTCGGCGACTGGAACCGCTTCAACGCCCGCACCGGCGGCACCCTGGTGGAAAAATGCTGCCATTTCTGGGATCTGATGCGGCTTACGCTGCAAAGCGACCCGGTGCGCGTTTATGCCTCGGGGGCGGCGGACGTGAACCATCAGGGCGAACGCTACGGCGGCCGCACCCCCGACATCATCGACAACGCCTTTGTGACGGTTGATTTTGCCAACGGCGCGCGCGGCATGCTCGATCTGTGCATGTTCGCCGAGGGTTCCTATTGGCAAGAGGTGATCTCGGTCACCGGGCCGAAGGCGCGGGTCGATGCCAAGGTGCCGGGGCCCGCCCGCTTTGCCCCCGATGGCAAGGACCGCGCCGCCGTGATCGAGATTTCGGACCGCGCCAGCAAGCGCACCATCCGCGAAAACGTCGAGGTTGACGAAACGGTGCTGATGGCAGGCGATCACCACGGCTCGACGTTCTATCAGCACCAGCGTTTCCGCGACCTCGTGCTTGCCGGGCGCGGGGCGCCAGAGGTAAGCCTGCGCGACGGTCTGTGGTCGGTGATGGTCGGTGAAGCCGCCGAGCACAGTGCGCGCACGGGGCAGGCAATTGATCTGCGTGGGAACATATGAGCAATTTTGGCACCATGCCCGACGGCACCCCGGTTGAGCGGGTGACGATCACCGGTGGCGGGTTGACCGCGCGGGTGCTGAGTTACGGCGCGGTGTTGCAGGATTTGCGCCTTGCAGGCCACGCCGCACCGCTGGTGCTCGGGTTCGATCACTTTGCGCCCTACCTGACCCATTCGCCCTATTTCGGGGCCACCGCCGGGCGCTGCGCCAACCGCATCCGCGACGGGCATCTGGAACTTGACGGTCAGCACTACCAACTCGACCGCAACTTTTTGGGCAAGCACACGCTGCACGGTGGCGCGCGCAGCATGGGCAAGCGCGTCTGGCGTGTCGAGGATCGGGCCAAGGACAGCGTTTTGCTGTCGATCCGGCTTGAAGATGGCGAGATGGGTTTTCCCGGTGCGCTTGCGGCGCGGGTGCAGTTTGCGCTGAAGCCCGGAGGGGTTTTCGAGGTGCTGATGCAGGCCGAGACCCATGCGCCAACGCTGTGCAACCTTGCGCATCACAGCTATTTCAACCTTGGCGGCCACAGCATCGCCGGGCATTTGCTGCGAATTGACGCCGATCAGTATCTGCCGGTTGACGCCGAGATGATTCCGACCGGCGAAGAGCGTTCTGTCGCCGGAACGCGGTTCGACTTTCGCACGCTTCGCCCGGTGGCACAGGCCGCCCCGCTCGACCACAACTTCTGCCTGTCGCGGGGGCGCGAGGCGCTGCGCGCGGTGGCGTGGCTCAAAAACCCCGATTCGGGCGTGCAGATGGAGCTACGGACCACCGAACCGGGCTTGCAGGTCTATGACGGCAGCCGCATCGACATCGCCCTGCCGGGGCTCACCGGGCAACCGATGCACGGCTTTGCCGGGGTGGCGCTGGAGCCGCAAATCTGGCCCGATGCCAACCACCACCCGGCCTTCGCGCAAGCCGTCTTGCGGCCCGGCGAAAGCTACCGGCAACTGACGCAATACATCTTTTCGGCAATACATCTTTTCGAAGGAATGAAAATGAGCGGTTTCAACGGATTTCAACAATAGGCCAACCTGATCGGCGGCGCGTGGGTCGGCACCGACAACGGCAGCACGATTACGGTGACCAACCCGGCAACCGGGGCCGCGCTTGGCACCGTGCCCGCGTGCGGTGCCGACGAAACCGGGCGCGCGATTGCCGCCGCGAAGGCCGCCTTCAAGGGCTGGTCGCGCACCGATCTGGTGCCCGCCTCAGGGGGTCAGATCAAGCGCTTCAACCACCCGGTGATAGGGCAGGCCCGCCGTGTCATTCAGCTTTTGCACCTGCTCTTTGGACGAGCCGTCGAACAGACACATGCAGCGCCCGTCCTCCGGCGCATAGGTCGAGCGGATATAGCTGATTTTCGATCCCTGCGCGGTCATATCCTGCGCGGTCTTGATCGCGGCCTGCTGGGCGCTGCCCAGATCTTCCATGCTGATGCCCTTGAGATCACGTTCCACCATGTAGACTGTCATTTTCCGGCTCCCTGGTTGAGGTTGTGCGTCCATGAAGCGCCGAGTTGGCGTGAAAGAAAAATGAGGATTGATTATCAATCCATAACCACAGGTTTTGATGGAGTCGTGTATAGTGGCAGTGCAGCGCCTTGGGGTGCCGATTGTGATAGCGGGGCGGTCAGCATGGAAATGTCGCAGATCCGGTATGTTCTGGCCGCAGCCCAGACGCTCAATTTCACAAGGGCGGCGCTGCAGTGCAACATCTCGCAACCGGCGCTGACCAAGGGCATCAAGACGCTGGAACTGGCGTTGGGGGCGCCAGTGTTTCACCGCGAGGGCAAGCGGATATTGCTCAGCGACTTCGGCCGCTCGATGCTGCCGCATCTGCAGCACATCGTCGATGAAACCGAAGCGACACAGCTTCTGGCGCAAAACATGCGGCTGCTGCACAAGGCGCCGATCCGGCTCGGGGTGATGTCCACCGTCGGCCATGTCCGGCTGGCGCGGTTTCTGGGCCAGTTCGAAAACAGCTATGCCGGGATCGAGTTGAGCGTCACCGAGGCCCCGGTCGCCGAGCTGAAGGCGCAACTTCAGGACGGGGCGCTGGATGTGGCCGTGCTGAACCCGCTTGATGGGCTGGGTGAGACGTTCCACGCCCACCCGCTTTATACCGAACGCTACATCGTGATCTTCCCGCCCGAACATCGGCTGGGCCATCTGAACGCGGTCAAGCTGACCGATCTGTCGGGCGAGCCTTATGTTGACCGGCTGGCCTGTGAATTGCGCGAAAGCGTGATGGCGGTCTGCGCAGAAAAGCAGGTCGCCCTGTACGCCCGGTTCCGCTCGGACCGCGAAGACTGGGTGCAGGCGATGGTGCTGGCGCGGATCGGCTTTGCCTTCATGCCGGAATATTCGGTGTCGCTGCCCGGCCTGTTGCAGCGCCCGCTGGTCGATCCGGTGGTGCAGCGCAGTATCGCCCTGATCACCGTGCCGGGCCGTCCGCACTCCCCCGCTGTCGCCGCCTTTGTGCGCGCCGCCAAAAGCTTTGCCTGGCCGGGGTGAGACTGCGTTACCGAGGGGCTCCGAGCGTCACCACATAGTCGCCCGACATCGCCAGCCCATAGGGGTGCGATACTGGTCATGTATGGCGATGAAGTTCCGCTTCAGACCGGCGGCCCGCTCCAGATCCAAACTTTTGATCAGGGTCTTGGTCGGCCTGTAGCCGCCGACGAACACATCCCACACCGCCGCTCCGGACGGCATGCGCAACATCGAGGTGCCAGAATCAAAGGTCAGATCGAACTGTTGAGCGACAACCACGTTGGCCGGTAGCGACAACCACCTTGGCCGGTGGGGCTGGACGGAAGACGGGCATGCCCGTCTGGAGGGCAGCCCCACCGGCCGTATGGTTTTTCAGGTGAGGTGGTTGTCGCTGAGATGTGGTTCGGTTTGTTTGAACAGGTTCCGGGCATTTCGCAAGTGGTTTTCCGCCTCGGTTATGATGCTGCCGCATCCGGCACCAGCGGGTTGAAGTAGGCCTGATCGGGGGTCTTTCCGTCAAGCGATGAATGTGGGCGGCGGCTGTTGTAGAAGCCAAGATACCGGCCAATCGAGGCCCGCGCCTCGGGGACGCTGGCGTAGGCCCGCAG
>Ga0210046_1002452_pt1 | contig 13239 bp, 11 predicted proteins | sample CryGeyCG2114_250_FD_185461 | JGI IMG/M metagenome (GOLD analysis project Ga0210046, IMG submission 185461) | Groundwater microbial communities from aquifer - Crystal Geyser CG18_big_fil_WC_8/21/14_2.50 (SPAdes) (version 2) | ecosystem: Environmental > Aquatic > Deep subsurface > Groundwater ... | reverse complement strand
CGCTCCTTCGTTGAAGGGCTGGTTAACATAATTTTTATTAGCCCGCTTTTTAGCCTGCTGAATTTCGTTCCATTCGGTTCGGGCCTGGTTTAAAGATTCTATTTCTTCCGCGCTTGGCTCACCGCTACCTTTGGCTAAGCTTTGGCCAAATTCCGGGGTAGTTAAAGCCTTGGTTAGCGAATCATTTTTATAAGCTACTAATTCACCTTTTTTAACGGCATCAATTATAATTTTAGAAATCTCATGATTCAGAGCGAACAAGGGTCTATTCTGCTTTTCTTTCAGGTTTACTACCCGCCAAAGCGTACGCTTAAACATCATATCACTTTCCGGAGTAGGCCGGGCAGAAGGATTATCTACTGCTGCTGCAGCTACTGGCGCTTGTGTGGCAGTAGTAGTAGTAGGCGTTGTAGTTCCGGTTGGCCGGTTAGTACCCTGTCCGTATGCCTGAACAGTTACTCCCGCCAATAAAAGAAACATATATAATTTCCTGTTCATTTTTCTAAAATTTTGCTTTCTGTTTTTTTAACGTAACGGAATATTTGCCTGTGCAGATGAAGGAACCGGAATATCTTCCATATCGCCTTTATAATTTAAGCGGATAATTTCTTTTACCTTCACAAAAATCTGGTCGCCGGGGCGTAATTTAGATAATAAAGGAGCAATGTTGCCGGATGAACTGCTAAAGTTTAAACGGTCTAACTGGGCGCCACCTCTACCTACCTGTACTTCAAAACTAGTTACCCGATATCTGGCTTCCTGCGGATACATACGTTCAAAATCTTTATCCGGCTGCACATCAATGTTAATTGTTCGGGGCGTAGTTGCCGGAACACCTTTTTGAAAATCTACCGGACGGCTATTTACCATAATACCAATTTGTGGCAATGGTACTCTTCTAACCTGGAAAGTTTCTTCTCCAATTTTTATCCCACCGCTGCTTACCGATAATTTAACCGGGGCAACTGAACTTGGCGAAATAATAACTTCTTCTTTTTTGGCTCCCCGGGCAAAAGTAGCATTAGTACCGGAGAACGAAGGGTTATAGTTGGCACCTAAAGCCGGAGCCAGGGCATTTAAACGGTTAGCCACTTTGTAGTATAACGCCGATACAGAAGCAGATGAAATACTTAGGTTGGGCTCTACTACGCTATACTTTTGTGACACTGTGAAAGTAGTATCGCGGCCGTTATTATTCAAAGTAATTTTACCGGTCCAGGTTTTTTCTATTAAACCATCTTTGTTTTTAGGACCACCGGCAGAAGCTGTGAATTCAATCTGACCACGTCCGTTTACTACTCTAACCGGGCCAGCCGTTGATGTCATTTTGGGTGTTAAGTTACTAGAAAAAGCCGTTAAGAACATTTCGGCGCGATATTTAGTACCAGCAGCTACAATGTTAGACTCAGCCGTAGCTGTTCCAAATATTTTATCAAATTTAATTTGATCAGCTCCTACCCGTCCGGCTAAGTCTTTCAAAATATCAGATTCGTATTTCAAAACTTCCGCTTCTTTTTGCGCCAGAACCGCTAAGGCAGCTACTAAAGGCGTGCTTTCGAAGTTTAACTCGGCAAAGTCTTTGTTCTTTTGGTTCGGATCTTTGCTGGCAATGGGGTCTTCTTTACCGGTTAAAGCTAATTTGGCCGGAATGTTGGGGTTAAACTGTTTCAGGAACGCAGCATATTCATTCAGTTTCTTCTGTAATTCGTATGCTTTACCATTCTTGTTCGGTCCGCCAATCATGGCCCGGTTTATGGCTTCTTCTTCACCGGCATTTTTATAGCGTTCACCATCTTCGCCGGGACCACCAGATTCTTTCACCAGTAAATCGCGCAAGCTGTTCATGTAAGAAATCAGTTCTGCTGTTCTGGTACGAACTTCATTTGCTGACGTAATTACTCGCTGGTCGTTCGGGCGATTACCGGCTTTTGCTACCGCCTGGGTAATACCTTTAATGGTATTGGTATTATCTCCTACGGTCTTGTTATTAACAGTCATTAAACTGTCATCCAAGTACTGAAATTTCAATAGGATTGCTGATGCCACCTGAAGTGCGAGAAGGGCGGTAAGTACCAAGTACATCATACCGATCATCTTCTGCCTTGGGGTTTCTTTTCCTCCAGCCATATTGTTACTAAATTATTTTTATTTATTAATCTATTGAACCCTTATTTACTGCGCAACCGGGGTCCGCATAGCATTTAACATATTACCGTAAACAGTATTTAAAGAATGCAGGTTCCGGGTTAAACCGCTAACTTCATTTTTAAATTGTTCGGTATCTTTGGCAGCATCTACCATGTTATCCATGGCGTTGCTTAAGCTGCCATAAAATTTATTCATAGATTTCAGGTGGTTGTTTGCATCCTGTAATTCCATTTCGTAAACGGCATTCAGGGCACCTAAATTCTTAGTTACATTTTGTACTTGCAGGTGGTATTCCCGGGCGTCGGAAGTAGCACCGGCCAGTTGGGTTATAGCTTGTACCGTTGAAGTGTAAGCTTCATTAATGCGCTCTAATGACTGAGCGGCCGATCTTACTTTAGTAGTATATTCCTGGGTAGCTACGGTAGCATTGCTTAAATCGGCCATTTGGGAAGTAGTTTCGCTTAAGCGGTTTAAACCTTGACCCAGGGTGCTGATGGTAGCTGGTGTTACGTTGGCATCGCGTAACATTTTGTCTAAATCATCCGTAACAGACGGACCGTTGTTTGCACTTACCGGGGCCAGCTTTCTACCAGGTCCGGTATAATCATCGGCTAATTCGGGATATACACGTGCCCATTCCGGATCTTTGTGGGGTTTCTGGAAAGCACTTACAAAGAAAATAAGCGCTTCAGTACCCAAACCAACAATAAGCATTTCGTTTGCACCTGGCCAGTGCATAATTTTAAATAATGCCCCTACAATTACAACAGCGGCACCAATGCCGTAAACTTTCGGCATTATTTTTTCTTCAAACGTATTCATTGTTTTTTAAAAGGTTAATTGTTTTTTGTGTGTTTTATTAGGGTAAGTAGTTATTAGGTTTTGCTTTTTTATGGAAAACAGGATTCCTGTGTAATTAGTTTAAACTACTAATAATAGTTTAAACTAATTACCAGAATATTAATTTACAAGCAGTTAGGCTATATTTATCTAAAATCTTCGGTATCTCCCAGCATAATCATGGCGCAACGGAAGCCAATGTAAGAACGGGCAGAATCCTGGTATTCATAATTACGGGTACCAGTTTCTAAGAAATATGCAATATCTTTCCACGAACCGCCCCGCACTACTTTACGCGGCTCATCGTCTTTATAATAAGTAGGGTTCAAATCCCAAACAATAGGCACTGCTGCCGGGCTATAAGCATCTTCACACCATTCTGCAACGTTTCCGGCCATGTCGTATAAACCAAAGTCATTCGGCATGTATTTTCCTACCGGAGCAGTGTAGCTGTAACCATCGCTGTAGTAATCGCCGCGACCTGGTTTAAAGTTAGCCAGCATACAACCTTTAGCATTGCGCATGTAAGGTCCGCCCCACGGATAAGTAGCCATATCGCGTCCGCCGCGAGCAGCATATTCCCATTCGGCTTCGGATGGTAAGCGGAAGTTGGGGCTAACTGCCAATTCTTTTTCGGTGTTATCGGCTGATTTTAATTTTGTACGCCAGTCAGAGAAATAACGGGCGGCAAACCAGTTTACTCCTACCACCGGATACTCGTCGAAGGCCGGGTGGGTATAATAATATTGCATCATCGGGTCGCCCATTGAATAGGTAAAGTCGCGCATCCAAACGGTAGTATCCGGATAATACAAGGTCATCATATCCTCAGGCGAAATAACATCGGCCGAATCTTCTTTTAAGGCATTCATGAACTGACGGTATTCATTATTGGTAATTTCGGTTTCGTCCATGTAAAAACCACGAATTGTTACCTGCTTGTTTAAGTTAGCCATTGAGGCGGCAACGTCTTGTTCCGTCTGTCCCATGTGGAATGTTCCGCCCGGACATGGCACCATACCATACGGCACCTCCTGCGGATTAAACTCCGGCCGGTCTCCTACACCTATCAGGTCCCCTGCTCCGTCGTTTCCACCAAACCCACAACTACTTAAGTATACAACCGAAAGCGCCAGGGATAACAATTTAAAAAACTTATTCATGATCTGTTGCAGAATGGTAATTGTTTTAACGTTTTGTTTAACTTTTTTACTTAGCAAATTTATTCAATAGAAATGGAATATACAATATTATAAATCTTAGAAAAATTTAACTCTTAACTATAAAAATAGGGCTAAATCAGCTATTTAGCATTCTCGGCTCCTAAAAAATACCAGAATTATTTTTTCCTAAAAACTATATCTTGGTGTTTTTACGGGTGGCCTTACCGTATTGGCAGGTTTAGGAAATATATACGACACCATCAGTTCGTGCGATGTCCGGGCTTTGGCTTCTACCCCAAAAGTGGTAAAATCAAAAGCATATCCAACCCGCAGTGTACTTTCCCGGAGCGGAAAACCTCCTACCATTCCGGTTATAGCTTCCTGATACCGATATCCGGCCCCAAAATACAACTTTTCGTTATAGGTTGCCCGGCCACCTGCTTCCCACGAAAATTGGTTAAAATCATATTTCGCAATAAAAGTTGGGGTTACCACAACCGAAGATGTTACATCCAGGTTTACGCCGCCCGTTAAAAACACATGGTTTTCGCCGGTTATATTACCTGCCTCCGCAGTTTCTTCCACATCTACGTCTTCAAAAACGTAATTAGAACGTAATAAATTGTTTACACCCGTTCCTAAATAAAATTTTTCTGATTGATACCATAAGCCGGCGCCAATATCAAATTTACTATCCGCTGAATTAAAGGGTACGCTGGGGTCGCCGGGATCGTTGTACCGGTACTCTCCTTTGCTTATTCGGTTCACAAGGCCCTGTACGCCGATTCCTAATATACCGTTGCCCAGTTTAACGTGCTGAGAATAAGATAAAGCCCCGTTACTAATGGTAGTAGCGCCTAACTGATCTTGCACCAGATGCACGCCAACACCTCCGTGCAAAGCACTTATGGGCACCGAAGCACTAAATAAACCGGTATTAGGAGCGCCGCCGGCATCAAAACTTCCCTGGTAACCCAACCATTGCACCCGGTATATAGCCGTTAGTTCGGTCTGCCCGCTTATACCGGCATAGCCCGGACTTATATACATGCCATTAAAACTATAATGGCTAAACTGGGGCAATTGTTGTGCCCAAGAGTTAAATCCTGTAAAAAGAAAAAGTAATATTAAAGCGTAAAAAAGTTTCTTCATACTATAGCTATCGTGTAAATATAAATTCTTTCTGATAACGTTGTTAACGCTCTAATTGGTATGCAATCAGAAATATATAAAAATCCGGAAGAAATAACTCTTCCGGTTCTTAATTTATATCTTTTCCGCGCTGAAACTTTGTACTCTACGCAAAATTTAACTAAAAGGTCCTACTATTTCCCGAAATGTTCCTGAATATAGTGTTCAATAGCTCCGGTCATGGATGGTGCATTGGGCATAGGCGCTACAATATCCAGCTCCAGGCCAGCATCCAGCACGGCCTGGGCAGTAGTAGGACCGAAAGCGGCTATGCGGGTATTACCCTGCACAAAGTCCGGGAAGTTAATAAAAAGTGAATGAATACCCGATGGACTAAAGAAAGTAAGGCAGTCGTATTTTACTTCGGCCAGATCAGATAAATCGGCGGGTACGGTTTTGTAAATGGTGGCTTCGTTAAACTGGAAATTGTTATCCCGCATAAATTTCGGAATTTCATCTTTCCGGATATTAGAGCAAGGATACAAAAACTTTTCGTTTTTGTGTTTTTTGATAATATCGAACAAATCGGTGGCAGTTTTTTCGCCAGTAAACAATTTGCGTTTGCGCAGCACAATATATTTCTGCAGGTAATATGCCGTTTGCTCCGAAATACAAAAATATTTCATTTCGGCAGGCATTTCTATTTTGCTTTCGGCGCAAATGCGAAAAAAATGATCTACGGCATTACGGCTGGTAAAAATGATAGCCGTATGCTCCAGGATGTTTATTTTTTCTTTCCGAAACTCTTTATAAGGCACCGGATCTACCTGAATAAATTCCCGGAAATCTACTTTGATTCCGTACTTATTCGCGATGCTTAAATAAGGAGAATTATCGTTGGTAGGTTTTGGTTGGGTAACCAGAATGCTCGAAATTTTCTTGGTATGTCTGTCCGGATTTGCGCCCTTATCTGTATTCTCAGCCATAAAAAAAGCTATTCAACTAGTAAAAATTTGTTCCCTAAAAGAGCTTTTGTTTAATAATTAAAGACAATAAGTTTTAACAAAATAATCAAAGGTATTATTTCTGTGGCGCAAATGTACGAAAACAAATGAAGATTACGAAGCAACACCTTTTTATTTAGCGTATAAGCGATTCGTAAAGCTGTCACGACCAATATAATAGAAACTGCTATGTTAGATACAAGTAAAACCATTTGCGGCATTACAGTATTCAGGGCTAAATAAAGCACCATAATCAGGGGTAAAAATATTCCCATAAACAAGAAGGTGCGGATAAACTCCCGGTATTGCAGCGACACCAAAGGCGTAAGATCAAAAATATACCCCATCAAGCTCAGAAAAAGATATTTGAGCAGAATAAAAGAGAAAATAAGAAAAGCATAAAACAGAATACGCGAGGTAATATCGGTTTCGGAGACGGCAAACAAGCGGTTAAAAATCACAATATTCTGAATATTGGTATGGATAGCCACAATTACCAGGGCAAAAGAAAGCGAAAAAGCAATCACGAATAAAATACTGGACCAACTACTAATAGGCTTGGCCAACAGCCCTTCTTCCAGGGCCGAATACCGGAAAAAATTGCTTACCCGGAACAGGCTCTGAAAGTCGGAGGTGTAGTTGGTGCGGAGGCCACCGTATAACAACCCGATTAACAATAAAAAAATAATAAAAGCATTGTAATTAGGGTAATGCCGGGCTTTATCCCAAACTTCATTTTTTAATGGCGCCGAAGGTGTGGCCACTCTTATTTCGGAGACATTACCAAAGGTATTATAATCGGGCTGTTCTGTTGGGTGCCAGATGCATAGCAAGTGCCGCCCCGGTTTTTCGGTTTTAAACAGCTGATTTAAATCCAGGGAGTAAGTGGCGGCCGAATCGGCGGTAAACAGCAATTGGTTATCTATAAACAAACTCAAGTCTTTTTTGGCCGTGAAATTTATTGGAAAAGGCTGTTCGCTCCGGATATCTACCCACTGGTATAAAGCCCCGGTTTGCCCGTGATATTCCGGAATATACAAAGAAAAATGATTGGTTTCGGGCCGGTAAATAAGCCAGTCGGCAGATAATTGATTGGTGCGGTTTAACTTAAAAGAAGGTAGCTGCTCCTGGGCAAAAACGCCCACAGAAAAGCAGCAGCAAAAAAACAAAATTAGCCCTCCCGCCAACAATTGCTGCTTACAAGATACGCTGCGGGCTTTTTGTTCGGTAAACACCTAAAAATATACTTAAAATAAGCGAAAAGAAAAACAGAATACCAATAATATACGGGTTACCCAGGTCGGCAAACTGAAATACAAATACTGAAACCAAAACATTAATGAAAGCCAGTATTAGAACCGTATTTATTTGCTGAAATCCCATAGCCATAAACCGGTGGTGAATGTGGTTTTTATCCGGTGTAAACGGCGAAATACCTTTCATAATGCGGATAAGGAAAACCCGCATGGTATCGAATAAAGGCACAAATAAGATGCCCAGGGCCACGGACGGCGAAGAAGGTACCGCTCGCATTTCTATAAACTGAATGGTAAGGATAGATACAATAAAGCCACACAACAGCGAACCGGTATCGCCCATAAAAATGGTGGCTTTATGAAAATTGTAACGCAAAAACCCCAGCAGCCCTCCGATTAAACAAACCGCCACAAAGGCATAATTCTGGTACGAACTGCCGCCGTACTGGTAAAAGAACCAGCCAAAAGTAGTGGTTATAATCAGTACAATGGTGCCGGCCAGGCCATCTAATCCATCAATGAGGTTAATGGCATTGGTAATGCCCACAATCACCAAAAAAGTAAAGGCATAACTCACGCCAATGGGCAACTCAAAAATGCCGAAAATTCCCTGAAAGTTCCGTATCCGGATATCGGCAATAATCATAACAATACCGGTAGCCAGAAGCTGCACGGCAAATTTCTTGAAAGCCGAAATGGTAACCAGGTCATCTTTTAAACCAATGAAGAATAGAATAATACAACCCGCCAGTAATTGTTGCACCCCGTTATTTAAAGAACCAAAAATAGTAAGAGCCGACATAAACCCGGCAAACACAGCCAGCCCGCCCAGGCGAGGCGTTAAAGACTCGTGCACAGTACGCAAATTGGGCTTATCCAGAATATTTTTCAGGTGCGCCACGTAAATAATAGAAGGCACTGCGAATAATGCTACCAGAAAAGACCAGCAAAAAGAAAGCAAAAGTTGAATAGGCATAAATTTCTGCTACAGAAGCAAACCAGTTTTTTTTATATTATTAAGGAACAGGTTACTTTCCTAAAAAATTCCAGGTAAGGGCTAAGCTTATAGTACCAACCGGCAAAAGCAGGTTATGCGGGCCTGTTACGCATAACAAAATTAAATTAAAAATTTGCCAATAAATATATTTTCGGTATTTATATCCGCTATCAACTTTATTTTTCTACAGAGATAAGAACCGGCACCTCTTAATTGTGCAAAACGCCGCGTTTATTCAGAAGCGAAATATCAATCAGGTTTTCTTCCACAATGCTTTCGAGGACAAAAATAAATTTCTTATCCAGGATTCTGGTGCCGATATAATAACTTACCCAAAACTCATTGTAGATGTGAAAAATAGCCGGATCGATGGGTTCTACTTTTACAAAGCTTTTGGCTTCTACCCGCTCAAACATGTGACGCAACACCGAGGTTTTAATTTCCTGGCCTTCGTAGCTGCCGTAACCTTTAGAAGCTACCAATACATTATCTAAATGATACGCGTTGGAGTTAATAAGATAAACATTCCACACATCCCGACCCAAATCGTTTTGTTCAGTAGCAATGGCAATGGCTATGCCTTCAACGGGGGCAAAATCAATATCTTTTTTCATCTGCTTGTATATGGAAGGCGGCTCCGAAAAGTTGTGCCAAATGCTTTTTAACCTTTTGTTCTACTTCCGGCAACGCTACCTCGTATCCTAATTCTTGTTTTAATGAAGTTACCGCTTTATCGGTAATGCCACAAGGCACAATGTTATTAAAATAAGTCAAATCGGTGTTTACGTTAAGGGCAAAGCCGTGCATGGTTACCCAGCGGCTACACTTTACGCCCATGGCGCAAATCTTGCGGGGCTGCTTTTGCACTTCGTGGTCCAGCCAAACACCCGTCAGGCCTTCAATGCGACCGGCAACAATACCGTACTCGACTAAAGTTAAAATAATGGCTTCTTCCAGATAACGCAAATAGCGGTGGATATCGGTAAAAAAACTATCTAAATCCAGAATCGGATAACCTACTAATTGCCCCGGCCCGTGATAAGTAATATCGCCGCCCCGGTTTATTTTGTAAAATGTGGCGCCTTTCTGTTTTAAAACCTGCTCGTTGATGAGCAGGTTACTTTCGGAGCCGCTTTTGCCTAAAGTATACACGTGGGGGTGTTCACAAAAAAGCAAGTAGTTGGGCGTGGGCTTTTCGGCGGTGGGCGGAAGTTGCCGGTTTTCAATTTTAATCCGGATAGTTTCGGCAAACAGTTTTTCCTGATAGTCCCAGGCTTGCTGGTAATCTATCTGACCCAAATTAATACAGGTAATATCTTTATTTAATAAATTATTCACTTTTGTTGCAAGTAAACCGGTTCTGGCATTTATAGAAGATACCAATAGCATCAGCTTTGTTTATTAACAGAAAACTTATTTATAGTGGATAAACAAACTCTTTGCTAGTAAACAGGATACGATATTGTAAACGTATTTACCGCAGATTATTGCGGGTTTAGCGTACGACCAATTTATATTTTTCAGGCAGTAGCTTTACTTGCGCATGTCTTTAAAAGCGTTTATTAGCCCGTTGGTAGAAGAATCGTGGCTTTCTATCTCCTCGTCGTTGATTAGTTCGGGCAACACTTTTTTGGCTAATTGTTTACCCAGTTCTACGCCCCACTGATCGAAGCTGAATATATTCCAGATAACACCTTGTACAAATATTTTATGCTCGTACATGGCAATTAAACTGCCCAGCGTGCGCGGATCCAGTATTTTAAACAATATAGAATTGGTTGGACGGTTGCCGGTAAATACTTTAAAAGGCGCCAATTCTTTTATCTCTACATCCGATAAACCATCTTGCTTCAGTTCCTCAATAACGGTCTGCAAATTTTTGCCGTTCATGAGCGCCTCGGTTTGGGCGAAGAAGTTAGATAGCAACTTCACGTGATGATCGCCGATGGGATTATGGCTAATGGCCGGCGCTAAAAAATCGCAGGGAATAAGCGGCGTGCCCTGGTGGATAAGCTGATAAAAAGCGTGCTGCCCGTTGGTGCCGGGTTCGCCCCAGATAATCGGGCCGGTGGCATAAGTTACCTGGTTGCCGTCGCGGTCTACGTATTTACCGTTACTTTCCATGTTGCCCTGCTGAAAATAAGCCGGAAACCGGTGCATGTACTGGTCGTAAGGCAAGATAGCTTCGGATTGGGCGCCAAAAAAGTTGATGTACCAGATGCTGATAAGCGCCAAAATAACCGGTATATTTTTATCGAAATGGGTCATGCGGAAATGCTGATCCATGGCGTGCGCCCCTTCCAGCAACTCCACGTATTTATCGAAACCAATAGAACAGGCAATAGACAAGCCAATTGACGACCATAAAGAATAACGGCCACCAACCCAATCCCAGAAAACAAACATGTTTTCTTCGGCTATGCCAAATTTTTTAACGGCTTCCAGGTTCGTAGATATGGCTACAAAATGTTTGGCTACCGCTTCTTCCGACCCGGCATGCTCCAAAAACCATCTCTTAGCCGTTTCGGCATTGGTCATAGTTTCCTGGGTAGTAAAGGTTTTGGAAGCAATCATAAATAAAGTTGTTTCAGGATCTATTTGCTTCAGCGTTTCGGCAATATGCGTACCGTCTACGTTCGAAACAAAATGCACCTGCAAGCCTTCTTTCTGATAGGGTTTCAGGGCTTCAGTAACCATATAAGGCCCCAGGTCAGAACCACCAATGCCAATATTTACAATATGGTTAATCGGTTTATCAGTGTAGCCTTTCCATTCGCCGTTATAAATCTTGCCGGAGAAAACCTGCATCTGGTCCAGCACCCGGTTTACATCGGGCATTACGTCTTCACCGTCTTCCAGTACGGGTTCATTAGAACGATTCCGCAAAGCCACGTGCAATACCGCCCGGTTCTCGCGCAAATTTACTTTCTCTCCGTTAAACATCTGCTCAATGGCATCTTTTAATTCGGCTTCTTCCGCCAATTCATAAAGCGCCTCCAGGGTTTGTTCGTTAATGATATTTTTAGAAAAATCAACGAGGATATCTTCAAAATGCAGGGAAAGCTTACTGAATCGGGCCGGATCTACCGCAAACATATCTATCATGTGCTTGCTTTTCATAATAGCATAATGCTGCTCTAGTGCTTTCCAAGCCTTTGTATTTACCGGGTTTATATTTTGTAGCATAATCAAAACTTTATTTACCTCCGCGAAATTAGTAACATTTCAGAAAAACCAGGTTTATCTTTTTATTATCCTGGTTATATTCTTATGCGGGTTGCTATTATGCCGGATAATATTTAAAATATCCGGCATATTACACGCAGGAAAACCCCAATGGCACAGCACATAAAAACCGGTGCGACCGGTGAGCAAATAGCCACGCACTACCTGGCGCAACAAGGCTATATTATTCTGGAGCGCAATTACCGGTTTAAAAAAGCCGAAATAGATATTATTGCCCAAAAAGAAAAAATCTTGCTTTTTGTAGAAGTAAAAACCCGGCGGGCGCAAAAATTTGGTTATCCCGAAGAAAGCGTAAATGCCAAAAAAGAAGCTTTGTTTTTACTGGCTGCCGAAGAATATATTTTTCAATACAACTGGCAATCCGATATCCGGTTTGATATAATTTCTATTACGATGACTTCCGAAAGTGAATACCAACTCTACCACATTGAAGATGCTTTTCACTGAAGATTTAACCGCTGATTGGTTCATATTGAAAAAAGCTTAAGTTCATCGGCCCGTTTCGTTCTTTTCCTGCTAAAAAGGTAAACCGACCTGCGCGCCAATGTTCCGGATTTATACCTGTTCTGGTTTTGGTCGTAAATACTAAACTTTAAAAAATATTTTGCATGCACGTACTCTGGAACTACCTGCGTCCCCATCGGGGATTGGTGTTGTTATCGTTGTTGCTAGCCGGTGCCAGCCAGGTATTGGCCTTGTTAGACCCGGTTATTTTTGGCCGCATCATCGACAATTATGCTACACCGCCTTATACTTTGTCGCCGGATGAACGGGTAAAAGGCGCGCTTTGGCTCATGTTAGTAGCGGTAGTTATTGCCTTGCTTTCGCGGCTGGCCAAAGCTTTTCAGGAATACCTGACCAACCTGGTGGTACAGAGATTTGGGGTGCAGATTTTTAACGATGGCCTGAAGCAAACCTTGCGCCTTTCGTTCCAGGAATATGCGAACCAGAATAGCGGCGAAACCCTTTCTATCCTGCAGCGGGTGCGCCGCGACACGGAACGGTTTATCACGGCTTTTATTAATATTTTGTTTTCGTCGGTAGTTGGCGTGGGTTTCCTGGTGTGGTATGCCATTACCAAACACTGGGCGCTGGTACCTATTTTCGTCGTCGGCATTTTGGTATTGGGCGGCCTTACCAGTTTATTAAGTGCTAAAATTAAAACCATGCAACGGTCTATAAACCGGGCTACGAATAAAATGTCGGGCATTATTACCGAATCGTTGCGCAATATTGAACTGGTGAAAAGCCTGGGACTCACGTTTCAGGAAATAAGGCGGCTGCGCGGGCAAACGGAGCAGATCTTTGGCCTGGAAATGGAGAAGGTAAAGCGCGTCCGTACTTTATCTTTCCTGCAAGGCACGGCCCTTAACTTACTCAAACAATCTATTTTATTTACTTTGCTCTGGCTTATTTTCCGGGATATACTCAGCACCGGCGAACTCATTGCCATG
>Ga0210046_1002445_pt1 | contig 13264 bp, 15 predicted proteins | sample CryGeyCG2114_250_FD_185461 | JGI IMG/M metagenome (GOLD analysis project Ga0210046, IMG submission 185461) | Groundwater microbial communities from aquifer - Crystal Geyser CG18_big_fil_WC_8/21/14_2.50 (SPAdes) (version 2) | ecosystem: Environmental > Aquatic > Deep subsurface > Groundwater ... | reverse complement strand
GTTGCGGTACCAGAAGACAGAAAGACGGGGGATGAAGGTCACCGCCACGAAATAGGAGGTGAATACCGCGATCACCACCGCCAGAATCAGGTGCTTGAATATCTGCTGGGAAAAGTCGCCGACGAACATCAGCGGCGCAATCACCACCGCCGTCGCCAGGGTGCCGACGAATACCGGGAACAGCACCTCCTCGGTGCCCCTGCGGATGGCGGTCTGCACGTCCTCATGCAGTTCGCCCAGGTGGCGTTCGATATTCTCCAGCACCACCACGGCGTCGTCCACCAGCATCCCCAGCGCCAGGATGATTCCGGTCATGACCAGGATATTCAGCTCCTTGCCGGTCAGCCACAGGATCGCCAGGGTGGAAAGGAACACCAGCGGGATCGACACCAGCGCCGTCGCCACCGCGCGCCAGTTGCCGAGGAAGAACAGGATCACCACGCTGGTGAAGATAATGGCGTCGCGCAGCGCCTCCACCATGTTGGCGTTGGAGGTCTGGATCAGCTCGCCCTGGGTGTCGGCTATGGAAAATTCGATGTTGGGATAACGCGCCTTGAGCCGGGGCAGCTGCGCCTCGATATCGTTGATCGTCGCCTGCACCGCGCCTCCCGGCGCGCGCAACACCGCCACCGCGATGGCGGGCTTGCCGTTGCCGTGATAGGCGGAATAGCGCTCGGCATGGTCGAGGCGCAGTTCCGCCACGTCGCCCAGCGTCAGGCCGTGGATCAACGGCAGCAGGCGCAACGCCTCGACGTTGGCGCGCTCGCCGTAGATCGTCAGGGTCAGGCTGCTATCCTTGCCCTGGGCGGTACCCAGCGGCCAATCGCGATTGAGCTTGCCGAGCAGGTCCTGCAATTGCGCCTGGGAAATGCGGTAGCGGGCAAGCTTGAGGGGGTCGAACTCGACTCGCACCGCCGGCTCGTAGCCGCCAAAAATCTCCACGTTGGCAATCGCCGGTTGGGTGATGAGGGCAGTGCGGACATCGTTCTCCGCCAGCAAGCGCACCTGGGCCAGAGTCAGGCCGCTGCCCGCCTTGGGCGAAAGCGCCAGCACCATTACCGGCGAAGTGAAGCCACCCACCGCGTAGACGCTGGAAGGCGGCACCTCGGGAGGTAGCTTGCCGCGCACCCTGGAGAGCGCGTTATTCACGTCCAGCAGCGCCGCATCCAGCCCCTTCTCGTAATTGAACTCGGCGCGCACGATCGAGACTTCGTTCTTGTTGGTGCTCTGCACGTCGCGCACGTGGGAGAGGGCATACAGCTCCTGCTCGATCGGGCGCGACAGCTTCTGCGCCACGGTCAGCGCGGACGCACCGGGCAACTGGGTGATCACCGTGACCTGCGGCCGCTCCACGTCGGGATACATGTTGCGCGGCATGTTCATGTAGCCGACCACACCCAGCAGCGAGGTGATCGCCAGGATCATCTTCAGCAGCAGCGGACGGTTATGGAAAAATTTGAATAACATGGCTTGTCCTGGTTTGGTAGGGTGGGCACGTTTTTGTGCCCACGCAGTCAGCGAAGGTTGTTTCCGCGTGGGCACAAAAACGTGCCCACCCTTGCTCAGTTGGGCTGAACGCGGAATGGCACCCCGGCGGCCAGCCGGGTCAGGATGTCGGGGCTGGCGCAGGCCACGCGTTGGCCGTGCAGCCGGTTGTCCAGCGTGGCGGCGCCCTCCTCCCCCGCTGCCGCCAGCGCAATGCGCAGCGGCTCCACCTTCTTGTCGTCCGGCAGCCGCAGCACGGTGGCGGACTTTCCGTCGTCATTGAACAGGCAGGCGCGGGGCAGGAACAGGGCCTGGCTGGACTCGAACACCACGGTCCTGACTTCGATGCGCGCGCCGGGAATGAAGGCGCCATCCTGGGTGCGCGCCTCGTAGCGGCGCAAGCCTTGCGGGCCGGCTTCCGGCCATGGCCGTAGCGGCAGGGTCTGGCCGCCGACGCGCAACCCGGTCGGCTGCACGGTTTCCGGCACGCTGACCAGCAAACGGTTGCCGGAGCGGGTATCGACGATCTTCAGCAGGGGTTTGCCGGGCGTGGCCAGGTCGCCCGGCTGCACCAGGCGCTGGCTGACCACGCCGGCGAAGGGTGCCGTCACCGTGGCATTGCGCAGGTTTTCCCTGGCCGCCGCATGGCGGGTCCGCGCAGCAGCAAAGGTAGCCTCGGCCGACTGGAGCTGCTCCTGGGAGACGCCCTGGATCGGGTACAGGACTTGGGCGCGGCGCAGGCGTTCCTGCTCGGCCTTGAGATTGCTTTCGGCGGCAGCCAGATCGGCATCGAGCGAACTGCCCTGTGATTGCCCTTGGGCTTGCCCCTGGCCTGGCGGGCTCATGTCGAGGCGCGCCAGCAGGTCGCCGCGCTTGAAGCGCTCCCCCTCGAACAGCGGCAAGGCAGTCACGTAGGCGGTCAGGCGGCTCGACACCATGCTGTCGCGCACCGCCTGAACATCGGCGGTGGTACGCAAGGTCAGCGCCACCGGCCCTGTTTTCAGGGTTTGGGTTGTCACCACCACCGGCAGCGTCTGCGGGGTTGTTTCCTGGGCGAGCTGGTGACGCTTCTTCATGACCAGCGCAACGCCGGCACCCACTACGGCAACAAGGATCAGCACTACGACGGCTTTCTTTTTCATTTTGCATCCATTCGGGCAATATAGTTTTCAGTCGGCAATCCGGTCAGCACCTGGGCCGCAGACCAGGTAGCCCCGGCGCGCGCTTGGGCCTGTGCCAGGCGATAACGAGCATCGAGCAGATTGCGCTCGTGCTGGAAAAGGTTTTCCAGAGTCTGGCTGCCGAGACGCTGCATTTCCCGCTGCACCGCTGCCACCTGCTCACGGTAGGCCACTTCCTTTTCCACCGCCAGGGCATCTGCGGCAGCCACATCGTAGGAGGCGCGCAAGTTCGCCAACTGGCGGGCGCTGTCGCGTGCGGCGGCCTCGCTCTGTTCGGCGGCGGCCCGGGCATTCAGCCGTTGCGCATCCGCTTGCCGGTATTGGGTCACGCCCAGCGGCAGGCTCACCACGCCACCCATCGCCCAAGTATCGCGGGTGTCGCCGCCGCCGACATTGCGAAAGTAATTGGCGTCAAGGCTCAGCAAGGGCAGCAGCGCCCGACGGCTTTCATCGGCCTGGGCACGCGCCGCCTCGCTGCGGGCCTGCGCGACCCGCGCCGGAAGAGTGGCATCGGGGATGGCGTCTTCCCAGGCGGGGACAGGAATATCGGCACGAGTCGGCAGGAATTTTTCACGGCTGCTGGCCTCTTGAAGATCGGCCTGCGCCTGGATCAGCGCGCCATCGAGCACGGCCTCGTCGGCAACCAGCCGAGCCAGTTCGCTCTCGGCATAGCGGGCGTCGACACCCGCCGTCTTGCCCAATTCCAATTCCTTCCTGATACGGCTATGGGTGGTCTCGACCCGCTGGCGGTACAAAACCAGCGCCTCGCGCTGTTTGAGCAGCGCCTGCAGGGTGAGATAGGAACTGGCGGTCTGGTGCAACTTGAGCAGGGTTTGCTGGCGGGCCAGCAGTTCGGCTGCATTCAGGTCGTGCTGCGCCCGTTCCCGGTTTGCGGCGATCACGCCAAACAGATCCACCGGCAGACTGTAGGCCAGCCCGGCTTGGCCGATCCGGTCGGAGATGAGGGGAGCGCCGGACGTACCGGGGGTATAAACCCCCACCACGCGCTGGCCTTCATAATTGTGCCAACCTGCGGACAGCGCAGCACTGCCGAAATACCGGCCGGTCGCGGCATCCTTCTGCGCCCGCGCCGCTTCGACTTGACTGGCTGCCGCGCGCGCTTGGGGATGCAGCAGAGCAGCCTGAAGCAAATCGCCCAACTCGCCCGCCTGCACTGCTGGCCCCAGCATCAGGACGGCCAGAGCGGCGGGAAAGAAACAAAGTTTCGCCTTCATGTCACTTTGCGGCATGGATCTGGAACAGGTTGTGGCAGTTCACGCAGCTTTGCAGGATGTCCGCCAGTTGCTTCTGGGTGTGCTTGGTATCGCCCAGGCTTTCGGCATCCATCGCCAGCTGGTCAAAACCGCCGTGGACGGCGAAGGCGAGTTGCTTGAATTCCTTCGGCAGCTTGGCTTTCAATGAATCCGGCACCTCATGGGCCGCCTGGCTGCCCAACGGCTTGGCCGCCTGCGCCACGGTTTTCAGGTCGTCGCTCGACAGGGCGTCGGCCATGATCTGGATGCCATTCAGGAACTGGCGCATCTCCAGCAAAATCATCGCTCGCTCGGACGGCTCCAGGCTCAGCGCTTTGCGTTCGTCTTTGAGATTTGCATGATCCCCCGCGCCATGCGAATGCTCATCATGCGCCCATACCGGAGCAGCCATAATAATCATTGCCAGTGTGCCCCCCATCAGCATCTGCTTGCCAGACTTCACCATGCCATCTCTCCTTTTAAACTTGTTCCTCATTGATTCCGTGACCGGATTCCATTCAGGTAAATCGGGAAAACCTTCTTAGCCTCGTCCAACAGGGAACGCCGACCGCCGAATATGTTGGACTGCAGCACCAAGCCCTGAACCATGCCGATAAACAGGGTTGCCGCGCTGCCTTCATCAAGGTCGGGCCGGGCAAGACCGGCGGCCTTTGCTTGACCAAGCAAACCCGCAACCCTGGACTCGTAACCGGTGATGATTTCCTGTATCAACTGCTTCAACCGGGTATCCCGGCGCAGCAAATAATCCGAGAACACCAAGCGCGGAATGGCAGGATGCTTGGCGACAAACGACACATGGGCAAGAAAAATTCCTTCCAGCGCTTCCAATGGATTCTCACTACGTGCTGCAGCGGCCTCCACGATGCTCATCAAGCGGCGGCGCACCCAGTTGATTGCCGCCACCCAGATATCATCCTTGGTCGGGAAATGGCGAAATATTGCACCCTGGGTCAAGCCCATCGCATCCGCCATATCTTGCGTGGTCACCGACTCCACCCCGACTTTTGCCGCTAGATCGATTGCCACCTGGACGATCTCCTCCTGACGCTCCTCTGCGCCCATGCGGTGCTTGCGGGGCTTTTCAGTATTATTTATCGGGATATTCTTTGGCATCTTCCACGTACTAAGATAGTAATTGGTCACTATCTTAGTACGTGGAACACATCATGTCAAGACATGACACGGCAAACTTTAAAACGAATGCCAATTGACCTTTCAGCATCATCAAAGTAGAATGCGGCCTCTTCGGGGTGTAGCGTAGCCTGGTAGCGCGCCTGGTTTGGGACCAGGATGTCGGGAGTTCGAATCTCTCCACCCCGACCAGGATTTGTCCGACAATCTGCCCGTAGCTCAACCGGATAGAGCACCAGCCTTCTAAGCTGGGGGTTACAGGTTCGATTCCTGTCGGGCAGACCAGTTAGGTCTGTTTTATCAGTGGTGGCTGTAGCTCAGTTGGTAGAGTCCCGGATTGTGATTCCGGTTGTCGTGGGTTCGAGCCCCATCAGCCACCCCAAAAAAAACAAAGGCTTACGAGAGATTGTAAGCCTTTTTTATTTCTGCTTTGGCCGTTTTTTGACTCCAAGTGTCCCCGTTTTGTCCCCGTTTGTCCTCAAACGTCCCAGTTTGAATGACCCCGTTTTGTCCCCATCAGAAGAAAAGCCCGCCACAAATGAGATATGGCGGGTTCAGCGTTGCCCATTTCACAGAATCGACGGTTACAACCTTGCCCACCAGCTCGTCCGTCAGTGAGACCTTGCGGACGGTGGAAGTCACGGTGACAGCAATAAGGCGAGGATCATCGTCCGAACCTGCCAGCCGGGCCTGAATGTCATAGTCGATGTTCTGCGTAAGGCAGCGGGCTGCAAGGGAATCCAATGTTTGCACTTGGATTCGTCTTTCAAAAATACTATTTTTCTGGTTCAGGCAGTAAGCCGCCATCTGCTTGCCGATCTCTGCAAATCTTTGGCGGGCAGCCTTGGAAGTAGAAAAGCGCGCCTCCGCTTCCAAGCGCCGCTCACCATCTTGCATATAATCGATCGTCACGGGATCGCCATTATCCGTTTTGCATTCAACCCGACCCCGGTGCAAATCGGGATAGTCGTCGGTTTGGAAAATGATATGGCTATCCGCGCAAAAGTTCGGCGGGCTGCTATCGGCCTGCGCCAGTGAGGCGGCGGCCAGCAGCAAAAAAGAAATGGCAATTTTTCTCATGGTTTTCATGTTTATTCTCCTTTGATGGTAATTTGATTCCAAACCCGGTCTACCCCTTCAGCCAAATCCTCAGCTAGACGTGAAAGATCAGGGTCGCGCTGGCCGGCAGAGTGGACATAGAGTGCAGCCAGGACGATTTCGACGTGGTGGATAGGGTAAATTTCCATGGCCGTCTGGGCGCGGGCGAGCAAATTACCAGGTGTCACGTCTTTGCCCAGCGCCTCCAGGCCGATTTCCATTGCGGTTCCGATGCCCATTTCACACCCCCATCCTGGTCAGAATTCCGATAATCAAAAGACCAAACGGATAGAACAAAGCAAACCCTATGGCTGCCATTATTAAGACAAATATCGCTGCGCCAGTCACCGCGCCAATCAAGGCTCCGGCGAGGATGAAGACACGATAAATTGCCTGGAATGGGCGCCAAAACGGCTTTTCCTCCACCATCAAATCACGGTGGGCTTGATGTCCTAAAAAAAGACCTCTGATCGAGGTTTGAAGTGCATCTGTTTTCATTGGTGAATCTCCTTTGCGTTGATGACAATTCCAGTTTGCCTGGGAAGAAAAAAACCGTACCGTCAGTTTATTTTGTGCTGGACGAAGCCCCTGTCCCTGCGCTGGCGCGGCTGGATTCGCTTGTGGCAGCAGATTTTTGCTGCGACTTGGAAACATTCGACTCCAGCCCAAGCATGATCTGCTTGCCGTTGATGTAGCCATTCCCAAAAAATGGCATGCTGTTCTTGATCATCGCAGATCCCTGTGCCGTGCCCTGAAAATCGCCCTGCCCGTCCATGAAATGGGTGCCGTTGAAGCCGGTCAGGTCCACCGTCTTCTGTGTGCCGGTCGCCTGCGCCACAGCTTGATTCCAGGTGTTCAGCAAGTCCTGGGCAGAGATAGCCTCCCACTCCGCCCTGATTTTTGCCGCTGCATCATCCGGGTCGGCAAGTACACTGGGTGAAAGCTTGTCCGCAAGGCGCTGGAAAATCGAATTAGAAAACAGCATGGCGGCTTCTTGGCCGGACATGAAGTTCGATCCGCACTTCTTCGCCTCTTTTGCTTTTGCCGGGGTGGTGAAGAAGCTCGGGCCGCTGGCCGCCAGCATGTCGCACGGCCAGCCAGCGGTCGGCGCCAGGGCGCTGGCAATCGCCAGTTCACCTCGTCGGCGGATGGCGCCTTCTCGGGTGGGGACGATGTGTTTTTCAGACAGGAGTTTGGGGTCTTGCATTTTCAAGAACTCGATCGCGGCCACGATATTCGGTTCTGCGAAATATTCATCTGGCGGTCCAGATGTGAAATTAATATCCCGAGCCGCCGCGGGGTCTGCCACGTTTTTTGCCAGCTCCTGGGCGATCAAAGTTTGCGCCGGCATCGTGACCGTTGCCTTCGCTGATTTTGTGAAAGACAGTGATTTAATCCAGGACATGACTGTCCCGCTGTCTGCGCCGGCGTTCGCCTCGCTCCCCGCCCCTGCCCCTGCCGTGGGGCCTGAGTTGGAGCATCCGGCGGATAGACTGATAACGGCCAGTGCTGCAATCATAGTTTTCAGTTTCATTTTTGGTCTCCTTGAGTTTGAGTCAATAATTTGTCCATGTCCTGCTTCATCTTCTCCATTTCCTTACGTCGCTTCTCTTCTTTTGCCTTGACTTCATCCTTGGTCTGAGCCAGTTCACGGCTGGAGTCCTGGGCCTGCTTCTCCAGCGCCGGATCCGGCTTGCCAAGGGCTTCAGCAAACTCTGCGTCGAACTGCGCCTTATCTGCCTGCACCTGGGTTTGCTGGACCTTGTAATCATCGTGTTGGATATCGAAGGTTGTCAGGTACAGCCACGCAGCAAGAACGGCGGCTGGCGCGGCGATGAATACCCACAAAAGCCCCCCGTTCATGCTTCACCTCCTTTCGGCCAGCTGTCGATGGAAAAAAACTTGAACGGGGCACGGTGCTTGTCTGCAAGTGCCACCTTGCCACCCGCCACGGTAACGGCCCTGACCGCCGCAAACGCCTTTTCCAGTCGTGCTTCCAGCCCCGGTGGAGTGAGGTAATGCACCTCTCCCCACTTCCCGGCCTTGATCTCCTGGAGGTAGGCGGCGATGATCTCGGCGTACCGCTTCGGCGTTTTGATGTGACGCTCAATTTCGATTGCAACCGATTTGCCATTCGGGCTTGTGGCCTGGGCGTCGGGTACTTTTTTTAAGCCCGTGCCGTACAAAACTTTGCCAGGAATCCAATCGGCCCAGCCGGCATCTTCCGCTGCCAGGCGCACCTTCTGAGTGTCCAGGTGGTGGGGGATGTAGTTGGAATTGGTGCGGCCTAATTCGAAGAATGGACGGTCCTCAAAAACGTCCGAGAGAGCCAGGCCATGAGGTGTCACGCCCCAGAGCTGAAGGCGCCGCCCGTCGCAAAGGTGCGCCTCGGTTTTTAGCGCGCCTTGTTTTTGAAGGGATTGAAGGGTGCTTACTGCAACAGCCCGGCTAACGGACATCACCTGGGCGGCAAGGTGGGTAGACGTATACACTTCGCCAGATGCAAGGAATTTCAGTAACAGTTGGCGCTTGGCATCGCGCCTGGCGTTGCGCTCAATGACGGTCATTTGTGGAGGTAGTTGTCGTGGCATATTTTCTCTTTCCTGAGATGCCCTGGCTGATCGCCGGGGTTATGCATTTCAGTTTGCCCCGGAAGAAAAAAACCGTACCGTTACACATCGTACCCATGGGAAATCAGCACTTGGTGCAGGTTTGCCGCTTCCCATGAACCCGGCCGAGTGATTACCATGCCGGCGTCTTCGGCTAGCATTGCCAGGAGTTGGGCAGGCGTCAGGGGGCCGTGAGTGGTGGCGCCGTTGCGTGTCTTGTCCGCCTCGCCACATGCCTTCGCCAAGTCTACTAAGGCTGCTGCGGTGGCCTCGCGGATTGTGATGGTGATGCGTTTCATCGCTGCCCTTTGGTGGGCCTCGGGGGTGCAGGGGGAACACCCTGCGTTGTTATCTGTGGTGCTGGTTGTTTTTGTTGCCATGGTTGCTCTCCTTTTCTGTGATGTTCTGCCCTTCGGAGCCGCCTCAAAAAGGGCGGCCAGGGCTGGGCGTTCAGGCGGTTGCAAGCAGGCGTGACAGCCGGGGTTTCGAGGGTGCGGAATACCGGAACCGGGCGGCCTTTTGCCCGGTGAGGATATACCGCACCCTCGCCGGCTGGCGCGACTGCTTGCGCCTTTAACCGCCTGCCCAGCCCTGGACGCACTGGGCGGCTCCGAAGGGCAATCACAGAAAAGGTGAACGGCAACAAAAATTGTTTCCAGCGCCACGGCGCAGGGCCAGCCTCACCGGCCCGGCGCACCCAACGCGACGGCGCAGCCGTGGCGTTGCACAAAAAGGCCATCTTTGTTCCACACGATCTCGCGGTTTTTTGCGAGATGGTGTGGAACCTAGCCAAGGCAAAACCAGCGCTTCAGAGTGATTAAAACCGGTAGTTTCTGTTTTCGATGAAATTCCCGCCGGGCTTTCGTTAAACATCGATCAGGCTCTCCCCTTTTGTTGGCGCTGGCGAATCGATTTCGATTGATTCCTCCGAGGTGGCGGCTTTATCGCCGGCCACCTCATGGATTCTGACGGCCTCGACGTCCTTGGCTACTTTGATTGGCTGGATCGACACGAATTTTGGCAACCCATCGCCGTAGAGCACTGCAACAGATTTCGGAAGGTTCAAAAGCATGTTTGTATCTACGTAATACCGTTCGGATTGCCGAATTGTCCTTTCTGTATCCATCGTTTCAGCCAAGGCTACGTTTTTCTGTAGCCGGCGGGCTTCATCGTCCACCTGGACGGTGCCGCTCATCGTCGCCAACCATTCGGCTGTAGCGGGATTCATAACGCGGTAACACAGTTTGAGCCGGCAGTTTTCCACGATGCTGTCAACGACGGCATCGGGATCCAGATCCTTCGGACAGTCCCGGAGGTCGCCCAGGCTTTGATGCGCCAGGACAAGGTGAACTCCCTTATCACGGGCCGCGCCAAGCCCTTCTAAGGCTGGCCGACTCAGGTGGTACTTCACCTCATCAAGGACAACACAGACGGGACGCAACGGCCCGGCCATTCGATCACGACGCTCTGCAAGCTGGATGAAGCGCACCAATAGCAGACGCTGAATGGTCTTCACGATGTCGTTTCTCATGCTGCCGACAAAATATACGACGCCCCCACTTTCCAGCATCTGCGCCAGATCCACCCCCTGCCCTGATTTCGCGTTGATGCTTAGCGTTTGGGCCAGCTCGCGCAATTTGCCTGCAAATTTTTCCGCGTCGGCAAGTTCTTCCATGTGGCCGGCAAAAACGGAAGCGGCGGTGCCATTTTCTTGAGCAAGCCATGCCGCAGCGCGGCCGGCTACCTGACGGTCGGCAATACCATAGAAATCCGAAGCGTCGCCCCGTTCGGACAGAGAAAAAGCGGCCATGAATAATTCATGAATCTCCTCCTTGCTTGCCCCTGAAAATGGATTGATTTGTGGCGCATTGGGCGGATTGAGATTCACAAAATGGAACGGCACACCCAGTTTTTTGGCAGTGTGATAAAGCACATGTGGCGCCCATTCATCATTTTTAGGATCGCAAAAAAACACTGTCTCGCCTCGGGCGAGAAATTGCGCAGCCATCACGCCCAAACTCACACCTTTACCCGCTCCGGTAGTTCCAACAACTTGGGCGTGCGGCGCGCTAGTGCCGACTGGAAAGTCGATGTAAACAGGTTTTTTCTGCTCATCGAGTCCAAGGAAAAGCCCTTTTTTTTGATTGAAGTAAGGCACGGGATCAAACTGAAGAGACTTGGGCAGAAATTTCTCAATTTGACGAACATCGGTTTTTCGATTCCGTTCTAGGCTTGACCGAATGGTCAACCTGGATTTCAGTTTTTCCAATCGCTGAACTCCGTACCTTAGCCAAACAATGACAACGGATAGGCCGATAAAAACAGAAGCCATCCAGAACAGAAAAGTTGAAACAGGCATGTAAACATCTTTGGAAATAAGGTATTGAGAAGCCGATGGAATGAAGAAATACAACGTACCTGGCAATAGTCCGATACCACCGATTATCAACAGTAAATATTTCTTAAATTCGGCATCTTCTGGCTGATTCAATCCAAGAAGGATAGCACCGGAAAGAAACCCGTATGGATACAGAAATAGGAAAAGCCGCGCCAGTGAAACAACAATAAAAGTAAAAAAGGTATCGAACATTTTGGCTTCCTGAAAATCCGAGATTTTGAGATTTCAGTTTGCCAGTCCTCAAAAAAACCGTACCGCGCCAGGCTATCTTTCGCGCGTAGCGCGTCCGGGCGAAGCCCGTTGGGTTGCACCCGCGCTTGCGGGTAACACCCCTTCGCAGAAGGTTTAGGATGGGCGAAGACCATTAATGAAACCGCGAAGCGGGTTACTCCCCCGCTTAGGCGGGGGCAGGGGGTGGAACGCGAAGCGTGTTGACTGCAAGCGCCAGCGCGCAGCATTTACCCGCCTAAGCGGGGAAATGTGAAGGGGAGCCGCCGCCATTTTTTGGGAGTGGGCGCAGCCCCACGACAAAAAAAATGAGCGGTGGGACAAGGCAAAGGCCGGGCAAAGCCCGTGCCGTCTTGCCGCAGTCTCGACGAACGCCCCGCCCCCAAGGCGGGGTTGAGGAGACGGGGGGAGCCGCCAGAAAATCCCGCCCCCAGGCGGGATAGGGCGCCCCAGCGCCCGGTTTCTGAGTGGGGGGCAAAGCCCCGCCGCCGCTGGAGCGAAGCGCTCACGGCCACCCCGTTTTTTGATTCGGCGTCCAGCCGAACCCGCAGGGCAAGGAGGAATGAGCGCAGCGAGTTTCGACGCAGTTAAAAAAGGGGGTGGCCGTGAGCGCAGCGATACGGCGGCGGCCCCGAGGGAGGCGAAGCCGACCGCTGGAACGAAGTGAAAGCGCAACGAAAGGCAGGCAGGCGGGCGTCCAGCCCGCCAATGCCCCCGCATCCCCGCCCTAGCGGGGGGCGCTGCAAGCGCCGGGGCATGGTGCCTGACTGTAGGCGCAGCCCGGCAACGCCGGGCGTAGCTCCTGGGTTTAACCGGGAAAACTCAGGTTTAACCGGGAAAACGCAAGCACACCACGCAAACACAGGGCGCAACTTCTTATTTTTGCACCTGTTGTTTGCGTGGTGTGCTTGGCTTGTGCGGCAAAACCACGCAAGCCAAAAGTCAGATTAGGACAAATGCTGTTTGCCGATTTTCTGAAAAATGGGTATCCCCTTGACGCACGTTGCACCTGTGATCCGAAATACCGGGCGCGCTTCCAGAGCCGCGAAGAGCCATTTAGCTGGGCTCGCGTTCAAGTCTTGCGGTGGGGCAGCGTGATGCGTCTTGGCGAAAACCGTCCAGTAGAACTTTACGTGCGTCAAGGGGATACCCATTTTCTGAAATTCTGCCAGCAAAACCTCGTCAGGCAGATCGAGAATTCCCGTCTTTTCCAACAAGCAAGCGATTTCAGATTTTCGTTTTTCCATGCGTTGCGCATCCGCAATTTGCTTTTCCAGGGCTTCGCGCTTTTTGATCAAGGTTTCGAGTTTCATTTTTTATTTCCTTTCAGTTGGGTTATTGATTTATCATTAGGTTAAAAGCAGTATTTTAAATTCCCGTCCGCGTCTGGCTGTCCGCAACTGGCAGCGCCACTTTCGGTTTTTTGAATGGCGGGCAAGGTAGGAATTTTGGGCAACGGAGCCGCCAGCACAGGCGCATTGGCAGAAAGTTTCCCCGCTATCGCTGCCCCGACCTGCTGAGGGCTGGGAATAGAGTTCTGGATCGACTGGGCTACTGCTTGGGCGCTTGAAAGGGGGCCGGGCTGTTGAAAATAGAGGTAGCCCCAGCCAACAGAAAGTATGAGAAGAATAAGTTTGAACATGGCTGCCTCCTTTTTTGATTGGGACAGCTTTAGTTTGTCGATAAAGAAAAAAACCGTACCGCCGGAATAATCAACACGGGAGAAAAAGATGGGCTCTTCCGGTAAATCCTACGGAGAAATGAGATGACCGACACCCCAGAGATGGTGTATCTACACGGGTTTTCCAGGACTCGGGGAGGTACAACATTATGGGAGCGGTCATCCCGGCGAAGATTTTG
>Ga0210046_1002444_pt1 | contig 13269 bp, 11 predicted proteins | sample CryGeyCG2114_250_FD_185461 | JGI IMG/M metagenome (GOLD analysis project Ga0210046, IMG submission 185461) | Groundwater microbial communities from aquifer - Crystal Geyser CG18_big_fil_WC_8/21/14_2.50 (SPAdes) (version 2) | ecosystem: Environmental > Aquatic > Deep subsurface > Groundwater ... | reverse complement strand
CTGCTATGGAAATAATAGGTTCCACTATTGATGACGCAGCAGGAGAAGCCTTCGACAAAGCAGCCAAAATTATGGGATTGCCCTATCCGGGAGGTCCTGAAATCGATCGGCTTGCCAAACAGGGGAATCCGTTGGCTTTTAAATTTTCACAGCCCCGAATCGCGGGTCTGGATTATAGTTTCAGTGGCCTTAAAACTGCTTTTTTGTATTTTCTTCGCGACAGCCTGAGAAATGATACCGCTTTTATTGAGGTAAACAAAGTGGATTTGGCGGCTTCCATTCAATATACCATCATTGAGATTTTATTGAAGAAACTCAAGCTGGCCGCTGAGCAAACAGGAATTAAAGAAATTGCCATCGCCGGAGGCGTGAGTGCCAATTCAGGTTTACGACAGGCGATGTTGAACCTTGCTGAAACTGAAGGTTGGGAATTGCACATTCCGGCCATGCGTTACACCACCGATAATGCAGCCATGATCGCTGTAGCCGGTTATTTTAAATTCCTGGAAGGCGATTTCGCCGCACAGAACCTCGTTCCTTACGCGCGAAGCAAATTCTAAGCCCGATATCAACTGGTAGTTCGTGCGGGGTTCTGACTTTTAATCACCATTCATTATTCATCCAACGAAATAAACCGATCTTCTCCAGCCAAAAAGAAAGTCTGACTAAAGGGATCATAACGCCAATACCGGTCGGTGCGGTCCTCAGGAGGTAGCACCCTGTCTAACTCGGTATTTAACAGATAATCAAACGTGTAACCGGCGTAAACTCTGCCCAGGTCATAAGCAAACTGATACAACATTTCGGTACTCATGGTTTCGAGGTTATACATGTAACGCACCTGGTCAGAAAAAACATCATAGTCGAAGGTGCTTTCTACCTGATCAACCAGCATATCCGTCGCAAAATAAATGGATGATTTGTGATTGCCTGGAGTTATGTCGAACCATGAGTTGACAAAAACCGCGTTTAACTGATGATCGTGAAAATAGTTTTGCCCGTAAATTTGTGCCTCATCACGAAAAGGGTACAACGTTTCCTCCAGTTCTATCTGGGCAACCGACACCTGGATGATGTTTGAATCCTTCGTGGGTACCTTATCCAAAGTTGACGCATCATACACATTAAACCCAAACCTGGCAAGTTCATTTTTATACCCCAGCATGTAATTGTCAACAAAACGGGAATCGTTCAGGTCCTTTAGAAACAGGCTGTTTTCGAGAAGTACTTCAGCTTCCCGCGCTTTGTCCACCGGACCCAGTGAATCGAGCAGATACAACTTTTGGTTGATTTTAAACAATTGATCCGGTTGTAGGACGATCAGACGGGTACCATTGGCTTTTTTTGTAAAAGCAACGGCGGTCTTTCTTTCGATGCTGCATGCCTGAATCGACAATGCCAAAACCACGATACCTACAAGAAAGCCAACTATTTTAACGATTGATTTATCAAGTTTCATATGGCAAAAATAGAAAGTTTATAGATGATATTCAACAAACGCAGGTTAGCATGAGATATTTTCTGCAAATATAAAGAAGTGCCAGTATACGGAAATGTCTTCCTGAAAAGTTTTCCAGACGAATAATAATATGATCAAGCCTTATACAATTGAAATGTTTACCCTAAGTTTGTAAAAAATAATCATTTAGAAATGGAGAAAATTCTTTCAATTGTTTTGGTATTGTTGATGGTGATGGGGACAAACTCCTGTGATGTGTTAGAACAAGTTGGTGAAACAGAACGCTTTGTACAATGCGATTTTTCCCTCAACGGTGTAAGGGTGGTAGAAATGGGCGGTATTGATTTGAGAAATGTCAACTCTGCTTCTGATTTAGGATTGGGAGATATGATGACACTTAGCCAACGGTTTATGAATGGCAATCTCCCGGCAACATTGGAGGTAGACGTGAACGCCAGGAATAACAGCAACAAAGTCGCAGGTATTGCCGGAATGGCATGGAAGGTGTTTCTGGATGAGTCTGAGTTCGTGGGAGGGCAATTTAACCAAAGTATCCAGGTTTTCGCGAACAGTTCCACCCATTTCCCCATCCGGGTGCAGGTTGATTTGATCAAAATGCTCCAATCGGAGTCGCTCCCCAAAATATTAAACCTGATATTTGGAATGCAAGATAACACCAAACTTCGCGAACTTGGCTTGTCGGTCAAACTCAAACCGGCCTATAAAACCTCTTCAGGTACTGTAATTGATTTTCCTCTATGGATTACCATTCGGCCATAAAACTGTATTAACCTTCATTTTGTGCTGATTGTATCTTTTATAAAGTTGAATAACTTATGTTATATTTGTCATTGTATTTGATTAAACCGAACTTTCTTGTTGGTTTCTTTATTTTATAAAACCTACTGCTATGGACTCCCAACACAATGATATTGAAAGCTTATCAAGAATTCGTGAAATTTTATTTGGTGCACAGATCGAAGGCCTGGAAAACCAGCTTCTGTTAGTGAAAGAGGAAATCTCGCAAACCATCAGGTTAATTGACCAAGAGCACCAAAAAAAATACAACCTGCTCCATGAGCTACTAAACGAAAAAACGGAAACCAACAATCAAAAAATTTCCCAATTGCAGGAAAGTTTGGAAGTGCTTAAAGATTCCATGAGCCAGGGATTAAGTGAAATAGAGAATGCATTGAATGCATCGGTGAATAAACTTGAAACGCAGATCAAAGATACTGAAGCCCGGTTTCAACTTCTTATCGACAAAAATTTAGAGTTGATCAACCATAACAAGCAACACCACGAAATCCTGGAAAACAAGGTCAGCACAATTGAAAACACAAAGTTGGAAAAGGAAATACTGGCCAGGTGGTTGACGGACTTCGCCAGGGAATTATCAACAAATGATCCTGGGCAGTATGACTGAAAAAGATTATAAGAATAATTTGTATAGCAGTATTTCACACGGTCAGCTTACTGAACTTCGTAAAGCCATTACGGGGCTCGATAGCGAGGATCTACAGCGACTAAACAGATTAATACAAGATCCGGAACATTTTTCTGTCGAAATAAGTCAGTTGCTTCCGCTTTCGATAAAGAAAATGTTCGAAAGAGGTGAGGTGGATGAGGAGCATCTTAGAAAGTTTGTTGAACAGGTACTGCATCAGAGCGTTAAAAGTGATCCTGGCGTCATGGCCACTATACTTTTTCCCATCATGATGCCCGCCATCCGAAAGGCTGTTGCCGACGATATAAAACGGATGGTTGAAAGCCTGAACACCTCACTGGAGCATGGTTTTTCGCCAAAGCGTATCGGCTGGCGCATGCAAGCCCTGTTCAGTGGAAGGAAATACGCGGAGATCGTCCTATCGAATGCCTATGTTTTTAAAGTAAGCCAGGTTTTTCTAATCCACAGAACCACCGGATTGTTGCTGAATCAAGTGCAGGAAGCAGAAATTAAGGATGCCAGGGATGCAGATTTGGTTTCGTCCATGCTGTCGGCTATCAAGGATTTTGTTCAGGATTCGTTTCGAAGGGATTCGGAAGAAAACCTGGATTCCATCAAGGTAGGAAACTTTAATATCTGGATCGAACAGGGACCCTATGCCATTATCGCTGCAATTGTTGAAGGAAACGTGCCCGGAAGCTTACGGCTGATTTTGAAAGAGGCCATTGAGGCCATCCATGTAAATTTTAGTTATGAACTGGAACATTTTCAGGGCAATACGGAAGCGTTTGTTTTAAAAGACCGCTTTTTGCGCACTTGTTTATTAAATGAGAAAAAAGAAGCAAAAAAGAAAAAGCCGCTTATCATCCTCATCCTGGCGGCTTTATTACTTGGTGTTTTGGGTTTTTGGACTTATATGCAGGTTGAATTTAAACTCCGGTTTAATCAGATGCTCGATGAACTCGAGGCGACGAAAGGAGTTGCAGTCACAGGTACCGAAAAAGAAAACGGTGTTTATTCGATTACCGGATTATACGATCCGCTCGTTGGCAATTTAAATAATGTTGTAAAGCAACATGGATTTGATTTGCATGATGTAAAGCTGAATTTGGAGCCCATGATTTCTCTGGATTATGATTTGGTTTTATTACGCGCTCGCAGGGTGCTTATGCCACCTGAAACCATCGACCTTAGCCTGAAAAGGGATACCTTGATTGCTGAAGGAGCCGCGAATAATGAATGGCTCGAACGGGCCGCTTCGCTCGTTCTTCATTTACCAGGCATCTACTTTTTCGACATCACTAAAGTAAATGAAGAAAAAATACCGCAAACACCTGCCAGACAACAGGTTGAAAATAGGATACTGGCCATCGAAAACTACTATTTCGTTTTTAAAATCAACGAAGTAAAGCTTGACAGCCTCCAGAAGATTGATTTCGATATTTTAATTAATGAAGCAAAGTCTGTTTTAAATTTTCGATTCGATCAGGATTCAGTACCAGTAATAGAAGTGTATTCGCATACCAGTAGGAACGGACAAATTGATGCGAATAAAAACGCCGCCAGGTTACGGGCCGAGAAGTTTGTTGATTTGATGTTGCATGAAGGTCTTCCCATCGAAACCCTTGTCCCTAAAGTTATTTTTGTCGAAGATGAAAAAGTACCTTTCCCTGTCAGGTCAGTTTCTTTTAAAGTTAAATATGTAAATCCGGCAGCCTTATGATTAAAAAGAAAGTATGTATGTTAGGGGCGTTTGCCGTGGGAAAAACGAGTCTTGTGCAGCGATTTGTAAATAGTATATTTTCAGTGAAATACCAAACTACCATTGGCGTAAAAATCGATCAAAAGATGATTTCACTTGGTGAAACAGAAGTAAATTTATTGCTGTGGGATATTCACGGAGAAGATGATTTTCAGAAAGTGAAAGCAACTTACGTGATGGGTGCCTCGGGCTATTTTATCGTGATGGATGGTACCCGAAACGAGACCTATCAGGTTGGCCTGGAGTTGGAAAAACTAGCTCGGACTGCTGCTCCTCAGGCAAAATGTGTAATACTGATAAATAAATCTGACTTAATAAGCGATTGGGAAATAACTCCCGGACAAATCGCCAGGCTCATGAACGATGGTTTCAAGGTAATACAAACAAGTGCCAAAGATAACCTCGCCGTAGAAACTGCTTTTACCGAACTTACCAGGATGATGATAAAATAACAACCTATGCTAAAGCTACTACCCGAATCCATATTAAAATACCTCATCGATAAATTGCCTCCGTTTACAGGAATACTGATGGTTAAAACTACTTTTGAAGGAACCATTTCCGGTTGGTACGGTGAGCCGGATGATTACCTTGATCGCAACCCTGAAATTGGAGAAGATGTGTGTGAGCTGGTGCCCGCGATTTTTGGGATGATTCCCCCCATGGTAGTTCCTGTGGTGATGCCAAGGATACAAACCCGCGATCAGTGTGTTGCCGATATCCATATTGTTCAGGATGAGATGACTGATGACTACTGGATATTTTTTGTAAACCAAACCAAAGAAGTCGAAAACATACGCCAGTTGCTTCAACGCTTAAATGAAATTCAGATTAAAACAGGTGTCCTGCCTGTTACCAGCATTTTGGATAACCCTTTTGGTAATTTGCATTTGCTCGATTACGTTACTTTCTTAAAACAGGAGAACGGTTTTTTTATCCTCCTTGGAGAGCGTCCTGAATGGTTTAACGAAGTTGCTCAGGACTTTCCTGTTACTGATAAACAAATAACACTGGCAGAGTGGTTTCCTTTTATCGATGTTTTCGTCATGGAAGCAGATGATTTTTGGAAAGAGGGAAAGCCAGGCAGCCTGAAGTCAGGTATTTGGAATGAGAATGCTACAATAGGCAAAACATTTTCACTCAATGCTTTTGCTATCAACCTGAACCAATTGAATTACCTGTTGATAAAGCCATTGTTTGATGAGTATACCGAGGAACAGGATTTGATACAGCGTGCCCGTGAGCAAAGTCTTGCTTATGAAAAATTAGCCAAAACTGAACGTAAGTTGCAGGCATTGCTCGATTACAAGGAGAAATTTGTTTCCATCGTTTCGCATGATTTACGCTCACCGGTTGCATCCGTGCTTTCCATTGCCCAGGTACTCAACTCCGATGCCGAATTCATGGATCACCTCAGCGAATTTAATAGGGAAATGCTTAAGAATATTCAGGATGAAATGCTCAGGCTGCTTGATTACAATGATAAATTATATCATTGGTCGAACCTGGAATTAGGCAATTTTGAATTGGTTACCTCCAGGATACCTCTGGTTGATCTGGTGAAATCGGCTGAACGCACCGCCAAACCCAAACTCAACGAAAAACAAATCCTCTTCAAAACCCGTGTTGAAGAGGAACTCATCGTGGAAGTTGACAAAACACTTTTCTTACAGGTACTAAATAACTTAATAGGCAACGCGGTTAAGTTTACACCAACAGGTGGGATTATCGAGGTCATGGGTACCAAAAAAGAAACCTGTGCCGAATTGATTATTCACGACTCGGGGGTTGGAATGTCGGAGTCGGTGATGAATAATCTGTTTCATGGTTCTGTTCGTGAGAGTATGCAGGGTACCCAGGGTGAAAAAGGAACAGGCCTGGGCATGGGGATTGTAAAAAAAATTCTGGATGCCCATAAGATGACTATCGGGGTGGACTCTTCCCCCAACCAGGGCACTTCATTTATTATCTATTTGCCATTGGTATAATTAATTCTATCTCATGTGCTTATGAAAACAAGTCGCTTCTATTGGTTTTTAATACCCAATTTGATGTTTCGGCTGTTTTATTGTTAACTTTGTGGCAATTGTTATAATGAATAAATCATGGGTGTTAAAGAAAAATCTTTAGGTTCTCCCGAAACGGTGTCCAAAGAGGAGAACTTACATAATTTAATCTTGTTCAACGATGAGGTAAATTCATTTGATTACGTCATCGATTCTTTGATTGCCATTTGTGGGCATGATTTTTTGCAAGCGGAGAATTGTGCCTTAATTGCTCATTATAAGGGAAAATGCGTGATAAAGAATGGATCGTTGGATGCATTAAAGCCCATGAAACGAGAGTTGGATTTCAGAGATCTGACGGTTGAAATTAACTAAACGAAAAAATTCGGATAAACAAAAAACGCAACTATGTGGTCGGTCATCATCATCTTGATATTGGTAGGATACCTGTTACTTTTACTTGAAATCCTAGTTATTCCCGGAACGGGAATTGTTGGAATCATTGGTTTTGGCCTGATGGTAGCTGGAATCTGGATCGCTTACCGCGACCAGGGAATGATCGAAGGACACATTGCCCTGACGGCCACTTTAGCAATCAATCTGGTGGGTATTGTGTTGGCCTTGCGATCAAACACATGGAAAAAAGCCGCACTAACTGCCGAGATCAAAGGAAAAGCAGGCCTCAATGCAGAAGCTGTTGTTGGTGTTGGCGATCGGGGGATGACCATTTCGAGGTGTACACCCGGAGGGACTGCGGAATTTAATAACCGGTTGCTGGAGGTTACAACTCAATCAGAATTTATTGATCCTCAGCGTCAAATAGAAATTATTAAAATTTCAGGAAATAAAATCATTGTTAAACAAATTACTTAATTCACGTTTATGGAAGGAATGTATGTATATGTAGCCCTGGGAGTAGGTGTAATATTTTTATTGTGGATATTGCTCTACTTTATTCCTGTTGGACTGTGGTTCACAGCGTTGGTATCCGATGTAAGGATATCCTTGTTACAACTGGTACTCATGCGCTGGCGCAAAGTACCGCCGAGCGTTATCGTCAACAGCCTGATTACTTCAACTAAAGCCGGGCTAAGCTTAAAGCGCGATGACCTGGAGGCCCATTACCTGGCTGGTGGTCGGGTACAAAAAGTAGTTATGGCACTTATTTCAGCTGAAAAAGCCAACATCGCCCTGGATTTTAAAACCGCCACCGCCATCGATTTGGCAGGCCGTGATGTACTAGAGGCCGTTCAAATGTCGGTAAATCCAAAAGTAATTGACACTAAACGCGTTGCCGCAGTGGCCAAGGATGGTATTCAGTTGATTGCCATGGCCAGAGTAACCGTCCGTGCCAACATTCAACAACTGGTTGGTGGGGCAGGCGAAGAAACCGTGCTGGCACGTGTTGGTGAAGGAATCGTGTCGTCTATTGGTTCTGCTGCCTCGCATAAATCGGTGCTCGAAAACCCCGATAGCATTTCAAAAGTTGTGCTGAACAAGGGCCTCGATAGTGGAACTGCCTTCGAGATATTATCCATTGATATTGCAGATATCGACATTGGTAAAAATATTGGTGCCGAGTTGCAGATGGATCAGGCGAATGCCGATAAAAATATCGCGCAGGCCAAAGCTGAAGAAAGAAGAGCGATGGCCGTTGCCAACGAGCAGGAAATGAAGGCCAAAGCTCAGGAGGCCAGGGCCATCGTCATTTTAGCCGAAGCCGAAATCCCCAAAGCTATTGCTGAATCATTCCGTTCCGGGAACCTGGGTATCATGGATTATTACAAGTTTAAGAATATCCAGGCCGATACCAGCATGCGTGAATCTATCGCTCAAAACCCCACGATTGAAGGGGAATCTATAAAGTAGCATTTAATCATGTGCCAGGGATATGTTGTCGTATCCCTGGTCTCATTGCCTTATTTTCAACTGTTTCTATTTATCATTGTGTTTGTGTGCACATCCACTAGCTGTATCCACCATGAACCCTGGTTTAGCAAATGATCCATTGCAGAGGTTGGAGAAATTGATTTCCAAATCACCAATCAAGTTTTCCTCACAGGATATTGAGCTTGTTAGAAAAGCCTTTGCCATTGCCAATAGATACTATGAGCATAAGGAAACACCCAGTGGCACGCCCTATGTGCTTCGAAACCTTGATATTGCTGAAATAGCAGTGAAGGAAATCGGTCTGGGACCAACCTCTGCCATCTGCGCCTTGTTACATAGCATCGATATCAATAGCGACTATCCCATTCAATCGATCCGGGATGATTTTGGTGATCATGTGGCTGATATTTTGGTTGGTTTTAACCAGATTTCAAGCCTGGCTACCGAACGTATTTCATTGCAATCAGAAGCATTTCGTACGCTCTTTCTGTCAATGGTCGATGATATGCGAGTCATCCTCATCCGGTTGGCTCACCGGTTAAGCGACATTCGTCACCCGGATTGGGTGCAGGAAAAGCAGCAGTCGCTGATGGATGAGATTAAACATTTGTATACACCCATCGCGCACAGGTTAGGACTGTATCATGTAAAAACAGAGTTTGAAGAGCGCATCATGCTCTACGAACATCCTGATGTGTACAAGCAGATTGAAGAGAAAATTCAACAAACCAAGTCTAAAAGAGAAGTTTATATCCAGGATTTCCTTCGCCCAATTGAACATGACCTACATGGTGTAGGCCTCGATTTTACTATTAAATGGAGGACTAAGTCTATTCCTTCCATCTGGGCAAAGATGAAAAATCAACAGGTTGATTTTGAGGAAGTCTATGATTTATTCGCTATCAGGGTGATTGTAACCAGTAAGCAAAAAAACGAACTCGAAGATTGCTGGAGGGTTTATTCCATAGTCACGAACATTTATCAACCCAATCCAAAACGACTTCGAAATTGGCTCTCCTCTCCCAAGGCAACCGGGTATGAGTCACTTCATACCACTGTTTTAGGTCCCGGCAACCGCTGGGTAGAGGTGCAAATAAGAACCACCAGGATGGATGAAATTGCCGAAAAGGGGCAAGCGGCGCACTGGCAATACAAAGGGGTAATGGATCGAAAAAATACGGAGGATTGGTTGTCGCAGGTACGTGAAATTCTTGAAAATCCGCAACTTCCTTTGCACGACAGTTCATATAGAAGTAAAACAACGAGTAAACACCAAAGTGTGTTTGTCTTTACTCCAAAAGGCGACCTGAAACAGTTTCCTGCCGGAGCAACCATACTTGATTTTGCCTTTGGCATTCATAGCGATGTAGGGGCTACCTGTAAAGGGGCTCGTGTAAACGAAAAAGTGGTACCCATCAGGTATGTATTGCAGAATGGTGATAAAATAGACATTCTCACATCAAAAAACCAAAAGCCAAAACTCGACTGGCTTTCTTTTGTGGCCACAGAAAAAGCCAGATCACGCATAAAACGCACCCTTAAAGAAGAGAAATATAAAGAGGCGGACCTGGGCAGGGAAATTCTGATTCGAAAACTGAAGAATTGGAAAATAAAAAATTCGGATATCCTGATCAATCATTTGGTTAAACATTATAAACTCGATACTGGTATTGATTTGTATTATTTATTTGCCACTCAGAAAATTGATTTGGCACAAGTTAAAAATGTGATTCAAAAATTCTTGGAGTCGCAACAGGATGAAAAGCCATTCGATTCATTGCAGGCGGAGCCTAAGCCAGAGGGAAGAAACGCCATACCTGATGATGACAACAACGATGTTTTATATATTGGCGAGCAACTTAAAAATGTGGATTACCGTTTTGCCAAATGTTGCACGCCCATTCCGGGTGATCAGGTATTCGGGTTTATTACTATTCAGGGAGGAATTACCATCCACCGCAAAAGTTGTCCCAACGCGGCCCGCTTGTTCGAGCGATATCAATACCGCGTGCTGGATGTAAAGTGGATAAGTTCCTCTGATGCAAAATTTTCACTGGCCAACCTTCGCATCACCGGCAGGGATGAATTGGGTGTGGTGGGTGCAATTACCACAGTGATCACAAATGACCTGCGTGTCAATATGCGGGCAGTAAATTTTCAAACCAGGGGCAAGCTCTTCGATGGGCACATCACGGTGATGGTGAAGGACAATGAGCACCTCGACCAACTAATACATAAACTTGGCAAAGTCCCCGGTGTGGACAAAGTGGTGAGGATGAAGTAAACACATGATCTCTTAAATTTTAAATCATGTTTGTATAGATTTCTTTCTCACTGTTTTATTTTTGTATAAAAAGAGGTATATTTGAAGCAAAGTATTTTCAAACTAAAAAACAATGCGTTATGTATCACTTATTACACAAACACACAGGAAAGGCTGTAATGGCGGTTTTCTGCCTTATGTTTATTTCGATAACAACAACAGCGCAAACCATCAGTATTAATAGTAGTTTTAATGCTGATAGTGAGATTTATCCATTTGGTAGCAGCGGAACCGTATATGGTTTATCAATCAACGGTACGGTTAATCTTTATTCAGATTCCAGTCTGGTAAGGATTGTTTTAATCGACAATCTATTTAATGAATTGCTGGTTTATGAAGCTTATCAGTACATCAGCCCCGAGAGTCCTTTTGAAATAACCAATGAATGTGATGAAACCTGTTATTCAAATGGGTTTGTTCCTTATTCCATTCAGATACAAGTAACTGATGCAAGTATTGAGATTTTTTCACTTGATTTGAGAAGTTCATTGGTACCAGATGGGTTAGCTTTACAACAGCAAGCCAAACAAGCATTGGAATTGCAAAAAGTAGCTTATATAAATAGTGATATAGCATTACATAAAATGCTTTGGTTTGCTGATACAAATAGCATTTCGCAGTTAAACTACCAGCAAAAGAAAGCTCTTTTTGGAGATAATTACAATTTGTTAGGGCTAGATTATTATGTGGGAGGGATTTACGATCCTACTCCTGATGCAGTTAGAGAAATTGCAAGTTCAGCGTTAATTCCAGAATGGGACTGGAGAACCAGACACGGTGCGAATGATCCAAATAAAAGCAACTTTTATTATAGTGGAGATGAAAATGGAAAACAAGGATGGATGACCCAAATAAAAAACCAGGGCGTATGGACATGCAATGGTTTGTGTTACATTTATGCTCCACTTGGAGCCATGGAGGCAGTTGCAAATTTATATTACAATACTCGAACTCATAAAGATTATGACTTATCCATCCAGAACGTATTGGAATGTGATGAATACGAAGGTGTGACATTTAATGGTAACTGGATAGGTCAATGTAAGGGTGGTTACACCCTTACAACTAGTGATTTTGTGATGAATAATCCATTGGGAGTGTTTCAGGAAGCCGGTTGCTATGAGCGTCAGCATCAACCAGATAATGATTGTAGGGAATCAGACTTTCAGGGAACTACACAATATATGTTTGATTATTTTTCTAGAACCAGAATGACTCCGGTTTATAGTCCTGTTATTGATGAAGTAAAAATAAATCTAATTTAAAAGGGACCAATGTGTATAACTGCACTTAATTATGGAGGACCTGATAATGAACATTCCATGGTGTTGGCTGGTTTTGGAAGAATTGATATAGGTGATATTTTTCATCTTGAAAACAGTAATACTATAACAGTAGAAGAAGGTAATGAGTATATAGGTCAAATGTATTGGATTTATAAGGATAGTTACGGAGTTAATTCTGGTTTAGATGGGTACCGTTACCATATTAACACAGAGAATCATCCCGTAGAAGTAATATACTACAAACCTCCTTTTTCTGACCTAAAATTATCAACACAATTAGAGCCGGAGGTACACGATTTAGATAATGATGGATACATCAACTGGGGAATTGATGATAATTACCAACCTGAAGGTGCAATTAAAGACAGTGATGACAGCGAACCCCGCCTTGGCCCCTTTGATGAAAACTATTTCAGTGTTCCGGTTGCTCCGGTAATAGTGGTTAAACAAGGCGGTTATACCATCCATCAAAACGGTTTTTATAGTTTCTATGACGACACCTTATCAGCGGGTAGTGAGGAAGTGTTGACCTTCACAATCATTAATGCAGGGACGGCTCAATTAAACCTTATCTCAAATGTGCCTTTCGGTCAAACAGTTACTTTGAGTAATTATACTGAGAGTGATTTTTCGGTAGAGTCGGATACGCTAAATTCAACCATTCCTATGGAAGGAGGTTCTACTTCTTTTGATATCAGGTTTACACTTCATGAACCCATCACTGAACCCAAAATAGCTACGGTTACCATCCATCTTAACGAAAGTGATATGGAGGATTTTGTATTCAATATTGTATTTGTACAATGCACTACAAATATTCCAACGGAACCTATACAAGGTTTAACTCCATGGGATGGAATCTTGATAAAATTAGGCGATGTGATTGTTGAGGCAGATGCTGTGTTGACCATAACGGGTAATGTTGCTTTTACTCAGGGTGCTAATTTATTTATTGAAAAAGGGGGTCAAGTTATTATTGATGGAGGACATCTTACTGCTTTGTGCAATTCCTGGCCAGGGGTGGATGTTTGGGGCGACAAAACCAAATCTCAATTTTATCATTTCCCTGAAGTTAAGCAAGAACAGGGGGTCATTA
>Ga0210046_1002443_pt1 | contig 13270 bp, 12 predicted proteins | sample CryGeyCG2114_250_FD_185461 | JGI IMG/M metagenome (GOLD analysis project Ga0210046, IMG submission 185461) | Groundwater microbial communities from aquifer - Crystal Geyser CG18_big_fil_WC_8/21/14_2.50 (SPAdes) (version 2) | ecosystem: Environmental > Aquatic > Deep subsurface > Groundwater ... | reverse complement strand
GCACCGTGCTGCTGTTTGCCGGCACCATGATCTTGCTGAGCGTGGCGCTGACCGTCTGGGTGTCGCCGCTGTTCGTGTGGCTGACCCTGTTCGTCGGCGCGAACCTGATCCAGTCGGCGCTGACCGGCTTTTGCCCGGCGGCGACGCTGTTCAGCAAGCTGGGCGTGAAAACCGGCTGCGCCTTTCGCTGACGCGGAGGGCTGGTAGCCGCTGTGGGAGTCGAACCCACACGCCCCTGCGGGCAACGGATTTTAAGTCCGGTCTGTCTACCATTCCAGCAAGCGGCCGCCGCATCTGTCTGGCACAAGCCTACCCCGGCTTCAACGCCCGTCTGGCCCCGCGCGCCCGCGCGACGGGCCAAACCGACGCCGACACCGCAACGACCGGCCGACCGACCACCCGATCTAGCGAGTGATCGCGAAATTTCACCAGCCCTAGCAAGCTGTTGCAACTTATCCACAGCAACTGCGCCTCTCAAGCTTTTGATTCTTGCAATAAATCACCAACTGCTGCATCTTGAGGGCCGAGCGGGCATCGAAGACCCGCCTTGAGGCGTGATCGGAAAGGCAGGTCACATGTCGATGCGAACCCTCTGGACAGCCGGGTTGCTGGGCCTTGCCCTTGCGACCACGCCGCTCGTTCCGGCTGCGGCGCAGACCCTGCGCGTGATGGAGGGCTCGGTTACCTCGGCCCTCAATGTGCCGATGAACCGCGCCGTGGTGGTGGAAAGCGACGTGCCGTTTGCCGAGTTGTCGATTGCCAACCCCGGCATCGCCGATATCTCGACCCTGTCGGACAAGTCGATCTATGTGCTGGGCAAGGCCCCCGGTCGCACCACCCTTACCCTGCTGGGCGCTGACGGGCGGCTGATTGCCAATGTCGAGGTCCAGGTTTCGCCCGACATTGCCGAATTCAAGGAACGCCTGCGCCAGATCCTGCCGGGCGAGCCGATCGAGGTGCGCACCGCCAACGATGGCATCGTGTTGTCGGGCACGGTGTCGTCAACCGCCAAGCTGGACCGCGCGCTTGATCTGGCCAACCGCTATGCGCCGGATCGGGTGTCGAACCTGATGAGCGTGGGCGGCACCCAGCAGGTCATGCTGAAGGTGCGCTTTGCCGAAATGCAGCGCTCGGTCTCGAAGAACCTGAGCGCCTCGCTGGGGATCAATTCGACCAGCGGCAATTTTTCGCTGAACCTTGGCAGCGGCCAACTGACCAACGGGGTGACAAACGATGCCGTTCTGGGCGGGGCCACCCCTTCCAGCGCCAGTGCCAACGGCATTGCCGGGATCGGTTTTTCGGCCGGCTCGCTGCAATTCGGGGTTCTGCTTGAAGCGCTCGAATCCAAGGGCGTGGTGCGCACCCTGGCCGAGCCCAACCTGACCGCCCTTTCCGGGCAAGAGGCCAAGTTCCTGGCGGGGGGCGAGTATCCGATCCCGGTATCCGATGGCAATGGCGGCATCGGCATCGAATACAAACCGTTCGGGGTCGAGCTGAACTTCACGCCGGTGGTGGTGGATGGCGACATCATCAACCTGACGATCAACGCGGCGGTGTCGTCGATCGACAGCACGGTGACGGTGCAGAACGCCGGCTTCAGCCTGAACGCCTTCAAGCGCCGCGAAACCTCGACCACGGTCGAGATGCGCGACGGTGAAAGCTTTGCCATTGCCGGGCTGTTGCAGGACGATTTCCGCGATCTGAACGGCCAGGTGCCGTGGCTGGGCGACATCCCGATCCTGGGCGCGCTGTTTCGCAGCGCCGACTATCAGCGCGCGCAAAGCGAGCTGGTGATCATCGTGACCCCGCATCTGGTAACGCCCACCCGGGGCGAGGCGCTGGCCCTGCCGACCGACCGGGTGCGCATCCCGACCGAAAAAGAGCTGTTCCTGTTCGGCCAGGTCGCTGGTCGCAACACCGGCGCTGCGGGCGAAGTGGCACGGCAGGATTTCAGCGGCTCTTACGGCTATGTGATGGAGTGAAGATGCAGGGGCACAGGCGTCACTTGATGGCCGCAGCGGCGGCTCTGGCGCTGGCCGGGTGCAGCAATGCTGAACTCGGATCGGAAGTCGATAGCGGCAGCTTCGGCAATGCCACCATGAACAACCTGCTGGTCCAGACCGGACAGCTCGATTACGTCGTGGCCCTGGGCAGCCGCTTTGCCGCCGAGGTGCCCTCGACCGTGACCTTTGCCTTCAACAGCGCGACCCTTGATGGTGCGGCGCGCACGGCGCTGGATGCGCAGGCCAACTGGATCAGGCAATTCCCCGAGGTCCGGTTCCGGGTTTACGGTCACACCGATCTGGTCGGATCAAACGCCTATAATCAGGCGCTCGGCCTGCGCCGCGCGCGCGCGGTGGTGGCCTATCTTGGCAGCCGCGGCATCAGCCGCTCACGGCTGGAGGCGATGGTATCCTATGGCAAGACCCAGCCGGTGATCGACACCCCCGCCCCCGAGCAGCGCAACCGCCGCACCGTGACCGAAGTTTCGGGCTTCGTGCAGAACGCGCCGCTGATCCTGAACGGCAAATATGCTGCCGTGATCATGCGCGAATATCTGGCGCTGGCCGTGCGCCCGCACCCCGCCAACCAGATCGTCGCAACCCAGACCAACCCCGCCCCATAGGCGGCGTCGGTCTGTTTCGAGAATAGGTGAAATCATCGAATGACGATCTTTTAGCCCCATTCTCGCCAACATTCTGCAGCAACTTCATCGCAACGGGAAAACCGCGCGGCCACAAGGCGGCGTACGGGTTTTCGGGTGGTGCCCGGAAATTCGTCACTTGAAGGACATGAGGCAATGACGGGCGTGGCAAATCTTCAGCCGGATTCAGCACCGATCGTGGCGTGCACGATCTCGCGCGACGTGCAGAATTTCGAGATGCTGATCGACGACATGGAAGTGGAGCTTGGCGAACGCTGGGGCGATCTGTCGTTCGCCGATGCGCTGGACTTTCTGGAACAGCCCGAGGCCGCCGCGCTGGAATTCGTGGCGGTTGCGGTCGATGCCAAGGACGAGGCCGACCTGGCGCGGATCACCGACATCATCCGCACCGCCCGGGCCAGGAATATCAAGGTGGTGCTGATTGCCGATCAGATCAGCCCGCTGGTGCTGCATCAGTTGCTGCGCCTCGGGGCCGAGGACTTTGTGCCCTACCCGCTGCCCGATGGCGCGCTGCACGAGGCGATCGAGCGTCTGCGCAAACCCGCGCCGCCGCAAGCGCCCGCACCCCCTTCCCATGATGCCAGCGCCGCCACCGCGCCGCATGCCCGCCCCACCATCAAGGCCTCGGGCGACCGCGATGGCGTGGTGCTGCCGGTGCATGGCATGGCAGGCGGGGTCGGTGCCAGCACCTTTGCCACCAACCTGGCCTGGGAACTGGCCAACTGCGATGCCTCCAAGGCCGCCCGGGTCTGCCTGATCGACCTCGATTTCCAGTTCGGTTCGATTGCCACCTATCTTGACCTGCCGCGCAAGGAAGCGGTGTTCGAGATCCTGTCCGATACCGCCAGCGCCGACAGCGACAGCTTTCTGCACAGCTTGCAGACCTATAACGACCGTCTGCACGTCTTCACCGCGCCGCCCGACATGCTGCCGCTCGACATCGTTCAGCCCGACGATGTTGTGCGCATCATCGACATGGCCAAGGCCAATTTCGACTTCGTGGTGATCGACATGCCGACCACCGTCGTCAGTTGGACCGAAACCGTGCTGGCCCAGGCCCATCTCTATTTCGCGCTGCTCGAGCTTGATCTGCGCTCGGCCCAGAACGTGCTGCGGCTGATGCGGGCGCTGAAAGCGGAAGAACTGCCGCACGAAAAGCTGCGGTTCGTGTTGAACCGGGCACCGAAATTCACCAACCTCGGGGCCAGAAGCCGCGCCAAGCGGATGGCCGAAAGCCTTGATATTGCGATCGAAGTTCACCTGCCGGATGGCGGCGCACCGATCACGCAGGCCAACGACCACGGCCTGCCGCTGTCGGAAAACGCCGGAAAAAATCTGCTGCGCAAGGAAATTGCCAAGCTGGCAAAATCGCTTTTCGATCTGAACAAGGCCGTTGAATCCGGCAAAGGCTAAAACTTCATTGGGGGCTTAACGATGTTTTCGCGTTTCAAGAAACCTGACCACGCCGCGCGGCCTTCGCCGCTGACCCCCGCCGGGGCAGCCGCGGCGGAAAGCCGGGCACCGGCCAATACCACAAAGCCGATCCTGCAATCGCACCCGATTGCCGCCGCACCGGGACGACCCGCCGCCGAAGCCGTCGCCGCCGAAAAAGAGCAAAAGCGCCGCAATCGCTTGCAGGAGCTCAAGGTCGAGCTGCACAAGCGGTTGCTCGACAACCTCAACCTCGCCGCCCTGGAAACCGCCCCCGAAGCCAGTCTGAAGGCCGAGATTGCCGCCATTGCCGCCGAAGCGCTGGTGGAAATGAGCGTCAGCCTGAACCAGGACGACCGGATCACCCTCAATCAGGAGCTTTACGACGAGGTGATGGGCCTCGGCCCGCTGGAGCCGCTGCTGAAAGACGATACCGTCAACGATATTCTGGTCAACGGCCCCAACCGGATCTTTGTCGAGCGCGGCGGCAAGCTGGAACTGACCAACATCACCTTCAAGGACGAACGCCACCTGTTGCGCATCATCGACAAGATCGTCTCGGCCGTGGGGCGCCGGGTCGACGAGTCCAACCCCTATGTGGACGCCCGGCTGGCCGACGGTAGCCGCTTCAACGCCATGGTGCCGCCGATCGCGGTCGATGGCAGCCTGGTGTCGATCCGCAAATTCAAGAAGGAAAAGCTGGGGGTGCCCGACCTTGTGCGCTTCGGCGCCTTCACCGAGGAAATGGCGGCCTATCTGCAAGCCGCGGTGTCCACCCGGCTTAACATCATCGTCTCGGGCGGCACCGGCTCGGGCAAGACCACCACCCTCAACGCGCTGTCGTCATTCATCGACAACACCGAGCGGGTGCTGACGATCGAGGATACCGCCGAGTTGCAACTGCAACAGATCCATGTCGGTCGGATGGAAAGCCGCCCCGCCAACGTCGAGGGCAAGGGCGCGGTGACGCAGCGCGACTGCCTGCGCAACGCGCTGCGGATGCGGCCTGACCGGATCATCGTCGGCGAAACCCGCGGCGAGGAAGTGATCGACATGTTGCAGGCGATGAATACCGGCCACGACGGCTCGATGACCACGATCCACGCCAACTCGGCGCGCGACGGCATCAGCCGGCTGGAAAACATGGTGGCGATGGCCGGGATCGAAATGCCGCTGAAGGCGGTGCGCGCCCAGATCGCCGCCGCCGTCAACCTGATCGTGCAGGCCAGCCGTTTGCAGGACGGCTCGCGCCGGATGGTCTCGATCACCGAAATCACCGGCATGGAGGGCGAGGTGATCTCGATGCAGGAGATTTTCCGCTATGAGCGCCTTGGCATGGCCCCCGACGGCAAGATTATCGGGCGCTTCAACGCCACCGGCATCCGCTCGCACTACGCCGAGCGCTTCAAACAATGGGGCTACGATCTGCCGGCCTCGATCTATGAACCCATCGCCTGAGGAACATCATGCAACTGACCCTTGCCCCCGTCATCTATATCCTGGTTTTCGTCGCCGTGCTGATGCTGGTCGAAGGCATCTACCTGACAGTGTTCGGCAAATCCATCAGCCTCAACAACCGCATGAGCCGCCGCCTGGCGCTGCTGGAAAAGAACTCGAACCGCGAGCAGGTGCTGGAACAACTGCGCAAGGAGATGAACCAGCATCTGCGGGCGCGCGGTATCCCGCTTTATTCGATTCTGGCGGCCAAGGCGCAAAAGGCCAATATCGCCTTCTCGCCCGCCGCGCTGATCGGACTGATGGGCGTGCTTGCGGTGTTCGCCTTTCTTGGCCTGACGCTGGGCACCGACGCGCCGTTTGGCGTGCGGGTGGCGGTGGCGGTCGCGATGGGGGTGGGCGGCATCTATGTCTGGGTCAACAACAAGGCCAAGAAGCGGATGGACCTGATGGACGAACAACTGCCCGAGGCGGTCGAGCTGATGGTGCGCAGCTTGCGCGTCGGGCACCCGTTCGCCAACGCGATCAGCATCGTGGCCAAAGAGGTGGCCGATCCGCTGGGCACCGAATTCGGCATGATCGGCGACGAGGCCGCTTACGGGCGCGACGTGGCCGAAAGCCTGAAAGCCTTTGCCGAACGCATGAACAGCCAGGATCTGCGCTTTCTGGCGGTGGCGGTGACCATCCAGCAGCAATCGGGCGGCAACCTGTCGGAAATTCTCGACGGGCTGGCCAAGGTGATCCGCGCCCGCTTCAAGCTGTTTCGCCGGGTGCGCGCCATCACCGCCGAGGCCAAGTGGTCGGGCATGTTCCTGTCGGCCTTTCCGATCGGCGCGCTGGTGATGATCCTGATGCTGAAGCCCACCTATTTCGACGAGGTCAAGGAAACCGCAGCCTTCATCCCGGCGGCCCTGGTGGTGGGTGTCTTTCTGGTGATGAACGTCATCTTCATGAAAATCATGGTCAATATCAAGGTTTGATGCAGTCATGGAAATTTTCAACAACATCAACACGATGCTGATCGAGACGATTGGCCCGCTGGGGCCGCTGGTGGCGGTTCTGGTGCTGGGTCTGGTGCTGATCGCTGTCACCCTGCCGATCCTGCTGCGCAAACGCCCCGAGCCATTTGCCAAGCTCAAGACCGAGCGCAACGCGGAACGGAACGGCCAGCAGCCGGGCCAGCCGCTGCGGCTGGGCGACAAGTCCGACAAGCTGGAAAAATTCTCGACCTTTCTCGAGCCGCAGAACCAGGAAGACATGTCGGCGGCGCGGCTCAAGATGCTGCGCGCCGGTTACCGCGCGCGCAATTCGGTGCGCACCTTCCACTTTGCCCAATTTGCCTTTGGCATCGGCCTGCTGATCCTTGGGGTGATCTACACCCTGATCATGCAGATGCAGAGCGACATGTCCCCGCAGAAGATGATCCTGTCGATCATCGGACCGGGCGCTGTGGGCTATTACCTGCCGCCCTACTGGGTCAACAAGCGCATCAAGCAGCGGCAAGCGGAAATCGTCGATGGCTTTGCCGATGCGCTGGACATGATGCTGGTCTGTGTCGAGGCCGGACAATCGCTGGATCAGTCGATCAACCGCATCGCCAGGGAAAGCCGCGCCGGCTACCCCGCGCTGGCCGACGAATTCGAGACCATCGCGCAGGAAATCAAGGCCGGCAAGGAACGGGTGGTGGTGCTGAAAGACATGTCGGAACGGGTGGGGATTGCCGATATTTCGTCATTCGTCACCACCCTGGTGCAATCGGCCACCTTCGGCACCTCGATGGCCGAAGCGCTGCGGGTCTATTCCGCCGAAATGCGTGACAAGCGCGTGATGCGGGCCGAAGAAAAGGCAAACACCTTGCCGACCAAGCTGACCCTGGGCACAATGCTGTTCACCCTGCCGCCGCTGTTGATCATCCTGATCGGCCCGGCAATCTTCGGCATTGCCAAGACCCTTGGCGGTGGGATCGGAGGCTGAAAGCTGAACCGGCGCGCCGTCCTTATCGCCCTTGCGGGTCTTGGCCTGCTGGCCGCCTGTCAACCGACCGGCGGTCTTTCGGCTGCGGATGCCGCGCGCAATGCGCCGCCCGGCGTCGATGCGCGCGGCACCGGGGTTGACGGCTTGCTGGTCGGGCATCGGCTGATGGCGGCGGGTGAATACGAGCTGGCACTCAAGGCCTATCTGCGCGCGGCGGGCGAGCAGGGCATGAATGTCGATATCCTGTCGGCTTTGGGGTCGGCCAACCTGCACCTCGGGCGGCTGGGACAAGCCGAACAACTGCTGCGCCGCGCGGTCGAGCTTGACCCGACATTTGTGCCGGCTCTCAACAATCTGGGTGTGGTGCTGATGGAACGCGGCAAGATCAGCGAGGCGCGGGTGGTGTTCCAGCAGGCCTTTGCGCTCGACAGTGGCGCAACAGACTCGATCCGGGAAAATCTGCACCTCGCTATCGCGCTTGGCGAAGATGCCGGATATACTCAACCCGAGGCAACCAACAACTTCTCGATCGTGCGGCGGGGACAGGGCGAATACGTGCTGCTGTCCGCGTTGTAAATGCAGCGTATCCGAGCAGTATCAGGGGACCAGATGCGCCACCTCGTGTTTCTTGCGCTGTGCCTGGGCGGCACGGGTCTGCTGGCTGGCTGTCAGAACGCGTCCGACGCCCGCACCACCCAGGCGCTGCAAAGCGTGAACGTGATCGACGAATCCAACCTCAACGACATCATGCTGACGGTGGGCGACCCGGCCGAGGCGGTGACCTATTTTCAGGGCGCACTGGCGCAAAAGCCTGACCGGATTGATCTGAAACGGGGCTTGGCCAAATCGCTGGTCCGCGCCGGTCGTCCGGCCGACGCGGTGACGGTGTGGGCGCAGATCGTGGCCACGCCCGAGGGCAGCAACGACGACCGCGTGGCGCTGGCCGATGCCCTGATCCGCACCAACGCGTGGAAGCGCGCCGAGGCCGAGCTGAACCAGATTCCGCCCACCTTCGAGACCTATGAGCGTTACCGGCTTGAGGCGATGGTGGCCGACAGCAACAAGAACTGGAAAAAGGCCGACAGCTTTTACGAAATCGCCTCGGGCCTGACCACGACACCGGCCAATGTGCTGAACAACTGGGGGTTTTCCAAGCTGACACGGGCTGATTTCCGCGGTGCCGAAAAGCTGTTTCTCGAATCACTCAGCTTTGATCCAGGCATGTTCACCGCCAAGAACAACCTGATTCTCGCGCGCGGGGCGCAGCGCAAATATGACCTGCCGGTGATTGCGATGACCCAGACCGAACGCGCCGAGCTGATCTACACCCTGGCGCTGACCGCGATCAAGCTGGGCGACGTGAACGTCGGCAAGGGCCTGTTGCAAGACGCCATCGACACCCACCCGCAGTATTTCGAGGCCGCCGCGCGCAGTCTGGCCGCGCTTGACGCGAACGGGACCAACTGATGCTGCCGGTATCAATGGCTTACTGGTTCCTGCCCTTCGCCGCGCCGATTGCGGTCTGGGTGGCGTGGTCCGACATGAAGTTCATGCGCATCCCCAACCGGGCGGTGCTGGCGCTGGCGGCGGTCTATCTGCTGGTCGGGCCGGTGGCGCTGCCATTCACGCTGTGGCTTTGGGGTTGGGCGCTGCTGGCGCTGGTGCTGGCGATCGGCTTTGTCGCCAGCGGGCTGCACATGGTGGGTGCGGGCGATGCCAAGTTCGCCGCCGCAATGGCCCCGTTCTTCGTGGGCAGTGACCTGCCCGTCGTGCTGGTGCTGTTCTCGGCCTGTCTGGTGGCCGCCTTCGTCACCCACCGCACCCTGAAACACCTGCCCGCCTTTCGCCGCGCCACCCCCGATTGGGAAAGCTGGACGCGCAAGGAATTCCCGATGGGGCTGGCGCTGGCGGCGACGCTGATTTTCTATCTTGTTGCCGTAATTTTGCTGCACTGACCTGCTTCAATTGGCGTTGCCGCGCAATACGCCAGAGGTGAAGCCCGTGAACATGCAGACGCCCGCCGAAGCCCTCGCCCCCGGTGTCATTGCCCCAAGCGCACCGCGAACCCTGGCCGAGACCGGCCTGGCAGCGGTGTTGATGCGCGACATCCTGCTGAAAACCATGTTCCGGATGAACCTTGATCAGGTGCGGGATCTCGCCCGGGTGATCTGTCTGCCGGTGCCGGTGACACAGGAACTGGTGGACCTCGCGCGTGGCCAGAAACTGCTGGAAGCGACCGGCACGATGCACGCCACGGCGGGCAACGAGATGGGCTACCAGTTGACCGGGGCGGGCAAGGCACGCGCCCTCGATGCCCTGAGCCAGTCGGAATACTACGGCGCGATGCCGGTGCCGCTGGACGCCTACAAGGCGCAGGTCAAGCGCCAGTCGGTGCGCGCCATGCACCTGACCCGGGCGCAGCTTGTGGCGGCAATGGGCGACATGATCCTGCCCGAAGGCCTGATCGACAATCTTGGCCCGGCGGTGACGGCGGGCCGTTCGATCCTGATGTATGGCCCGCCGGGCAACGGCAAATCGGCGATTGCGCACGGCATTCGGGCAGCCCTCGGCGACCGCATCCATGTGCCGCGCGCGCTGGAATTCGCGGGCCAGGTGATCACCGTCTATGATCCCATCGTGCACTCGCGCGCGGCGGAAGCGGTGGACGATCCGACCAGCCTGCGGCGCAGCGGCAACCGCTTTGACAACCGCTATGTCTTTTGCGACCGGCCGGCCGTGATCACCGGCGGCGAGCTGAGCCTTGATATGCTGGAGATGACCTACAACCCCACCGCCCGCACCTATCAGGCCTCGTTGCAGCTCAAGGCGAACGGCGGCATTTTCATCGTCGATGACCTAGGGCGGCAGAAGGAATCGCCGCAGGCCCTGGTCAATCGCTGGGTGGTGCCGCTGGAAACCGGCCACGATGTGCTGACCCTGCAATCGGGCGAGAAATTCACCGTGCCGTTCGACACATTGGTGATCTTTTCGACCAACTTTCATCCAAATGAGATCTTCGACGGCGCGGCGCTGCGGCGGATCTTCTTCAAGATCAGGATCGACGGACCGGATCAGGAAAATTTCCTGAAAATCTTCGCGATGGTGGCTCGGAAGAAAGCGATGCCGCTGGACGAGGCCGCGATGCTGCATCTGCTCAAGGTCCGATATCCGACCATCGCCAACCTTTATGCCAACTACCAGCCGGGGTTCCTGATCGACCAGATCTGCGCGATCTGCGACTTCGAGGGCATCCCTTACCAGATGACGCCCGATCTGATCGACCGCGCCTGGGCCAACATGTTCGTGCGCGACGAGGTGGTGGCGCACTGAGGCCGGGGTCGGTTCTGCGGGCGCAAGCGGGGGTTTCACACCCCCGCACCCCCGTGGGATATTTGGGCAGAGAAGAATTCAGAGCAGGGCGACCGGCCCGGCTTCGGTCAGGATGGCGTCGAGGCGCTGATCGGTGGTGTCGGTCGGCACCTGCGCCACCTGTTGGGCAGCAAAGGCGAAGCCGACCGCGAGGGTGGGGTGGCGGGCGCGCAGCGCGGCAAGGGTGCGGTCGTAGAAGCCGCCGCCATAGCCCAGCCGGTAGCCGCGCGCATCGAATGCCACCAGCGGCACGATCAGCACCTCGGGGTCGAGCCAGGCACCTTCGGCGGGGATCAAGGCACCAAAATCGCCGGGGACCATGGCGCAGCCGGGGGTCCACTCGCGAAACCGCAAGGGCTGGCCGGGGCCGATGATCACCGGCACGCAGACCGGGCCCTGATGGGCCGCCATGGCGCAAGCGGGGTCGATCTCGCTGCGCATCGCGCTGTAACCCGCCAGCACCCGGCCCGCATGGGGGGCCAGCCAGTCGGCCAGCAACTCGGCCGCCTGGCCCTGCCCAGAGGCAAATGCCGCCTTGCGAACCGCAAATGCCACCTTGCGCGCCAGTGCCTTTTCCGCAGCCATCGTCATATCAGGATCACCGTTGCCAGCCCGAGAAAGGCAAAAAATCCAACCACATCGGTGACGGTGGTGACGAACGTGCCCGAAGCCAGCGCCGGGTCGAGCCCGCCCTTCTCGAGCAGCACCGGCACCAGAATGCCCGCCATGCCGGCCACCAGCAGATTGACGACCATCGCGGCCGCCAGCACCGCGCCAAGCGCGCCATCCCCGAACCAGACCCAGCCGACCGCCCCCATCACCACGGCAAAGAACAGCCCGTTGACCAGCCCGACGATGGTTTCGCGCCGGATCACCCGCCACACGTTCGAGCCGGTCAGATCGCGCGTCGCCAGCGCCCGCACCGCCACCGTCAGCGTCTGGGTGCCGGCATTGCCGCCCATCGAGGCCACGATCGGCATCAGCACCGCCAGCGCCACCAGACGGGCAATGCTGTCTTCAAACTGGGCGATCACCAGGCTGGCCAGGATCGCGGTCAAGAGGTTGGCAAACAGCCAGGGCAGGCGCTTGCGGGCGGTCTCGATCACCTGATCCGAAATCGCGCTTTCCTCGCCCACCCCGGCCAGCAGCAGCATGTCTTCCTCGTGTTCCTCGTCGAGCACGTTCATGGCGTCGTCGATCGTGATCACCCCCACCAGGCGCCCGGCGGCATCGACTACCGGGCAGGAAATCAGGTGATACTGGTTGAAGATATAGGCCACATCGGCCTCTTCCTCGGTCGCCTTGACGGTGCGAAAGCTGGCCTCAGTCAGATCGCGCAGCGGCACGTCGCGTCGCGCCGACAACAGGCGGCCAAGGGTGACATAGCCCATCGGCTTCATCCGGGGATCGACCAGGATGATATGATAGAACTGGTCGGGCAGGCGCTTGGCGCGGCGCAGGAAATCGGTGGCCTCGCCGACCGTCCAGGGTTCGGGCGCAACCACCACCTCGCGCTGCATCAGCCGCCCGGCCGAACCTTCGGGGTAGGCCATCGCCTGCTCGACCGCCACCCGATCGACATCTTCCAGCGCGGTGAGGATCTGCTCGCGCTGTGGTGCCTCGAGGTCTTCAAGGATATCGACGACATCGTCGGTATCAAGCTCGCGCACCGCCTGGTGCAGCACGTCGCGCGGCAGGTGGTCGATCACCTCTTCGCGGATCGACTCGTCGATCTCGGACAGAATCTCGCCGTCGATCTCGCCCGACCAGAGGTGCAGCAGCGCGTGCCGGTCGCCCGCGCCCATCTGTTCCAGCAGGTCGGCGATATCGGCGGCGTGCAGCGGCGCCAGCAGGTCGGTCAGGCGCGCGGTATCCCCGGCCTCGACTGCGGCCAGCACGGCGGCAACGCGGCGCGCTTCCAGCGGGTCGTCCTCGCGGACCTCGGTCTGGGCCTGAAAGTCGGGCATGAAGCCTCCTCTGGTCGATTACCCGGACCTTAGGACAAGCAGTTTCAAAGCAACAGGGGCGGATGGCAAATTTACCCATGACGCAAAAGGTTCTAGGTTGTGACCTTGCGCATGATGGGGGGCGGGCGTGGCCGATCTGATCCTGGGGCAGGTGCTGTCGTTCACGGGCGATCCGTTTGTCGCGGGACCGGCGGCGGCGCGGTTCGAGCGCCACGGCGGCGTGGTGATCGAGGCCGGGCGCATCGTGGCGGTCGGCGATGGCGCAGACCTGCGCGCGGCCCACCCGCAGGCGCGGGTGACCGACTATGGTGCTGCGCTGATTTCGGCGGGGTTCATCGACGCGCACGCGCATTACCCGCAGACCGCGATCATCGCCAGTTGGGGCAAGCGGCTGATTGAGTGGCTGAAC
>Ga0210046_1002395_pt1 | contig 13462 bp, 10 predicted proteins | sample CryGeyCG2114_250_FD_185461 | JGI IMG/M metagenome (GOLD analysis project Ga0210046, IMG submission 185461) | Groundwater microbial communities from aquifer - Crystal Geyser CG18_big_fil_WC_8/21/14_2.50 (SPAdes) (version 2) | ecosystem: Environmental > Aquatic > Deep subsurface > Groundwater ... | reverse complement strand
AATACCTGGATATGGCCGAGTTCAGGGAATGGCAGGCGGCTCAAAATACGTCCGCCAGCAGCGGCAAAGTGGTCGCGCTTAACAGTTAGAAAAAACAGGATTTACCGGATCGAATTTACAGCACAATTTGGACTTGACCTGAAAAACTGAAGTCGTTGTGCAATCAGGGAATCTATTACTCCGAAATTCTTTTCAGGTAACCATCCGGCGCAACGGTAATGAGCAGCTTTTGGTGAATGCTTTTGTCAATCACAAACTCGGGATGAGTTTTGAGATATTCATGCAGTGCAGTTTTTGGATTATTTCCCGGCCCCCAGGGACGATCCGGAAAAAATCCTTCCGGCATGTCTTCAATGATCGTGTCGAACACCACGCAATAACTGCCGATGCTCGTAAGGGGAGCGTAAGCCTCTAGTTCGGCAAGAGCGTGGGCATGGGTGTGATTGGAGTCTAGGCAAACCAGAATGCGGTTCTTGCCTTTTGCCTTATCGTGGATCTGTGCGATCACTTCCGGTGCGATGCTGGAGCCCTCGATCATGCTGATGCGCTTGTACATGGGGTGCGCTTCGATGGCCTTGCGGTTGTGCGGGCGGATATCGATATCCACCCCAAGCACTTCGCCCTCGCTTCCAGTGCAGCTAGCCACCAGCTCCAGCATAGAGGCGGAAAATATAAGCGAGCCGCCGTGGGCGATGCCAGTTTCGATAATCAGGTCGGGCTTAATTTCCCAGATGAGTTCCTGCATGGCAACGATGTCTTGCGGGTACTGAATAATGGGGCGGCCAAGCCAATTGAAGTTGTAGGAATATTTTTTCTCGGCTGATTTAACCAGCCATTCGTTGCTCAAGGGGTCCAGTTTTTCCATAATGTTTTTTACTTTCTCAGGATGAATAATTTGATGGGACTAAAATCACCTATCTGCGGTAATGACACACTAAATTCGTGGATGGGATGTCCGTAATCGGGTTCTATTCCATCTACTTGGCAAAGTTTCGAATAAATAACTCGTGTCGCAAGATAATAGGCGCTGCTAAAGTCAATTTTCCGAACCCCACCAAAATGTTTCTGCGCTTCCTCAATAAATGAGTTTTCTTCAAAAAACTTATTATGCCAACGTATGGGAATAGGGGGTAACTCAAAATTTTTCCGGAGTTCGTTTAGCCTTTCATTTCCCTCAACAAAGTTCTCGATAGCAAGGTAATGGCCACCGGGCCTTACTAAATTCGCGATATTGCCTATGGCTTCCAATTGTTCAATAGACTTTTCAAGGTTAATCAAGGATCGGTCGGTCAGCACAAAATCAAACTGCTGCCCTGCCAGTTGCTGCTTGATTTTTCTGATGTCCCCAGTGACAAAGGTCAATTCTAGCCTGGATTTCAGCTTGGAAGACCGCTCATCGGCAAGCTGAACCATTGCGTGGCTGAAGTCTAGGCCAGTCCCTTTGCAGCCAAACTTCGCACATAAAGTTTCAATGGTTTTTCCATCCCCGCATCCCAAGTCAAGAACGGAAGATTCCGGGCTGCATCCCAATTTCTGCAGCTCGTCAATAAGGGTTTGCCGTTCAAGTACGCGCAGGTAGATGTCGTTGGTTGTTGCATTCACGGTATCGGAGGCGGCGCGCTGATTCCAGTAATTTTTGATTTCCATATTCAAGATGCTCTTGGTTAAGATAATAGTTTTTTCACGCAGGCAATAACACGATCTTGATCGGCATTCGTCAAATCATGGTAGCTGGGCAGGTTTACAGCACGTGTCGGGATATCGTAACTATGTCTGTTTGCTGGAATCGGCGAAAACATGGGCAACGAACTTAATGGATGAAAGAACACCCGGCCATCAATGTTTTCAACTTTGAATAATTCCAGTAACCGTTCGCGCGTTACGCCAGTTCCTGGTGCAAAAACCACGGTGGGCATCCAATAACTGTTGGTTGTGCCAGGGTATTCCGGATTCATGCTTACTCCGTCCAGAGCGCTTAACTGCTTATGATAGTACGCAAATATTTCTCTCTTGCGTCCAACAAGCTCGCCAATCCGATCCATCTGGCCGCAGCCGATGGCCGCCTGAATGTTGGACATCTTGTACTTGAAGCCAACCATGTCTGGCCAGAATTGTTTGGTTTGTCCAGCGGCGCGGCCATGATTGCTTAAGGTCAGTACCTTTTCATATAAAGCGCGATCCTGGGTGATGAACATGCCACCTTCACCAGTTGTCACCGTTTTGGTCCCGTGGAAGGAAAAAGCTCCAAATGCACCCACCGTGCCGACATGATGGTCGCGCCAGTATGAGCCTATCGCCTCAGCAGAATCTTCGATAACCGGGATGCCGTATTTCGCACCAATCTCGAGCAGGCGATCCATTGCGCAAAGATTGCCATACAGATGAACTGCAATAATTGCTTTCGTCTTGGGGGTGATTGCGGCCTCGGTCAAATCAGGATCAATGCACCAGCTACCCTGCAGGATGTCCACAAATACCGGCTTGGCTCCGAGATAGGTAATAGGCGCAGCCGAGGCGATCCAATTTGTATCCGCCAGAATAACCTCGTCACCCTGCCCTACGCCCAACGCCGCCAACCCCAGGTGCATTGCTCCAGTACAGCTTGACGTGGCAATCGCATAGTGTGCGCCGGTAAACCCACGAAATTTTTCTTCAAATCGGGTTATGTAGTCATAGCAACGCTCTCCCCATCCAGTCCGCACCGCGTCGGTGGCATATTCTACTTCCTTGTCGGTAATGGAAGGCTTGGTATAGAAAATGCGCGGATTCATTTGATCTCCAAGATTGGCACGGCGGTCACGAACTGCCCACCCCATTCGCGAATATAGGCTAGTTGCGCTGTTACTTCTTCGCGCAAGTTCCAGGGCAGGATCACCACATAGTCAGGTTGGGTCTGTTTTAGATGCATTTCGGCAACAACCGGAATGCGGCAGCCGGGCAAGAATTTATCCTGCTTGGCTGGGTTGCGATCCACTACATAAGACAACAAATCCGGACGAACACCCGCATAGTTCAGCAAAGTATTACCCTTCGCCGCTGCGCCATATCCGGCCACCGTTTTGCCTGCTCGCTTGGCCTCAAGCACAAAGAACAAAAAATCGTTTTTAACCTGATCCGCTTTGGCTTGGAAACCAATGTAAAACGCAGGTGTGGTTAATCCCGCCATCACTTCTCGATCCAGTAGTGTTGCCACATTCTGGCTGAGCTCATGCACACCAGACTCCTGACGTTGCGCATAGACGCGCAGGCTGCCGCCGTGGGAGGGTAGCTCTTCCACGTCAAACACACTCAGACCATTTCGCTTAAAGATTCGCTGCACAGCCGTCAACGAAAGATAGGAGTAATGCTCATGGTAAATGGTGTCGAACTGATTTTCAGAAACCAGACGTAACAAGTGTGGGAACTCAAAAGTCGCCACCCCTGTCGGTGTCAGCAGCACCGCGAAGCCTTGCACAAAATCATTGATGTCCGGCACATGCGCCAGCACGTTGTTAGCAGCCGTCAGATCGGCCTGCTTACCCTGTGAAACAAGACGTTGTGCCAGCTTTACGCCGAAAAATTCCTCGACGATCTCAATACCCTTGGCTCGTGCGGCATCAGCCGTGCTGGTCGTAGGCTCGATACCCAAGCAGGGAATGCCCCGTGCTTTGGCGTATTGCAGCAAATACCCATCATTCGCCGCCACTTCGACAATACGGGAATTAGCGTTTAATTCGAAACGCTGCACCATATCCGCAACATATTGCTCGGCGTGTTTTAGCCATGTCGTCGAAAAAGAGCTGAAATAAGCATAATCGGGAGAGAACAGTTCGTCGGCTCCGGCATAGTCCTCGGTCTGCACCAACCAGCATTGGGTACAAACCAACACGCGCAGCGGGAAATATTTCTCAGGGGCATGCAGCGTATGACTGGTGAGATAGGCATTGGATGGCGGAGCTGTACCCAGATCAATCAATGGTAAAGTCAGCTCAGAATGGCAGTGACGACATTTCATAAAATAATTCCCTGGAAATCTGAACCGATAAATGGGTGGTTGCGATCCCGATCGGAAAGATCGTCTATCGGCAAAGGCCAGGCTATGTTCAGCCTTGGGTCCGCCCAATTCATCGCGCCTTCTGCTTCGGGATAATACGCGGCCGTATGCAAATAGATCAGCTCGCAATCCTCGGTCAGTGTTTGGAAACCATGGGCAAAGCCTTCAGGAATGAGCAAGCTCTTGCGGTTCACAGCTGAGAGGATTTCACCATGCCACTGCAGGAAGGTTGGCGAGCCGCGCCGGAGATCGACCGCCACGTCCAGAATCTCTCCCTTCAAGCAACTTACCAGCTTGGCCTCGGCATGTGGCGGATACTGAAAATGCAGACCGCGCAGCGCGCCTTTCTTGCGTGTGAGGGTGTGGTTAATTTGGGCTATGTGCTGGACTAAACCCGCTTCAGCAAACTCCTCGGCACAATAGAAACGCGACAAGAAACCGCGATGATCTTCTGTTGCCTTGCGCTGCACCACCAACAGTCCGGCCAGAGGAATCGGAATAAAATCAAAGCGCGGCATGGCTAAATCGTTATGCTCTGGGTTTTGTAATCAGTGATCTGCGCCAATGTGGTTGCACGCATGTTCTGCCCATCCCGCCATGCCTGATGCCACTCAACCGTTTTGTTCAATGCTATCTCCAATTGCCATCTTGGTTCCCACCCCAATTGACTGCGCGCCTTGCTGCTATCCAGTTTGAGATAGTGAGCCTCATGGGGTTGCGGTGTTGCGTCGCATTGCCAATTCACATTTTTGCGCATTGCAGCCAAACGCTCAACAATCCACTGAACAGACTTGGCATCTCTGTCAGCCGGGCCAAAGTTCCAAGCCTCGGCAAAGCTTGCTCCGACAGTGTAAAGTCGTTCGGCCAGAATCAGATAACCCGACAATGGTTCCAGTACATGCTGCCAAGGCCGTGTAGCTTGCGGAGAACGTATCTGCAGGGTTTCGTTTGCATCCAAGGCACGCAGGAAATCCGGGATCAAACGGTCTGCCGCCCAATCGCCTCCACCAATCACATTGCCTGCTCGTGCACTCGCCAGCGCAATTCCTGAGTGCGCAAGGAAAGACCGCCGATAGGCGGCGGTCACCAATTCGGCGCAACCCTTGCTGCTCGAATAGGGGTCGAAGCCCCCCAGGGATTCGTTCTCGCGGTAGCCCCATACCCATTCGCGATTCTCATAGCATTTGTCCGTGGTGACATTCACTACTGCTTTCACGCTGGGGGTGGCTCGCACGGCTTCCAGCAGGTTCACCGATCCCATCACGTTCACCGCATAGGTCTCTGCTGGCTGGTCATAGGAGTAACGCACCAGCGGTTGTGCGGCCAGGTGCAGGACGATTTCTGGGCGGGCCGCCTGCATGGCTTTGCGCAGGCAGTCCGCATCGCGGATGTCGGCTATCTCGCTGCTGGCCATGCCTTTGCCGACTTGCGCCACGGTAAACAGGTTGGGCTCGGTCGGTGGGTTCAGCGCGTAGCCATATACTTCCGCGCCCGTGGCTTGCAACCACAATGATAGCCAGCCGCCTTTAAAGCCTGTATGTCCGGTCAGAAATACGCGCTTGCCGCGCCAGAAACCCGGGTTCACTTCCACGTCTTCCACGGTGCCATGCCGCTTTGCCAAAGTTCTTCCAGATGATTCTTGTCGCGCAGGGTATCCATCGGTTGCCAGAACCCGCCATGCTCGTAAGCCATCAAATCTCCTTGCGCTGCGAGATGCCCAAGCGGCTCGCCTTCCCAGGATGTCGTATCATCAGCAACAAGCTTAATACAACTCGGCGACAGCACGAAAAATCCGCCGTTGATCCAGCCGCCATCTCCCTGCGGTTTCTCAATAAACCCGCGTACGGAATTTCCATCCAAGTTGAGTGCGCCGTACCGCCCAGGCGGTTGCACCGCAGTGACGGTCGCAAGCTTGCCGTGCTGTTTGTGGAAAGCGACCAGCGCGGCAATGTCGACATCCGCTACGCCGTCGCCATAGGTGAAACAGAATGCTTCCTCATCTTTCACATATGGCGCAACACGTTTCAGGCGCCCGCCGGTCATGGTGTCATCGCCGGTATCCACCAGCGTCACGCGCCATGGCTCGGCATGGCGCTCATGCACTTCCATCTGATTGTGCTGCATGTCGAAGGTCACGTCCGACATGTGCAGGAAGTAATTGGCAAAATATTCTTTGATGACATAGCCCTTGTAGCCGCAACACACCACGAAATCATTAATGCCATGAGCGGAATACATTTTCATGATGTGCCAGAGTATCGGTCGGCCACCAATCTCGATCATCGGTTTGGGTCGCAACGCCGTTTCCTCACTGATGCGGGTACCCAATCCACCCGCGAGAATAATCGCCTTCATTTAATCACCTCTCTGACACCAGTCTTGCCACATATGCTGATAAGCCTCTTCCACTTTTCTGGCGAAGGCAGGCTCGTCCATCAGCGGGCTGGATGCCATTTTAGTGCGCAGACCGGTGCGCAAGGAAGATAGTCCCGAAATGTCCGAAGCCAGAGCAACGGCGGTCGCCACATACTCATCCTCATCGCGAGCGATCCATTCCGGGTGTCCCAGCGCCTCCAGAATCGAGCTGCCCAAACGCCCAACACTAGGGCGGTCTGCCAGCGTGACATAGGGTACCCCCATGTAGAGTGTTTCAAACAGCGTGGTGCCTGAATTGTGCGGAAAGCAGTCCAGACCGATATCCATGCCGCGTAACACGTCCCAGGGAGGAGAGTGGTAACCGATCTCAAGCCGTTCGCGCTGGATGCCGTGTTCCGCAAAACGCTCGGCCAACCGATCCTGCATAGCGGGCTCTTTGAAATTCCGGTTATCGATGACCAGGCGCGAATTCGGGACGGCTTTGAGGATATCACTCCACACGCGTATGGTGCGATGATTGATACGTACCGCGCGCGTCAGGGTACCAAAGGTCACATGGCCGCGTTCCACAGCAGGCAAGGGGCTTACCTCGCCCATACCTTCAGCCGGGCGATAAGCAAAGCTTGGGGTAGGCAGTTTCCACGGGGTTTCAGAGAACAGATGCTCGCTGCCTTGCGGGACGCAGCTTGCATCGGACAGGAAATAGTCGATCGCGCTCAGTCCGGTGGTGTATCCGAAACCCAGCCAGGACAGCGACACTGGTGCGGGCTTGCGGGCGAACACTCCCAATCGGTTCTGCGCGGTGTGGCCGGCCAGATCCACCAGGATGTCGATGCCGTCGGCACGGATACGCTCGGCCAAGGCCTCGTCGCTCATTCCGCGCGTGGTCACCCAGTGGTCTGCATACTCTTTGTATCGCGAAGTGACCTGGTCTTCGCGGGCAAGCTCGGCATAGGCATAGACCTCTACTGCGCGCTTGTCATGGTGGGCTAGGAGGGGTTCAAGGAAATGTCGGCATGAGTGCATGCGAAAATCCGGAGATACATAACCCACCTTCAGGCGGCGACGAGCATCGCGCACATTAAGATGGGCAGGCCATGTGCTCCGTAGTGGCAAGCCGAAGCGCTCATCATAAGCGCGATACGCCGCAAATAACTCCTCACCGCTGATATCAGGATGGTAGTTGAGCGCAAACATCAGGTTGCCTTGCGCTGAAACGTAATCGGCCCTGATTTTCAGCGCTTGACGGAAACTATCCACTGCATCATCGATTCGCAGCAGGTCCAGCAGCGCACTACCTAAATTGTTATACGCTTCAGCCGAGTCAGATTTGATACTCAGCAAACGGTGATACCCTGACTCTGCGTGATCAAGCTGACCGAGATGCAGCAATGTGTCGGATAGATTACCTTGTGCTCCGATGTGCTCGGGGTTGATAGCCAATGCCCGACGGTAGCTCGAAACTGCATTTTCAAATTGACCGATGGCCTGCAATGCAACACCAAGGTTGAAGTGGGCATCAGCATCATCCGGCTGGAGCTCAGCAGAGCGGTGAAAGTACGCCAGCGCCTCATCAGGCTGACCTATGTCTTGCAATGCATTGCCGAGGTTGGCTGCCGCTTGAGCGTGTGCAGCATTTAATAACAGCGCTCTCTGACAGTATGCGATTGCCTCATCTAGGCGACCTGATTCTCTTAACACAGCGCCCAAGTTGCTGTGCGCATCGGCGTAGCCGGGGTCGACCGTCAACGCTCTGCGATAGCTTGCTTCCGCTTCATCGAGTCGGCCCAATTCCTGCAGCGCGACTCCGAGATTGTTGTGCGACTCGGCATCACTAGGGTTGATCTGCAAGGCATTGAGGTAACTGCTTACCGCATTATCCAGCTGACCAAGGTTGTGCAGTGCGACACCCATGTTGCTAAGAGCTTCGGCATATGCGGGTTCTAACGCCAATGCACGACGATAACTCGTGACGGCATTATCGTTCTGCCTCATGTCTTTCAGCGCATTGCCCAGATTGTAGTGGGCCATGGCAAAGCTGGGTGCGATCTGTGTTGCCTTTTGGTAATACGACACGGCATCGGTGAGGCGTCCCTGCCGCTGCAAAACAACGCCCAAATTGTTCAACGCCTCGACATATTCAGGTTTAATTTGCACTGCGATTCGGTAGCTGGATTCCGCAGCGGCAAGATCGCCGAGATCTTTCAGTGTGTTTGCCAAATTGAAGTGCGCCTCGGCATCCTGTGGCATCAATTCGGCTGCCATTCGCATGGCGGGTAAGGCCTCTTCCTTCCCAAGACTCTGCAGTGAAGCCCCACGCACTTTCCAAATGAATCCAAAGGCAGGATATTGCTTTAGCAACTGCTGCGAGAGGCTATCCACTTCTGCATGACGTCCAGCATTGAAGAGCGTGACAAGCAGCCCCACCTCTGCAGGGCTGGGCATTCCGCCTCCGGCTTGGCGCAATGCGGAAGACCTCGCCATGGATTGCGCTGGCTGGTGGAGGGTTGTTCCAGATGCCTCGGCGCAACACTTCTTGTATTTCTTTCCGCTACCACAAGGGCATGGGTCATTCCGTCCTGGCTTCACGATGAGATTCCGTACTTGAAAGTTGTGAAATATATCATTTTCCGGTCGGCGAGACTTGGCAAGCCGTGCGCCTGTCGAACTGGATCAGTCCTACCGATTGGCCCACATATGCTGATAAGCCTCTTCCACTTTTCTGGCGAAGGCAGGCTCGTCCATCAGCGGGCTGGATGCCATTTTAGTGCGCAGACCGGTGCGCAAGGAAGATAGTCCCGAAATGTCCGAAGCCAGAGCAACGGCGGTCGCCACATACTCATCCTCATCGCGAGCGATCCATTCCGGGTGTCCCAGCGCCTCCAGAATCGAGCTGCCCAAACGCCCAACACTAGGGCGGTCTGCCAGCGTGACATAGGGTACCCCCATGTAGAGTGTTTCAAACAGCGTGGTGCCTGAATTGTGCGGAAAGCAGTCCAGACCGATATCCATGCCGCGTAACACGTCCCAGGGAGGAGAGTGGTAACCGATCTCAAGCCGTTCGCGCTGGATGCCGTGTTCCGCAAAACGCTCGGCCAACCGATCCTGCATAGCGGGCTCTTTGAAATTCCGGTTATCGATGACCAGGCGCGAATTCGGGACGGCTTTGAGGATATCACTCCACACGCGTATGGTGCGATGATTGATACGTACCGCGCGCGTCAGGGTACCAAAGGTCACATGGCCGCGTTCCACAGCAGGCAAGGGGCTTACCTCGCCCATACCTTCAGCCGGGCGATAAGCAAAGCTTGGGGTAGGCAGTTTCCACGGGGTTTCAGAGAACAGATGCTCGCTGCCTTGCGGGACGCAGCTTGCATCGGACAGGAAATAGTCGATCGCGCTCAGTCCGGTGGTGTATCCGAAACCCAGCCAGGACAGCGACACTGGTGCGGGCTTGCGGGCGAACACTCCCAATCGGTTCTGCGCGGTGTGGCCGGCCAGATCCACCAGGATGTCGATGCCGTCGGCACGGATACGCTCGGCCAAGGCCTCGTCGCTCATTCCGCGCGTGGTCACCCAGTGGTCTGCATACTCTTTGTATCGCGAAGTGACCTGGTCTTCGCGGGCAAGCTCGGCATAGGCATAGACCTCTACTGCGCGCTTGTCATGGTGGGCTAGGAGGGGTTCAAGGAAATGTCGGCATGAGTGCATGCGAAAATCCGGAGATACATAACCCACCTTCAGGCGGCGACGAGCATCGCGCACATTAAGATGGGCAGGCCATGTGCTCCGTAGTGGCAAGCCGAAGCGCTCATCATAAGCGCGATACGCCGCAAATAACTCCTCACCGCTGATATCAGGATGGTAGTTGAGCGCAAACATCAGGTTGCCTTGGATGCCTGCTGCAGCGGGGTCTATGTCCAGTGCCAGACGGTAAGATGCAATCGCACTATCAATCTGGCCCAAGTCCTGCAGGGTCAGGCCTAAGTTACTGTGGGCTTCTGCAAATCCCGGGTCGACTTCGACTGCACGCTGATAGCTGATCCGGGCGCTGTCAAGTTGCTCCATATCTCTGTACACATTGCCCAGATTGTTGTGCGCATGCTTATCCTGTGGGGAGAGATGCAGCGCATTATGGAAGCAGGTTGCCGCATCGGGAAGTCGACCAAGCTCCCTTAGCAGGTTGCCCATATTGACATGTGCTTCAGCATAGTCTGGCTTGATTTGAAGCGCTTGGCGAAAACTGATGGCAGATTCCTCGAGTCTTCCGAGATGGTGGAGGGAAACTCCCAAGTTATTGTACGCTTCGGCATATCCAGGCCTAATCTTCAGGGCCTTGCGGTAGCAAGCGGTTGCATCCTCGAACTTCCCGAGATTTTCTAAGGCGATCCCTTGATTGTTGTGAGCGATCGCCATATCTGGATCGATCTGCAACGCCTTGCGGTAGCAGGCGACCGCTTCCGCCAGACTCCGATTCTCGCGCAGCACATTACCCAGGTTGTTGTGGGCCTCGGCATCTTCAGGCAGAAGTGCCACCGCCTTGCTCGCGGCGGAAAAGGCATCCTTACCCTGCATCAGAAGCGAAGCAGCCAGTACCTTCCACAGGAACCCGGAATCCGGGTATTGCCGAAGCAGCAGGTGTGTCCGGGCTTCCGCTTCCTCATGTCGCCCGGCATTGAACAAGGATGCAAGCAGGTGCATGTCGGTTGCCGCAGGCGGTGCGCTGGCACCAGATCGCCCGGAATTGGCAGCGTGGGCGTTAGCCTGCTTGACCAAGCCGCTCTGCAGGATTCGTTGCGCTTCATCGAGCTGACCGGTTGCCACCAGCGCCTCGGTGTAAGACTGGAGATACTGTGCTTTGGTGGGATCGCTGTCGAGGGCGGCTTTAAAATAGGGGAGTGAAGCTATGTGCTGCCCCTCTTGTCGCGCTATCACCCCCAGATTGTGGTTGGCGTCAGGCTGCCCGGGTTGCGCCTGCAACACGTTGCGATAAAGTTGTGCCGCTTGCGGCAGTTGCCCCGCCCTGTGGTGAGTCACTGCTTGCTCAAGAATCTGAGCAAGGGGAGAGTTGTCTGCCTGATAGGTTGTCATTGTTGGAAGGGTGCGAGTTTCGTGTTTGATTCTATCGCAGATGCTGAACACTTCAAACAGCTGCGGTGGCACGAAAAATGGGTGCATGTTGCGGATAAGCATAAAAAGAAAAGGGCGCCGAAGCGCCCTTTTCTATATCGCGATGAAGCTGCGAATACTTGTTACCAAGTAGTTCCTGCAACGGTGCCGAACGGACGGGTCATATCGCTGATCGACGTGGAGCCGGAAGTTGCATTCACCAGATTGTACGCGCCGTGGATGTTGCCGGCTGGTGCATTGATGATGAAGCGGACATTGCCACGTGTATTGCCGCTGAATGTACATACGTCAGCAGCGTTGATCACCGTCATGCCTGCAGTCAGTGTGCCGGTAACTGCAGCGCCGTTAGCAACAGTGTTGCCGGACTCAGCATTGCAGGTTGCCGTGTAGCCGACAGCGGTACCGGTGTTCATAAAGGCGAAGCGCGAGATCCAGCCGGGAGCGGTCGAGAAGTAGGGAGACCACAGCTCGATTGCGTTAGCAGACCATGTCCACCAAGTGGCGTTCTTGTTGGCAGTGTCAGCAAAAGCGTGAGCCGCGCCGACCTGAGGATTCACAGTGCCAGACACCGCGAAAGTGCGAGACGTGCCCAAGGAAGAAGTGCCATCAGCCTGGAACGTCACGTTAACAGTAGCTGTAGCGCCTTGTCCCGGGAAGGCCGCAACTGCTGCACCAGCATTTGCAGCCGGAGATGTCAGCGCTCCGGTGTCCGTGGTCACAGTAAAGACTTCACCTGTTTCGCAAGCTGTTGCGCCGCTGAAATCAGCACAGAACTTGTTGGCCGCAAGACCGGCATAAGCCTTGGTCGCGTCTGCCACACTGAGGGACAGCGTGCCGGTCGTGGTCAAGAAGTCAAACGCGGTCACGCCGTCGGCGGTCACGGCGTTGGCCGAGTTGTTGTCGATGGTCAGGGCGGCATTGGCAACAGTGGCTGTATCGCCGTTAGCTGCCACGAAACCCATCAACGGACCCGCTGTGGCGTTCACATCAGCAACAGTTCCGGTGTCGGCAGCGGCAGCGTACACGTTGATCGCATTGACCGAGGTGCCTACGACGCGAGTCAAGGCTGCCGAGTTGTCGATGCGGGCTGTTTCACCCAGATCCCACAGGTTCACGGTGTAGGAAACCGAGTTGCCTGCTGTGTTCAGGTTGTGAGTAGCCAAAGTCAATGCTTGGAACGCGCCCGACGAAGTGATGGTGGTCGTCGTGTCGGTTGCGGAAGTCAGGCTGACCTGGATCGCACATTCGGAAGCCGATGCACGCTTGGTGCTGAAAGCTACGCCAGACGAACCGGTGCCAGCTGCGGAGAAGTTCGTGCCCACGCAACTCGCCGGGGCAAAGGTGGAGCCAGCAGAAGGCGTGTAGATGATGGTGAAGTCTTGGCCGATCGCGCGGTTCACGCCCATCGTGTAGGTCACGCTGGGTGTGGTCACAACGGTGCCAGCTGTCAGAGCTTCAGCCGCATATACCGTTGCAGCGGAATCTGCAGCAGGCGCGGAAATCGTACCAGCATTGGCTGCGCCAAATGTAGCCAAGAGAGCGGAGGCTATGGCTGCTTGCAAAATTACATTCTGTTTTTTCATTTATTAACTCCTGAGGTTGAAAATATCGCTACAAGTTGATGACGCATAATTTGCAAATTATGTGCGAAGGAATCACACGAGGCGCAGTGTATGCAGCCATCTTTAACATGTCAAGCACGTATACCCATTAATGTTGTGTTTAATGCAATTTCCAACTGCAATATTGGTAAATCTGCTTTTTGTTATTGGATTTAATGCTGTCATGGTTCCTTCCGTGCTTATCCGGTTGTCACCCAAACCAACTACCGGTAGTATGTTGAGCATCTGCGTTATCTTGGGACGGCCATGGTTATTGACGTGCTTGAGCGTGGCGATCTGCCGTTTCCGCGCTCGCTGCCGG
>Ga0210046_1002393_pt1 | contig 13467 bp, 22 predicted proteins | sample CryGeyCG2114_250_FD_185461 | JGI IMG/M metagenome (GOLD analysis project Ga0210046, IMG submission 185461) | Groundwater microbial communities from aquifer - Crystal Geyser CG18_big_fil_WC_8/21/14_2.50 (SPAdes) (version 2) | ecosystem: Environmental > Aquatic > Deep subsurface > Groundwater ... | reverse complement strand
AACAGGGATAATGACAGAGACGAGGAAATTGTTCATGAGTTAAGTTTAATAAATCAGAGATTAAATATCAAAGTTTCTTTCTTCTGTTACGGGGCCGGGAGTCGAACCGCGGTCTAGGAGATTATGCAAATGTTATCTCCAATTACTTGGAGTATCGGACTGTGTCTTCATCCCACTCAAGGTGGGAGTTGGCGTTCAGTCTCTACAGGCTCCAGATGGTATCAGGATTCCCGCGGCGTTTTCCTAATTTGATTTAGGAGTTCACCGTTATAAGCCAATTATCATATGAAATTACTTTCATATGAGCCCATTATGGAGACACCATGCGATGTCTCCTTCTATTTAAGCCTCCTGTGCAACCGTACACTACCCCGTATTGTTAAATTACAGTAAAATTATACAATAATTTTGTGATATATGTTGACTAAAAACGAATATGCTATACTATAATATATATCTCTATGGCTAAGTCAAAAGAAAAACTACAAGCTGTAAAATTAAGAAGAAAAGGGGAAAGCATTAAGAAGATTGCCAATTTACTTAATGTCTCGGTTAGTACTGCGAGTTTATGGTGTCATGACGTTGAACTTACAGATTCACAGGTAGAGAATCTCCGAAAAAGACAAACAGATCCATTTTATGGAAAAAAACTAGACTACTATTTAAAAAAGAAAAAAGAATTTAACTTGAAACTCTTAAATTTAAAAAATGAAGGAATAAATTCTATAGGAAGACTGACTAAGAGAGAAATATTCTTGATTGGAATTGCTTTGTATTGGGGTGAAGGGTTTAAAAAAGATAGTTTGGCTGGCTTGGCAACGCTAGATAAAAACATTGCTAAATTTTTTATTTTTTGGTTAAGTGAGTCGTTTGGTATTGTGGTCAAAGATTTATTACTACGAGTAACAGCCAACATTTCTTATAAAAGCAAGATTAAAGAATTAGAAAAGTATTGGTCAAAAGAACTAAAAATACCAGTAAATCAGTTTTCAAAGCCTTTTTTTCAAAATACTAAATGGAAAAAAGAATATGAAAATAAAAACGATTATCATGGAGTTTTAAGGATAAGAGTTAGAAGAAGCATTGATTTATTAAGAAAAATTTTCGGTTATATTGAAGGAATTAGTTTATCTGTAAAATAAAGAAAACAAATATCGCAGTAATTATTAATATTAATTCCGTTAATACTATTGGCCAAGCTTTCAATAAATAAAATTTAAGAACTTCATTATTATTTGTCATCATTTTTATTTTTGGAAATGACTTAAAAGGATAAAACCAATTAATCTGAGGATTTACTTTTGTTTTAATAAATCCGAGTTTATAAGTCCAAAAACCTATTTCATCTAAAACTAAATGAAGAAACATCGAAGCAATAATTAAGATGGATAAAGGGAACGATGGTTTAAATAATAAATACCATCCAAAATATAACAACAAAATTCCAAACGGCGTATGAGTTAAATTTTGATGATGAGCCTCACCTGTTTTACCATTGGCAAGTCCGATTAAAAAATCTAAATCAACAATATTTCCGGCAATAATAATCGATATAATCTCTTTATTAATAAGTGTTAATCCAAATAATCTTGGTGTTTCAGCTAATAAGTATGATATAGCAATATGTCCTCCAGTTAACATAATTAGATTCTATCAAGGATATATGAGAAAATCATTAGTTTACTTCGATGTATCGATACATCGAAGTATTATTTCCCAAAATATAACTCCCACCACTGCTTCCAGTTGGGTAAGGGTGTTGGGGTAACAGAAACGGGTGTTTTAGCTGGTGAAGGGATGATCAAAGCGATTTCATTATCTTTTAGAAGATTAAGATCATTGCGGATAATCTTCTCTATTTCTTCAGTATTTTTTTTCCGGACAACTTCGGTTTTTAATTCAATATTACGTTTTTTTTCTTTTTCAAAGTTTTGCTTAAATTGTTGGTAAAAATCAAGCTTACTTTTATAACTAAAAAGATTTGTTAATAAAGATGAAAAAAGAAAGATCAGTAGAAAGACAAAAACGATATTTTTAATTAGCTTCATGACTTAATTATACTTTGTAGCGTCTTCATTATTCTGCCCGGGTCGGCTTTAGATTTTAGTTCCTTCATACAAATACCAATTATGGCTTTTTGATTATTGTCAAAGATAGCTTGATTTACTTTTATGACTCTCTCGATTTCATTCTTCAATTCGACATCGTCGATCTCTGTTGGTAAGTAGGCGGAGGCAATTTCTAACTGTTTTTTACTATCTTCACACAACTCCTTTCTTCCTCCTTTTTCAAAAGCTTCTACTGATTCTTTAAGTTCCTTGATTACTTTTCGAAGAACAACCATTGTTTCTTCGTCTGTTAACTCTCCGCCAGCTGGCGGATTTTTATCAATCTCTTTATTCTTTATCTGTGATAGAATAAAGCGGAGAACACCGAGTTTAGTCTTTTCGCCTGCTTTTAGAGCAGTGATCTGATCATCTTGAAGTTTTTGTCTTAACATTACATAATTATAGCCTATGAAGAAAAAAATAAACAAGGATATAATCTCACTTTTTGGAGATATCCAAAAAGTAATCTCTAGTAAACCAACCACTAATCAAATGTTTGAGGAGGTGCGGATGATGAAGTTTAAAATTAAACCAATTCAAGGTGATTTGATGTCTTTTAATCTAAAAAACGAACAGTTTATTGAAAGTTTATGGAGTCTGGGAAAATTAGATGAATTTTTTTTCAAAGAAGTTCCAGCTCTATCAAAGAAGGAAAAAGAAATTTTTATAAGGATTTTTGACGGTTTATATTTTAAATATCAGCAACAGCTTAATCAAGCCAATCTTCAACAGAGAAAAGTTACCCTGACAAAGACGGGCTTATTGGAACTGGAAATTTATAAAGAAAGAAAGTTAAAGAAAAAAGTTAACTAAGATTTATACTGAGTTTATCGAAGTATGAAAAAATTTCCAGTTGTTATTGACTTAGAAACACAATATACTTTTCGTGATTTTTCTGAACATGCAAAACTAGGTATGACCGTTTTAGCGCTATTTGATTACAAAGATAAATCACAAAAAATTTTTACCGAAAAAGATATTAATAATCTGTTTCCAATACTTGAAAACTGTTCCTACATAATTGGTTTTAATATTAATAGCTTTGATTTGCCTGTTCTTCAACCATATTATCCAGGAGATATAAAACACTTTAAAACTTTTGATATTTTAGACGACATTAAAAGAATTTTAGGTAGAAGACTATCATTAAATGATACTATTAAAGCGACTTTGGATAAGAAAAAAACGGGTCACGGATTGGAAGCGATTGATTTTTACAAAGAAGGTAAATGGGATGAGTTAAAAAAATATTGTATGGACGATGTAATGCTAACTAAAGAACTTTTTGAATATGGAGTTAACAATAAAAAAATTTATTATTTAAATCAGAATGGAAAAATTGATATTGAAGTTGATTGGGAAAAATATTTAAAAGATGAAGGTGGGGGGGAGATGCCGTTGACATTGCCATTTTGAAATATGCAAATAACAACACAAAAAATAATCAATTTAAAAAAACCAAAGTTGAAAGCGGACATAATTAATGTGTTAATAAATCGTTTTAGCCCGAGAGTTTATTCAGAAAAGGAAGTCGCTAGTAAAGATTTAGATTCAATGATTGAGGCAGTTCGCTGGTCTCCTTCGGCAATGAACAATCAACCATGGTTTTTTTACACTGCCAAAAAAGGATCCACTGGTTTTAAAATATTAGTAAATTCCCTGGGTAATAGAAATTATTGGGCCAAAAAAGCCCCCGTATTAATTTTAGCTTGTTATATAAAAGAAGATAAATTTGGTAAATATGGTCAATATGATTTAGGGCAAGCTGTTTTTTCATTAGTTATTCAAGCAAAATCACTTGGCTATTATAGTAGGCAGATGGCTGATTTTAATAAAGAACAAGTAAAAAAAGATTTAAAAATTCAAAATTCTTTTTTTCCATGGGTCATAATTGCAATAGGAAAAATTGGTAATTACACTAAGGCTGACAATATATCAATAGAAAGGGATAACATCGAAAGAAAAAGAAAAGAAACAATTAGTCAAGAAATATAAATGAAATATCCTGTAATTGGCTTAGCTCCGATGGATGGGATTACCGACGCTCCTTTTCGCTACATTACTGATATTTATGGAAAGCCGGACATTATTTATACGGAATTTGTTTCCGTTAAAGGATTAATATTAGGCAAACCCGCAATACAACGGATGTTGCTTCGTCACAAAACCAAGACAACAATGATTGCCCAATTTTTTGGCTGTGAACCGGAATATTTTTATCAGGCGGCCCAAATTGCTTTGGAAAAAGGATTTGATGGGGTAGACATTAACATGGGTTGTCCTGATAAAAGCGTGTTTAATCGAAGTGGAGGAGCCGGTTTAATTTTGCAACCAAAGCTTGCCAAAGAAATTATTTTATCAGTTAAAAAAGCGATAAAAGAAGGAATAAAAAAATTAAACATCAAAAAAGACATTACAATTTCTGTTAAAACCAGAACTGGTTATAAAATTCCTGAGACCAAAGAATGGATTGGAAGTTTGCTTGAGGCAGAACCGAATGTCATATGCATTCATGCGAGAACTTTTGCTCAAAAATATTCAGGGCTGGCTGATTGGAGTCAAATAGGAATTGCCGCCGATCTGGCAAAAAATACAAAGACAAAAATATTTGGCAATGGAGATATAAAAAGCAGACAGCAAGCACTGGAAAGGATCAAAGAATATAATTTAGCTGGTGTCTTGATTGGTCGCGGAGCATTAGGTAATCCTTGGATCTTTAAAGGAATAATTCCAACGACGGAAGAAAGGTTTATGGTGCTTCTTGAGCACTGTAAAAAGTTTACGGAATTTTTTCCAACGGCCGACCTTAGTATTATGAGAAAACATCTGGCTTGGTATGTAAAAGATTTTCCCCATGCAGCTGAAGTAAGAAATGAACTGATGCAAATAAATAGCATTGATGATGTGAAAAAAATACTTTCTAGAATCCAAGTGGTTCCTTGACAAGAATTAATTTGATTCTGTTCGGGATAGATTCTTTTTCAATAATAACCCACTTGCCAAAACCGCTTTTCATACCATAGACTTTCATTGCCCGTTCGTTTTCCAGATTAATGACATAATTTCTTATCCGATTAAAAGCCTCTTCAAGATTAGGAACTATTTTATTAGCGCCGGCAACGATCAAAACTTTTTTGGCAGCAAAAGGCAGGGCGCCTACTCGGCTGCCTGAAGCATCAACGGCGACCAACTTACCATCTTCAGTAATAGCGTTTACACTGGATAAAAAATAATCTGTTTTAGTAAGGGCTTTTCTTCTTAAGTCAGACTGCTTCCCATAATCTTTTTCTTTAAGGATATCTTCGTGTAAATTTTTCCATTTGTGATTTCCTGATTTTAACATCTCAGAAAATCCAATTTGTATCAGAGTAGTTGAAGATCCGTTCATTATTTTCGAACCCTCAGGAATACTTTTTTTTATTTCTTCCAGCGCTTGTTCTTTTGAATCAGCCAAGATTACTTTGACTCCATGATCTTTGAGAGCAATAATTGTTTTATCTATAACTTCGAGACTTGGAACTTTTGAATAATCCATATTTACCTGAACAACTTTCATATTATTAATATTTAATGTATAATTATTACTATATAAAATATAGTACTTAAGATTTTATAGTACTTTTATAAATAATGCAATAGTATTTTATGAAAACAAACAAAAAAGAAGAAAAACATTATAATCATCTTTTAAAAACAATCGGGGATTATTGGACCCTATCCATAATCATGGAATTAAAAAAGGGGAAGAAAAGATTTTGTGAGCTGGAAAGAGCAATAAATAAAATCAACCCGGTTACGCTTACAGAAAGATTAAAGAGGTTAGAAAAAGTAAAATTTATTGACCGGGAAAAAGAATTGTCTGATAAATTATCAGTGACCTACAGTTTAAATAAAAATGGTTTGAAGTTAATTCCAATAATAAACGAAATAAATTTTTTCGCAAGCAATCTGTGATTTAAAAAGTCTAAATATTTGTCGTTCCCACGTACTTGCCTACACAAGCAGGGGCGGAAATCCAGACTAAACAAACCTTCTAGGATTTATGATAATAAAAAAACTGGGACTTTTAATTCTAATTTACCAATTTTTAGAAAAACATTATTGGTAATTTTACTTAGTTTTTCTTTATTAATTAATTTTTTTAACTGTTGTAAATCATTTTTTCTCTGCCCAATATTTTTCCTTACAAATAATCCCCAAGTTTTTAAACCAAAGCTATATATACAGTATAGAGTTTCTGGAGAAACAGTTTTTAGCTTGGTACTTTCGAAAGATGAGTTAATAATGCCATTTGAGGGAAAAGAAAATTTAATACCAGGATATAGTTCAACTTGAACCCTATTATTTAAATTGCCAAAATCAGTAGTCATAATCTCTAAATTATTTCCATTTTTTTCAAATCTAAAATATTTTGTTTGAGCCAATTTTTGTAACGGTTTATAAAAAGGGAATTTTTTATCGACAAAAGTATATTACTGATATCCGAGACTTAGTAGATTATTTTTAATAAAATTAAAATTTTTTACTTCACAAATAATATCAATATCTTTTATTTTTCTATCATAGGATTTTTTAGTAAAAGATAGTAAAGATACTGAACCAATGCAAAAATATTTTTGATCGGAAGGAATTATTTTAATAAAATCTTCTAAAATAGGAGAAACCCATCGATTGTCTGAATGCATGAATTAATTTTACACTAACAAATCATATACTTGGTGTTTAAAGCGATATTATCTTGTGAACGACCGTCCTTAAGATATTATTAATTGCTTTTATTTCTCTGTTTTGAGTTAGACTCTTTTAAATATAGAGTAACTTGAAGTACTTCTTTAGCCATTTCGTTCATGGGATCAATCTTTAAAGCCTCATTTATATAAATTAGAGCCTGATTATAATTCTCTTCTTTATTTTCAAGTACAGCTAAATCGCATAAGATTTGGATATCTTCAGGAAAAATATAATGAGCTTTTTCCATTAATTTCCTTCCAACATTAGAATTGCCATTCATAAAATGGGTCCAACCAAAAAGATGCAAGACTCTCGGATTATTTGGAAGAAGTTTATCAGCTTTTGATAATGTATCAATTGATTCAATAAATCTTTCTTGTTTGCATAGAGCTTCACCTAGAAGATAATATATCTCTGGATTTTTTTGATCAACTTTTAATACTTGACGAAGTATCTTTTCTGCCTCCTCCCATTGAGTCAGCTCAAGGCATTTATCAGCTTGTTTTATTAGTTTTTTTACATTAACTTTAATCATAGTCGACTTTTTTCCCACTCATCAAACCAAAGAACTTATTAGAAATTTGTTAATTCTGTTCACAATTTTATTTTACATTATTAATGCTTCCCCAAGTTCAAGTAATTAGAACCTCTTTTGATAATTAGGCTCGTTTTAATTATCTTAATTGACATTATATAAATTAATTTATGATATTTTATATACTCTACGTAAAGATATGCATATTTTTATCAATCTTTTCTTTTTAATCTTCTCCTTATTAAATCCAGCTATTGGATCATCAATTTATATTATTTTTCTTATTTTATTTGAAACTTATATAACGTTCGTCCAAATCAACAAAATAAAAGTAAAAAACATTGATAGTAAATATACTCATGCAGAAATTGAAATAATTGAAAGATATCATGTTTTTTTCCAATATCCTATTGTGTCGAGATTTTTCTCATCAGTATTATCAGGAATCCAATTATCTACATTTATATTAACCCCATGGTTTTTACTTAAAGGATTATGGATCCAAGGTATTTTAGTAGGAATAAACTATTTTATCGCTTCTCAACTAGCAGTTATATTAAATCCGCAACACTTTTTGCACGATAATATTGAAAAAAACAGAATTAAAGATCAGGAACTTAAAGAAAGATTTAAAAGAGATATGGAAATTCTTGATTCTGCCTTAAAGAAAATGTATTTAAATAAAACCTAATCATATCCCCCATAGCTGGAGTAGCTATAATTTTCCTAATTCTTCTCACAATTTTATTGTGTATTAATATCTACCCATTGATGAAATTAATAATAGTGAGAAAAAACATTTACAATTAAACAAAGAGACAAAATATTATTAATTAACATCAAAACATATATTAATGCAAAGACATTTATTATTATAAAAGAAGCATTCTTTGTAGCGCCTGCACCAATAATATCTCTAAGTTTTTTACCTTCTTTAATTGGATTAACTTTTCCATTTATTGAATTTTCAATTTCATTAGCTTTTGTCATCCAAAATTCACTCCACATAAAACCTCTTTCTGTCATCTTATACCACAAATAACACAATAAAAGACCTAGCACAGGAGTAAGCCAAAAAATTATTTTAAAAAACCAAGGAAAACTGAAGTCTTTATTATAAGTAAAACCTATAAACCCAATAAAAATTGTATTTACAACAAGCATTGCATTGTATCTATTCCACTGAATTTCGCCCTCGGAGTTTTTTAAATCTAATACAGAACTATATTTTATCCTAGCATTTTCCAAATCTTCAACATCAATTTTCATATGAGTATTTTAATTATTGATTCAAGCAAATTATATACCCGGAGTTTTGTTTAGGCAAGTATTAAAGGAAATTATTTTTCCCACCTCGAAATAGAAAGATCGACCTTGTTGTTTTTGAAAAATACTTCTTCTTCGATTAACATTTTTTTCTTTTTATTAATTCCACCAACGCCGGAGTATCCAGTCAGTTTTCCGTCGGAGGCGACGACGCGGTGACAGGGGGTTCGGGAGAGCATCAGGATTATTTTTCATGAATACTCCGACGGCCCGGGCCGATTTTGGTTTCCCTGCCAGTTGTGCCAGCTGTCCGTACGTCGCCACTTTTCCTTTGGGGATGAAGAGACAAATTTTATAAATATTGGTTTCGAAAGAAATTAATTTTTTGCCTTTCATTTTAAAAGTTGATTAACGATTCTGTAGACATCTTTACGATGATGAATTAAAACAATATGAATTTCTTGTGAGGTTTTTCTATAAACAATCCGATAGTTTCCAATTCGTGCACGAAAAATATCTTTAAAACCGGAAAGCTTTACTTCATTTATTATTGAATTTTCTATTAAAGAACTAATTTTTCTAGTGACAGCAATTTGATCAATTTTGGGAATTTTCCTTAATTCCTTTTTAGCTCTTGAAGAAACTATTATCTTCATATATTAAGTTCTTTTAAAACCTTGTCAAAGTCTTCTCCCTTTTTAAAATCGGTTGTTTCTACGGCTCTTTTATCAATATTATCTTCAATAAATGCAACAATCTTTTCGTAAAGATCTTTACCTAATAAGTAACCCTTGATTTTATTACGATTTTCAACAGCAATTGGATAATATAATGCTTCTCTAATTGCTTTAGATGGATTAATTTTGAGCTGGGAAATAGATATGGTATTCATAATAATAACAATAGTATCAATCATCAGGTCTTTTGTCAAGACCTATTTATAGGTCATATAGTTATCTCAATAATTTTTTCTTTCGATTTTTCTCCGGAGATAATATTAATCTTTGAAATTGTTGTACTAAAATATTTCGCCAATGTTTTTACAATTTCTTTATTGGCCTTTCCTTTTTCCGGAAGAGAGTTAATAGAAATAGAATAATGGGCCTCATCAATTTTGATCAACTTTTTTATCTTTGCCTTAGTTTTTACTCTGACAAAAATTTTCATAGAAATAACTTTATATAATAATATTATCAATTAACCTTGTTTTACCAACAAACGCAGCAATAAGGATGACGGCTTTTTTTGGAGTAACTTTGAGAGGTGATAAATTCTCAGGATTACAGATCTCGATATAATCGAGTTGGATTAATTTATTTTTTTGTAAATAATTCTTCATCTCTTTTTTAATAAGTTGGACACTTTTATTTCCAGATAATATTAATTTTTTTGCCAACAATAAAGATTGATACAGACTTAATGCTTGTGATCTTTCTTGAGGATTTAAAAAAATATTTCTTGAAGAAAGAGCGAGTCCGTCTTTATCCCGAACAGTTGGAACAACATTAATATTTATTGGTAAATTCAAATCATAAACCATTTGTTTGACAACAACAGATTGCTGAAAATCTTTTTGACCAAAATAAGCATGAATTGGATTAACGAGATTAGATAATTTTAAGACAACGGTGGCAACGCCGGAGAAATGTCCCGGGCGACTTTTCCCTTCAAGAATATTTGAGAGATTATTTGGCGTGACATAAGTTTGAAAACCATTCGGGTACATTGTTTTTGCATTAGGATAAAATAAATAGTCAATTTTTTCTTGCTCTAATAATTGTTTATCTTGTTCAAAAGGTCGGGGATATTTAACAAGATCTTCTGTTGGAGAGAATTGAGCTGGGTTAACAAATATAGAAACAACTGTCACATCGTTTTTATTCTTTGATTCTTTGACTAGTTTTAAATGTCCTGCGTGGAGTGCCCCCATAGTTGGGATAAAACCAATTGTTCTACCATTTTTACGTAACTCTGAAGAAATTTTTCGTATCTGTTCCAAGGAAAATACTGTTTTCATAAATTTAATAATGATAAAATGTAATTATAAACAAATATGATTCTTAATCGCAAAAAGAAATATCTCCAGATCGCTTTAAATTCAAATCTTGGTGATGCTTATTCTATCATTCGGTCTTTACCGAAAAGTGACAGAATTATTATAGAAGCAGGGACACCGCTTATCAAAGAATATGGGGTTGACGTTATAAGACAACTGGTAAGTTATTGGTCTTTAGGAGATATGACTGGTAATCAATATATTGTTGCCGATCTAAAGACTATGGATCGCGCCGAGACAGAAGTTCAGATGGTAAAAAACGCCGGAGCTTCAGCCGCAGTTTGTTTGGGACAAGCCTCATTGGAGACAATCAACAGTTTTATTGAGACTTGTCAAAAAGAGGAAATCGATAGTATGTTAGACATGATGAACATAGAATATCCGGTAAAAATTCTCCGGCAACTAAAAAAACAACCAAATGTAATCATTTTACACCGGGGAGTAGATGAAGAAAAATTTAATAAAAATAAACCAATTCCTTATGCGCAAATCAATAAAGTATTAAGTAGCTACAACGTTATGTTATCAATCGCAGGAGGAGACTCTCTCCGTGAAGTTCAAAGGGCAATTTTTAATGGGGCAAATATAGTCGTTGTTTGGAAAGAATTTTATAAATCATCAAGCAGTACAGGAAAATTAGCCGAAGATTTTTTAAAGGAAATTAAATAAATTAAACTTTACCGGCAAGTTTTTTAAAACCCTCGAGAACTTCTATTGGTAAAGCAAAGACGACAGTGTTTGAAGGATTGGCAGTAGTAGCTTCGATTGTTTGCAAAGTTCTTATTGAAATAGCGCCACTTTTTGAAAGCATTGCCATAGCCTTATTTAAATTATCGGCGGCAGAAAGCTCTCCTTGAGAACGGATAATAGTCGCTCTTCTCTCCCGTTCGGCCTCAGCCTGTTTAGCCATAACTCTTTTCATATCAGCCGGGATTTCAATATCTTGGATTTTAATGGCGGTGACGTCGATTCCCCAAGTGGTTGTTTCCTGATCAACAATCGTTTTAATTTCATCAGCTAATTTTTGTCTTTCACCAAGCAAAGTATCAAGTTCAACGCCACCAATAACATCTCGAAGAGCTGTCTGGGCATATTGGGTAATAGCATAACTATAATCCTGAATTTTTAAAACAGCATCCTCCGGTTTGATTACTTGGAAATAAACAACTGCATTGATGCCGACCGGAACATTATCTTTAGTGATCACTTCCTGGGAGGGAATATCAGAAGTGGTAATTCGAATATCTGTCCGAATAACCCGTTGGAAAATGGGAATAAGAATATTTAATCCCGGTTGAAGAGTATGTGAATACTTTCCTAAAGTTAAGACAATTCCTCTTTCGTACTGATTAATTACAACCAATATTTTTGGCACAAAAACCACCAACAAAATAAAAACAAAAACGACAAAAGATATAGAAAAACTTAACATATTTATTTACTCTCATTCTAATGATGAGAAATGCTTTCGTCAAGCCTGATTTTTTCTTTACCTTGAAAAAAAATCTTTCATTACTTTAATAAACATTTTATTTTCTTGACTTGTTCCGATGGTGACTCGAAACCAGCCCTCGCTTCCATATTTGGGTTTATTGCCCCTCAAGATCAGACCTTTTTTCTGGGCATATTTAAGAACATCTTCGCCGGTTTTTCCGGTGGCCCCTGCATCAAATAGGACGTAATTGGCTCGGGTTGGAAAAACAACTATTCCGGGAATTTTACTCATTTCTTTTTCAATAAAAGCCACTTGACCATTGTTAAACTTGACTCGTTTTTCCAATCCTTTACGATCTTCAAGAGCGGTCAGTGCCGCCCACATGGGAATCGTTCCCACATTCCATGGCAAAAGAGATGCGGCAATTTTCATTGCCACTTCCCGGTCGGCCAGTAAATAACCAAACCGAAGTCCTGCCAGTCCATAAGCTTTTGACATGGTTCTGGTAATAATGACATTTTTAAATCTTTTAGTAAGTTTGGCTAAGGATTTTTTTAAACCGTCGTATTCAATATAAGCTTCATCAATAACAAATGGGATTCCAAGCTCGGCAATTCGGATAAATTCTTTCTCATCCATAAAATTACCGGTAGGATTATTTGGATTGGCAATAACGATCACTTTTGTTTTATCCGTAATTGCTTTAATAATCCCTTCAGGATCATAGATCATTTTTTTATCTTTGTATTCCATCGGAACGGAAATAATTTTTCCTCCAAATAGTTCACATCGCAGTTTATAGATTCCAAAGCAAGGAGTTTGTTGGATTACCTCATCTCCGGGACGCAAGAAAGCCCGATAGATCATATCAAAAATTTCGCTGGACCCATTACCAAGTACGACATTTTCCGGTCCTGCCAAGCCATTCATCTTGGCGATTTTTCCCCGGATAATTAAACCTTGATCAGGATAACGATTGGCCATCTTACTATATTTTGCAATAGTTTTTAAAACCTTTAATGAAGGAGGAATCGGATTTTCATTGGACATCATCCGATGTAGGGATGGTTTTTTCCAAGCCAGTTCAATGTGGTTTGAAACGTACATTTTTAATGGTTTGATCCAAGGCACATAGTACTGATCAACAGTTTTTTTCATATTTATTTTCCTTTAATTTTTAATTTTGACATTCTCTCTCCTACATAATTCTCAAGACCTGCCGAGGCTTGGGAAAACAGTTCGGCTGTAGATACTGTTGCAGGAAAAGTATTGAACTGGTCTACTTCCATACCGTTTTCATCCCATGCCTGTTGGATATATGGGATCTTGCTCATCT
>Ga0210046_1002375_pt1 | contig 13511 bp, 10 predicted proteins | sample CryGeyCG2114_250_FD_185461 | JGI IMG/M metagenome (GOLD analysis project Ga0210046, IMG submission 185461) | Groundwater microbial communities from aquifer - Crystal Geyser CG18_big_fil_WC_8/21/14_2.50 (SPAdes) (version 2) | ecosystem: Environmental > Aquatic > Deep subsurface > Groundwater ... | reverse complement strand
TTAGGTGTAGTTTCAGGGGAGCCAATAAAGCTAAATACCTGGCAGCATGTTGTTTGGGGAAGGAAAAAAGGAGTAGAGTTCTTCATTTATGTTGATACTATAAAGAATAGCATTACTGATACGCTCGGGCCTCTAACACCAGATGACCCCAGAATAGGTTGTCATTGTAATATAGTGGGAGCGCATAACGGTCTCATCGACGAAGTCCGTATTTACAATCGGGCGTTGTCGGCGGCAGAAATTCAAAAACATTATGCCGAAGGATTAGAGAAACACAAAAATTTAGCAATTAAATAAATTTATGTTTAATTTTAATTTAAAGAAGGCGGCGATTTTTCAGCCCTTAATTTGGGGGAATTTTCCAGTTTTCCGATTTGCCAGAACCTTCAAAAAGTTATTTTTAGTTTTATTTATTATTTTCTTTGGGCTATTTTTCTATGGTTTTATTCCTGAAAGATTCACCCCCCAAATTTCTTCAAAATTATTAGGGGCAGTCACAATCTCTTTAGTTTTTGGTTTTGCCTTCTGGATTGGAGAAATTTTCTTTAATTCAAAATTAAAAAAACCTCGACTAAAAGTAAAAATTGCTGAAGCTCTTACTAGGCCAGATGAATATAATTTAGCTGAGTTTTTAAGTTACGAAGCTGCCAGAGCAATTTGGCAAGCAATCAATTTTTCTAAAAAAAGAGGGTTTTCAGAGGTTCCTTCTGAAGCTATACTTTATTTTTCATTAGAAGGGTGGCCGGAAGCAAATTTTATATTTTCCCGAGCCCTCTTAGATCTAAAAGAAATAAAAAAAGAATTGAAAGATTATTTAGACAGCCTGAAGGGAAAGGAAAGGTTTAATGAAACTCTATCTCCCGGTTCTCAGAAAGTGGTTCTTGAAGCAGCTGGAATTGCTCAAAATCGAGGCAAAGAAAATATTAAAGTAGAAGATATTATAATCAGCCAAAGTAAAATTGACCCAATTTTTAGGAAACATTTGATTGCCGGAGGTCTTAAAACTGATGATATTGAAAATTTAACCTGGTGGTGGGAATCTTTAGAAGAAAGAACTTCAGAAAGAAAAAGATTCTGGGAATGGAAAAATTTAATGAAAAAAGGAAGTTTAGCTAAAGATTGGGCGGCAGGTTATACTATAACCTTAGACCAATTTTCGACTGACTGGACAGAGGTTATGAAAAAGAGAGGTATGGAGGAGATTATAGGTTCTGATGAGGAGGTGACGGAAATAGAAAGAATTTTAAGCCAGGAAGGCGTTCACAATGTCCTTCTGATTGGTGAACCGGGCACTGGCAGAAAAAGCATTATTCATGCCTTAACCCAAAAAGTACTTTTTGGCGAGTCTTTGCCGGAATTAAATTATAAAAGAGTAGTGAGTTTAGATATTGTTTCTATTTTGACACAATATCAATCATCCGAAGAAGTAGAAACCGTCTTAGAAAAAATTTTTCAAGAAATAGTTACAACCGGTAATATTATTTTAGTTATTGATGAATTTTATAGTTTCATTTCTAGTCCAAGCGGCAGACCGGGAATATTTGATATATCGCCGATTATTTCACGCTATCTTGATTTACCTAATTTTAGGATAATAGGAATTACTTCTTTTCTCGGACTCCATCTTTTTATCGAAAAGAATCCGGCAATTTTAAATTCTTTCGGTAAGGTTGAAGTTTCAGAGCTTACTGAAAAAGAAACCATCCAACTTTTAGAGAATTTATCTTTAGGCTTTGAGCAAAAATATAAAAAATTTATTAGTTATCCGGCATTAAGAGATATTGTTAAATATTCAGCCAGATATATTCATGATTTTCCTTTTCCTAAAAAAGCAATAGATCTTTTGGAAGGGGTAATAATTTATACTGTTCGTTATGCGAAAAGCAAAATAGTCTTACCGGAATATGTTTCTAAATTAGTTTCTAAAAAAACTGATATTCCGGTAGGCGAACTTGAGTTAAGAGAAAGGGAAATTCTTCTCAATTTAGAGAATTTGATTCATCAGAGAATTATTAATCAAGAAGAAGCAGTAAAAGAGGTTTCAGCCGCACTACGGAGGGCTAGGGCTGATATTACTATAAGAAAAGGGCCAATGGGTTGCTTTTTATTTTTGGGACCAACCGGAGTAGGAAAAACCGAAACATCAAAGGCCCTGGCCGAGGTTTATTTTGGCTCAGAGGAAAGAATGATTCGTTTGGATATGTCGGAATTTCAAAATATTGAAGATACTTCAAGATTATTAGGATCTGCGACCGAAGAGGGAACGTTGATCACCCCTGTTAGAGAAAATCCTTTTTCTTTAATACTCTTAGACGAAATCGAAAAATCCCATCCCAATATTTTAAATTTATTTTTGCAGGTTTTTGATGAAGGTCATTTAACTGATGGCTTGGGCAGAAAAGTTGATTTTAAAAATTCAATAATTATTGCTACTTCTAATGCCGGCTATCAGATAATTTTAGAAGCCTTGAAGCAAAAAACCGAATGGTCTCAGGTTAAACAAGTTCTTTTAGATTCTCTTTTTGAAGAAGGTATTTTTAGACCGGAGTTTATTAACCGATTTGATGCCGTTGTTGTTTTCAAACCATTAAGCAAAGAGAATCTTTTGGATATTGCCGAATTAATGCTTCAGAAGTTAAAAAAGAATTTAAAAGAAAAAGAAGTTGAGTTTATAATTACTCCAGGCCTTAAAGAAAAAATTGTTGAATTGGGATACGACCCGACTTTTGGCGCTAGAGAAATGCGTCGAGTTATTCAAGACAAAATCGAAAATGTTTTGGCTTCAGCCCTTTTGTCTGGTCAACTCAAAAGAGGAGACAGGGTCGAGATAGACCCCACAGAATTTAAATTAAAAATAAACTAGGGAACTTTTAGAAGCTAAACCCCTTAGGCGGTGAGATTTCTGTCTCACCGCTTTTAGTTTAGGGGGGTGTGGATTAACTGTGCATAAAATTCGGTTTTTATCGGGATTTTAGGGATATTTTATTTTAGATTGACTTGATATCTGAAGTGGGGTAAAAAGAAAGTAGGTGGGGAATTGTGGATAACTATGGGATAACTAGGCATTTTTGTGGATAACTTCGAGTGAGCGATAGCGAATGAGAACCCCGCCCCTTCTAAAACTCCGAGTATTTAATAAAAAAATAAAAGCCTTAATTCTCTGAGGCGTTAAATACAATTTTCGAGATTTAGAAGGGGCGGGGTGTCTGCCTCGCTAAAGCTCGGCATCCATGTTTATCGGTGAGTATACATATTCAATAGATGAGAAAAAAAGACTGGCAATTCCGCCAAAATTGAGGGCGCTCTTAGGAAAACGAGCAGTGATTACCCGAGGGTTGGACCAGTGCCTTTTTCTTTATCCAGCAAAAGAGTGGCAGGCTTTAGCTGAAAAATTAAGCAAGCTTCCTTTATCCCAAGCTGATGCTCGGGGATTTGTTAGACTTATGCTTACCGGGGCAATGGAGGTAAGTTTTGATAATCTGGGAAGAATCTTAGTTCCCGATTATTTAAAAACTTATGCTTTTTTAAAAAAGAAAGTGGTCATCGCTGGGGTTTTTAATCGAGTTGAAATTTGGGACGAGAAAAAATGGAGAGAATATCAGGCAAAAACTGAAAAAGAAGTAGGGGATATAGCGGAAAGATTAAAAGAGTTAGGGGTATAGTCGTTCGGTAACGAATTTTTAAAGTACCGGCTGTTCAAATCCCAGCGAGATTTGACAACCTACATTCTCGGCTCGTCGTCTGCTTTGGCAGAACCATGCCGGCGAGCCTGCAAAAGTTACTTTAAAAATTGTTACCTTACTCAAATTTATTCGTATATTCGTAAATATTCGTAATTCGTAGGGTTATGCATATACCAGTTCTTCAAAAAGAAGTTATAGAATATTTAGACCCTAAACCCAATGAAAATTTTATTGATTGTACTATCGGTGAAGGAGGCCATACTTTAGCAATCTTAGAAAAAACTAGTCCGGATGGAAAAGTAATGGGGATTGACCAAGACCAAGAACAAATTGAAAATTGTAAGTCGAAGAAAATTATTTCTTCTTCTCCTTCGCTTCTGCAAGCAGAAGCTCGGAAATTGAAAATTGAAAATTTTAAAAATCGGCTTGTTCTGGCTTGTGATAATTTCGCTAATTTAGAAGAGATCGCGAAATCACAAAATTTCAAGCAAGTATCAGGAATATTATTTGACTTAGGAATGTCGAGTTGGCACTTGGAAGAAAGCGGTAGGGGATTCAGCTTTTTGAGAAACGAACCCTTGGATATGAGATATAACTTAGAAAATCCTTTGACGGCTGAAAAAATAGTGAACTACTGGTCAAAACCGGAAATTGAAAAAATTTTAAGAGAGTATGGGGAAGAAAGATTTGCTAAAAAAATCGCCGAGAGAATTGTCGAATCAAGAGCAAAACCAATTGAAACCACTTTTCAATTAATAGAAATTATTAAAAGTGTAATTCCCAGAAAATACCAAGTTGGCAGATTGCATCCTGCCACCCGCACTTTCCAAGCCCTAAGAATTGCCGTCAATGATGAGTTAAATAATCTGGAAAAAACCCTCCCTCAGACGATAAATGTTTTAAACCGAGGAGGAAGATTGGTGGTAATTTCATTTCATTCGCTTGAAGACCGAATTGTCAAAAATTTCTATCGAGGTCAAACCTCAAAAGATCTGAAAATACTAACTAAAAAGCCAATTAGGCCTTCTCGAGAAGAGATTATTAAAAATCATCGTTCGCGCTCAGCTAAACTGCGGGCCTGCCAAAAATTTTGAGAGCAAAATTTAGGCAGGCGGGCAGCAATAAAAATATGAGTCACGCTTTAGTCTTAAATCTAGGGATGCGAGACTTCTCGCCTTCGGCTTTGAAACTCTTTTGGGTTGTCCTCTTTTCTGTTTCAATCGCAGCGCTTTTAATTTTTTATATTCTCCAGGTAAATTTCCTGACGGAGGAAACTTATTCCTTGCAGGTTTCTGAAAAAAAAGCAAATCAGCTTTCTGGCGAAAACGAAACTTTAAAAGTTGATTTTTCAAAATTAAATTCTTTAACTCATATCGAAAACTATCTTCTAAGTCAGGAATTTGAAAAGGTAGGCCAGGTAAAATATATCCGCATTTTGGAAAGCTCAGTGGCAGCAAGTCGATGAGAAATTTGAGATTAAATTTCATCTTTTTCTTTCTTTTGCTCTTTGCGACAGTGCTTATTTTTCGACTTTTTTTTATCCAAGTCCTTCAGGCTGATTTTTACAAAGCCTTAGCCCAAGGCCTCACTTCTCCAGAAAAAGGAATTCAAATTGAGCGTGGAGAAATCTTCTTAAAAGGTGGGGAACCCCTGGCTATCAACAAGGATTTTCCATTGGTTTTTGTCTCTCCTTCAAAAGTTACTGACAAAGCAAAAACTGCTGAGACCCTGAGTCAAATACTTTCCTTGGATAAAAATTTTATTTTAGAAAAACTTAACTTAGATACATTATATTCACCAATAAAAAATAAATTAACTGACGAAGAAGTAAAACTTCTTAAAAAAACAGATTTATCCGGCGTTTATCTTACCGAAGAACGGGGGAGATTTTACCCTCAGGAATCTCTGGCTTCTCAGGTGATTGGGTTTTTGGGTGCAGAGGGAAAAGGACAGTATGGATTAGAAGAGTATTATGACGATATTTTGATGGACTCGGATAAGGGTCCTAGTCTGGCTTTAACTTTGGATTACAATATCCAATTTGAGGCGGAGAAATTACTAAAAGAAGCTGAAGAAAATTTAGAGATTGAAGGGGGACAAATTATCGTAATAGAACCTAATTCGGGGAAAATAATCGCCTTGGCTAATTTTCCCAATTTTGACCCCAATCGATACGGAGAATTTGCTACTAACGGTAATTTAGAAATCTTTAAAAATGGAGTGACTCAAGAAACTTTTGAACCGGGTTCGGTTTTTAAACCAATTACCTTTGCCGCTGCTCTCGAAGAGGGGAAAATTACTCCCCAAACTACTTACATTGACAAGGGATTAGTCGAGATTGGCGGTTGGCCTATTTATAATTACGCTGGGAGGGTCTACGGAGAACAAACAATGACCAATGTTTTGGAAAAATCAATCAACACCGGGGCAGTGTTTGTCGAGAGCCAGCTTCCTCATCATATTTTTTTAGATTATATTCAAAAATTTGGGATTTTTGAACCAACCGGAATTGACTTACCCGAGGTTTATTCTGGGAATGAAGAGTTTAAAGAGGGTTACGAAATAAATTTTGCTACCGCCTCCTTTGGCCAGGGGATTCAAATGACCCCAATCCAGCTGGCTCGGGCTTATTGCGCCATTGCCAATGGTGGAAAATTAGTTAAACCTCACCTTGTCGAGGATTCTCTCGAGGTTCAACCTCAACAATCTCAAGTTGTTTCTCAAAAGACTGCTTCTCAATTAACTGCTATGCTCGTCAGCGTGGTGGAGAATGGTTTTGGAAAAGCAGCCAAAGTTCCCGGATATTATATTGCTGGTAAAACCGGAACTGCCCAGATTCCAGAGGGAGGAAAATACTCAGCCGAAAAGACCATTCAAAGTTTTATCGGTTTTGCCCCAGCTTTTAACCCTCAATTTTTAATTTTGGTAAAACTGAACAATCCCAAAACTAAAACTGCCGAATATTCAGCACTGCCAATTTTCCACGACCTGGCTGAATATATTATTCATTACTGGCAAATCCCACCAGATTATGAATAAATTCCTCACCTTCGTCCCGCTGTTGCGGGACTCGGTAGTATTAGTCGATGAAGTTTACCCCTTCGGGTTTACCTTCATCTCCACCTTCGTCCCGCTGTTGCGGGACTCGGTAGTATTAGTCGATGAAGTTTACCCCTTCGGGTTTACCTTCATCTCCACCTTCGTCCCGCTGTTGCGGGACTCGGTATATGAATATTTTTGAAAAAATTAAATTTATTTTAGGAAGACCGAAAGTGGTTATTGTCGCCGGAGGAAATAGTCAAGTAACCGCTGAGATAATCTCGCGAGTCTTGGAGTCACATTTCAAAATTGGACTCCACCCACCCTCCACCCTCCCAAGCTTCGCTTGGACCCCTAAGATTTTAGTTTTTGGTTCTGACTTGGAGAATCTCGAGAAAATCAAATTCTTAATCGGTAAATCTTCATTACCTGTTTTGGTGGCAACTAAATATAATGAAAAAATTCGGGAATTAGCGAAAGTCATTCCTGCTCAAGGGTTTTTAGTTTTAAACTCCGGTGAGAAAGAGCTTGAAGAGATAAAAAATGGGAGTACAGCCCATTGTTTAACCTTTGGTTTTCAGGAAAAAGCTAATTTCCAAGCTTCGGACGTTAAGGAGAATAGTCGAATAAATTTCAAAATTAGCTGTGACGGGAAAGTTGTCCCGGTGTGGTTAGAAAAGTCAACCGATAAAGACAAAATTAGTTCAGCCTTGGCTGCAGCAACCGTTGGAACAATCTTTGGCTTAAATTTGGTTGAAATCTCCCAATCCTTGAAATCTTCTTAATAATAGTGTAACCCCGTAGTAGAAATTTGACTCGCTACGCGACATAGGCTTTCCTCTGGAAAGCCCTGTCAAATTTTCACTACGGGGTGTAATATGATAGAAAGAAATTCGTTATAAATTATTAGTTCGGCTGAGTTTTCAATTAAAAATCTTTGAAGATTCAGCCGGTCCTCAAAATCGGCCATTTAATTTTATTTTTCTGCTGAAATAAGTGGAAAAGGAGGTGTAAATGGTTCTTTTGTAGTACCTTTTCAATTTTTATAGGCTAAATAAAATCGAAGGGGGAGATATAATGAGTAAGAAAAACAGAGAGGTTTGGCAGTTTGACTGCCCCACCTGTGGGAAAACAGGTACTACCCAACGAAATAGATTTCCAAAGTGTTCCGGTTGCGAAACACCACTCCAGGTTACCGATATTATCAAGAAGTCTAATCCCTCTATTATGGTTATAGTAAAGGTAAAAGTTCGTCAGACAAAAAAGAAAAGGCAGTAAGATTACTGCCAGATGCCGCCTCGCAATCGAGACGGCCTTTTTTATAGACAAAATTCAAATTTTGTGGTAGATTAAAAAATAGTTCTAGTCAAAAGAGGTGATGATCCAGAAAGGAGGTGATGAGATGACAAAACATCCAAAATCCCGTCAAATTTCAAGGCCAGCAACCGTGATCTTGTCGCCAGGCGGGAATCGTACAGGTGATAGGGTGAGAAAAATTCTTGCCGATAATAATCTACTTTCAACAGAGGACTGGTTTATTCTTACTCAGGTCCAACTTATTTGCTTGTTCCGCCGAGTAAGGAATGACTCTAGGGGAGCGAAACTTTCTAAGTATATTAGTCGGCGAGAAGAAAAGTATATCGGCCAAAAGAAAGAAAAAGAAAGCCCGGAAACTAATCTTACCACTCAGGACTTTATAGATCTGAATCGATGGGTTGTTAGTCAGGATTTGGCTGGTAAACTTGAAAACCTTATCAAACGAGTGAAAGAGAGAAAGAAACAGGCGAAGAGGGAGGCAAAAAGGGCTGAAAAAAAATAAGGATCATCACTTCTCCCTCTCTGCCGCCTTCGTCTAGCTTGGTTTAGGACGTCCCGCCCTTTATGCCCTCATCGTCTAGTCTGGTTTAGGACGCAAGGTTCTCATCCTTGTAACACCAGTTCAAATCTGGTTGAGGGCGCTAAAAGGGCGGGAAAATCATGGGTTCAAATCCCGTAGGCGGCGTAAGATTTACCACAGAGGCTTTTAATTGGCCTCTTTTTTGATAGAATAAATTAATGGCTGAAATTTTTTGGCACAATTTGGAGCTAAAAGAGGTAGAAAAACTGTTGAGAACAGATATTGAAATGGGATTGGTTGAAAAAGAAGTTGCGATTCGCCAGAGGGAATTTGGTAAAAATAAACTGCCGAAAGAAAAACCTCCCTCTAAATTGAGTATATTTTTAGTTCAATTCAAGAGTATTTTGATTTTTATTTTAATTGTTGCTGGATTTTTTACTCTCATTTATCAAAAATACACCGATACCGTTGCTATTTTTCTTATTGTTTTAATAAATGCCTTAATTGGTTTTTATCAAGAATACCGGGCTTCAAAAATTTTAGAGGAATTAAAAAAGATTTTAAAAATTGAAGCTAAAGTAAAAAGAGATGGGAGCCCAAAAATTTTAGATTCAACAGAACTTGTTCCAGGAGATATTGTTATTTTGAGTGCCGGGGATAAAGTTCCGGCCGATGGGAGGGTTTTTGAAGCTCAAAATTTAAAGGTTGATGAAATGGTTTTAACCGGAGAATTCCTTTCCTCTTTAAAGCATTCTCAAGTTTTGCCAGAAGATACAACTTTAGCGGACAAGGAAAATATGGTTTATATGGGAACAGTGATTGAAGAAGGGCGAGGCGAGACAATAGTGACAGAAACTGGAATAAATACTGAAATTGGAAAGATTGCCGGAATGATTAAGGAGAAAGAGAGAAAGACACCTTTGCAAAAGAAAATAAGAAAATTGGGTTTTGAAATTGCAGCAGTTATTGGAATTTTAGTTTTGGCTATCTTTTTTATAGGTTTGACAAGGGAAAATGATATTTTTTTACTTTTTGAAACAGTGGTGGCAATAGCTGTAGGAGCAGTGCCAGAAGGATTGTCAGTGGCAATAACTGTTATTTTGGCTCTGGGAGCTCAAAGGATTTTGAGAAAAAAGGGATTAGTGAGAAAATTGGCTTCAGTCGAGACATTGGGCTCAACGACAATAATTTGCGCCGATAAAACCTTAACTTTAACTGAAGGGAGAATGAAAGTAGATGAGGTGATCGCCTCCGATAAGTTTTTAGCTCTAAAAGCTGCTGCCTTAACCTCTGAAGCTTTTGTTGAAAATCCAGGAGAGCCAAAAGAAAAATGGATTTTGAGAGGAAGGCCAACCGAAAAAGCATTATTGAAGGCAGCTATTGAAATTGGAATTGATCAGAAAAAAGAGTTTGGAAAAAAGCAAATTGAAAAATTGCCCTTTAGCCCGGGAAACAAATTTGCTGCCGCTCTTTATCAAGAGGACGGTGAGATGGTTCTTTATGTTTGCGGCGCCCCGGAAAAAATTTTAGAACTTTCTAATTTAACAGATGAAGAAGAAAGAGAACTAGAGAAAAAATTGAATGAATTAGCCGAAAAAGGCTTAAGAGTTGTCGCCTCCGCCTATAAAAAACCTGCCGAAAACATTTCTCGGCAGATTGAGGAATTGTGTAAGGATTTAATTTTCGCTGGTTTTATCACTTTGAAAGATCCGTTAAGGCCTGAGGTAAAAGAAGCGATAAAAACTTGCCAGGAAGCAAAAATAAAGCCAATCATTGTTACTGGCGACCACAAATTGACGGCAAAGGCAGTGGCTGAAGAGTTAGGAATTGAAATAAAAGAGGAAAATATTTTAGAAGGGAAAGAATTAGATAAATTATCAGATGAAGAATTTGAAAAGATTTTAGATAAAATTCAGCTTTACGTCAGAACAGAGCCAAAACACAAAATGAGAATTGTTGAAGCCTGGCAAGAGAGGGGAGAAGTGGTGGCAATGACTGGCGATGGAGTAAATGACGCCCCGGCCTTAAAAAAAGCCGATATTGGAGTGGCTTTAGGTTCAGGCACCGAGGTGGCAAAAGAGGCTTCAGATTTGGTTTTGCTAAATGATAGTTTTTCAGTAATTGAAGAAGCAATCAGGGAGGGGAGGAGAGTAATGGATAATGCCAGAAAGGCAGTTTTATTTATGGCTGCTGAATGCTTTTCAGAAATAATTTTAGTTTTTGGCGCTTTTCTTTTTGGCTTGCCATTACCGATTTTGCCAGTCCAAATTTTATGGCAAAACCTAATTGAAGGAAGTCCCCAAGGCATGGCTCTGGCCTTTGAGCCAGAAGAAAAGGGAATAATGAAGAGAAAACCAGAAGATCCAAAACTTCCTTTAATAACCAGAGAAATAAAGTATTTAATTTTGTTTGGCGGAATTTTAACTGATATTTTGCTTTTGTTAATCTTCTTTTTACTGTATAAATTTTCAAATTATGAAATCGCTCATCTGAGAACAATTTCTTTTGCCGGATTAATTTTGGGCTCTTTTTTCTATGCCTTTTCTTGCAAAAATTTAAGAAAAAATATCTGGGAATACAATGCTTTTTCAAACAAAGTTTTAAACTTTACAATCTTTTTGGCTGTTTTGCTTTTGATAGCCGCAATTTATCTGCCAGTCTTTCAAGTTTTGCTTTCCACTTTTCCTTTAAACATTTTTGACTGGTCAATCCTTCTTGCTTTTGGCTTTGTCAATTTAGCCTTATTTGAATTGGTTAAATATTTCCTGAAAAAGAAAGAACTAAATTATGATTAGCCTTTCTCAAATTTTTTGGATTCTATTTTTTCTTTTCATTTTTGGAGCTGCATTTTTCGATCTCTTTTGGCTAGGCAAAAGAAAAAAAGAACTCTCTTTAAAAGAGGCGGGTTTTTGGGTCATAGTTTGGGTTTCTCTGGCCATCTTTTTTAATATCTTAATTTATCTTTTTCAGGGTACTCAAAATGCTTTAGAATTTTTTACCGCTTATTTATTAGAAGAATCTTTGAGCTTAGATAATCTTTTTATCTTTTTAGTAATTTTCTTTTTTTTTGATCTTTCATTATTTTCCCAGCAAAAGGTTTTGAAATGGGGGATTTTGGGTGCTTTTTTAATGAGGGCAATTTTTATTTTTGGTGGAATTTGGTTGCTCCAAACTTTTCATTTTCTATTTTACTTTTTTGGTGCCTTTTTAATCTATAGCGGTTTAAAATTACTCTTTCAAAAAGAAAAGAGAATTGATCCTCAGAAAAATTTATTTTTAAGAATAATTAGAAAAATTACTAGAGTAACTGTGACTGAGGATATGAGAGATAGTCGCTTTTTTGTTCGAAAACCTGCTTTTGCTATCACACCCCTTTTTGTCACTTTAATTTTAATTGAAAGTTCCGATTTAGTTTTTGCTTTTGATTCGGTTCCGGCTGTTTTGGCTATCACCCAAAATCCCTTCATTGCTTACACTTCCAATGCCTTCGCCATTTTGGGATTAAGATCATTTTATTTCGTTTTAGCCAATCTTTTGCCAAGGTTTATTTATTTGAAATCGGAAATAATAATTTTATTAACTTTCATTGGTTTTAAAATGATTCTTAACCAATTTTATCACATTCCAATAATTTTCTCCCTGGCCTTTATTTTAATTACAATAACAATTTCAATTTTACTTTCTTTAATAAAGGCAAAAAAAGAAGCATGAATAATTTAAAACCGGGAGGCTCGATTCCCCATTTTCACAAATAACCCGGCGAGGGTGTTTTTTATTTGAAAAATTTTCTATAATTAAAAAATGAAACTCATTTACGCGATAGCCACTCTTTCTGGCACTATTATTGGTGTGGGGCTTTTTGCCTTGCCTTATATTACTCTCAAAGTTGGCTTTTGGGTGATGCTTTGCTATTTTTTAGTTTTGGGAGCTTTGGTTATTTTAATCCATTCATTTTTTGGGGAATTGGCTCTAAAAACTCCTGATTACAAAAGATTGCCCGGTTTTGCCAAGATTTATCTCGGCTCTTGGGGAGAAAAAATCGCTTTCATTTCCACTATCCTTGGGGTATTTGGAGCAATTTTGGCCTATTTAATTGTCGGCGGTGAATTTTTAGAAAATTTATTATCTCCAATTTTTGGAGGGAACAATCTTTTCTATACTCTTTTATATTTTTCTTTGGGAGCTGTCTTGATTTTCTTTGGTATTCGAGCCATCTCGAAAATTGAGTTCTGGGGACTAATTTTATTTTTTTTAATTTTAATTGCTATATTTTTTCACGGATTTCCTCATTTGAAAATGGTAAATCTTTTTCCATCCCCTGATTTTAGTCAATTGTTTTTACCTTATGGAGCTATTCTTTTTTCTTTATGGGGAGCAGCTTTGATTCCGGAAGCGGAAGAAATGCTGGGACAAAAGAAAAATTTACTTTTAAAAATTATCCCTATTGCCATTTTAATTCCGATTTTTGTTTATCTTTTTTTTATTTACTTGATTTTGGGTATTACCGGGCCCCAAACAACCGAATCAGCATTGAACGGCCTTAGAAATTTTTTAGGAGATGGGATAGTTTCTTTAGCCCTTTTTTTCGGAGTCCTAACCACCTTTACCTCCTTTATTGCCTTAGGGCTGACCTTAAGGAAAGTTTTCTGGTATGATTTAAAAATAGAAAAGAATATAGCTTTCGCAATTACTTGTTTTATTCCTTTAGCTCTTTTTTTAACAGGGATTAAGCAGTTTATTCCAATCATCTCTTTTGTCGGAGCAACAATGCTGGGAATTGATGGAATTTTGATTCTGCTAATGTATAGAAAAATTAAACCTAAACAGATTTTAGTTTATCCCCTGTTTTTAATACTTTTTGGTGGAATTATTTACGAGATAATTTATTTTTTTTAGATAAAAATGGATCTAGTAGGCTACATTCTAATTTTTTTATCCTCTTTCGCCTTGCT
>Ga0210046_1002374_pt1 | contig 13513 bp, 10 predicted proteins | sample CryGeyCG2114_250_FD_185461 | JGI IMG/M metagenome (GOLD analysis project Ga0210046, IMG submission 185461) | Groundwater microbial communities from aquifer - Crystal Geyser CG18_big_fil_WC_8/21/14_2.50 (SPAdes) (version 2) | ecosystem: Environmental > Aquatic > Deep subsurface > Groundwater ... | reverse complement strand
GACCGGTGAGAAAGATCTGCACCAGCGCCATCAGCCCGAACGCCTCGGGAAAAAGCAGCCTTGTCAGCACCAGATTGGAGCCAAGGCGCAGGAATTGCGAGGTGGCCATCCCGCCCACGGCCCAGAGCGCGCTGCGCCCGGCGCGCGCCGTGAGGCTCTCGCCGCGCAGGGACCGGATCAGGCGACGAAGGAAAGGGGGCATTGGGATCGATTCATGTGAAAGGACAAAGACAGTTGCGCGATACGCTTAACAAAGTGCGCGAACAATCAAGAATCGTTTGCGTTAATTGAAAGTGTTTACGCCGTGTCGTCAGGTTAAACCTGTCAACTTTCGAAGACTGTTGATGCGCGTGCAGTTCGGCAGGATTTTATTTCCTCATCAATCTGCTTCCAAACAGCAAGGGCAATGGAACGAGCATTCGCTTCACCATACTCTTTCGCGATTTTGTTGGCAGCATGCCGACGTATACGGGTGAGGGATTGAGGGCTTGTTCTGAACTGGGATACTACTTGTTCCACGGTCTGAACGAATGTCAGGATATCATTGTCCTCTATCGGAAACCCAGTCTCTGTCGAAAAATATTCATTGCCACCAACCCCAGTATATCCGATCACAATGCATCCCGTCGCCATGGCCTCTGCTGGGGGCAGTCCAAATCCTTCCTGTTCCGAAAAAGATAAAAAGATCAGGCTCTCGGACATGATTCTGTTGCGTTCGTCATTGCTGACGCCTTGAATGGAAATGATCGGAATATCCTTTAGCCCAAACCTCGTACGCAAGGCCGCTACCACCAATCCCGCTTCTTCTTTGCGTTTTCGGGGCATGTAGGCGATTTGAAGTTTCTTTTCCGCCTTGTAGCGTAATTTCTCCGAAGCAACAGGTAGTTGAAGCCTATGGCAGTGCCGTTCCAAAAACATTGAGGTAGCTTCATTTGACGCCGCAGAAGTTGTTAGAATAGCGTTCAGGCTTGGATACCTAGGTGTGCCGCTTTCGATGTCCTTGACGAACGCTCGGGTGAAACCAAAAACGTCCTGAGCGACCAAAACATAGTTCGCAGTCCCAAGACCTCGCATACAGAGCGGATAAATGAACTCCGGCAGAACGAAAACGTCATTCGGCGTTGCATTGAATACACTGCTGGGAGGGCCGTTGCAAAACTTGCGAAGTTTATGCCAAAGCCAAACTCTTTGGCGCAAGTTCGGATTCATCATACGATTAAGCCCAGGGTGATAAACAGTTTCACCTCGGTATTCCTCGAAAGGATATCGGTAGCGATCATATGGATAAAGGGCTGCTGTAGTGTAACCCTCAACCCTAAGAGTCTCGGCCAGCCAAAGGAGTACATTGTTGCCTCCGACAATGCGATCCAATCCGGGAAGGACAAAATAATAACGAAGTGGTTCTGTCATGATACGCTTTACTGAAGGTTCCACATAAATTGTGTCTCGCCCTGTTACGAAACCAATTTCTTAAGTACAAAGGCTCTGAAGTATGAAATCCAAGAGTATCATCCCTCTGGGATGAACCGGGGCAGGACGGGGACGAGGCCCGTGAGCACTTCCTGCAAGCGCGCCTCGGCGTCCGCGTCGGCCTCTCCGGGGCCGATTATCGTGGTCAGCCGCACCAGCGCGCCATCGCTGCGCCCGGTGGTGATGCCGTCCACCATCAGCCAATACTTGGCGGCGAAATCCCAGGCGATGCGGCGGTTCTTTTGCTGGAACCAGTAATAGACCATCATCCGCGTCTCACCCTTCTGGATGATCGCGCGATTGATGTCGAATGGCGTCTGCGACCCCATCTGCGCCGCGATATCGCTGCGTTCGAGCCAGGCGATCTCCCAGCCGGACCCCGGCAGGCAGATCTCGGGCGAATGGACGCCCCCCCGGCTCTGATCCTCGTACCACGCCATGAACAGCCCCACCGGGGCCGCCGCCTCCGGATTGACCAGATTGACCTGGTGATAATCATTCGCCGCGAGGGTCTGCGCCACGCCCTCGGACAGGAGTTCACGCGGCCCGGATTGCCGCCAGCCGCCCATTTCACGCGGAAAGAGGGCAAACTGATCGCGGCTCTGGGTGACGGCGCCGCGTTCCGGCAAAGCCATCATTGCCGCCGCCGCGATCATCGCCGCGAGCGCCGCCGTGACCAGCGCCGAAGAGGGACGCACGAATTGCAGGCGCAGGAATTGTGGGACGAGGCCGGTGGTATCGAGATCCAGCGCCTCGGTCAGGCTCAGGCGCTTGGGATGCAGAAACAGCATCAACCAGGCAAGACCGAACAGGATCAGGATGCAGGCCAGAAAGATCACCCAGCCCTCGAAGAAATGCGTGAACCCTTCCAGCCATTCCGGGCCATATTCCTGCACGATCACGCCGGCGACCGCGATGCGCACCGAATTCATGAAGATGGCGATCGGCACGGCAGAGACCAGCAGCACCGCCTTGTGCCAGATCGGCCCCTGATAGAGCACCGCGAAAATATAGGAAAAGCTGAGAATCGGGAACATGTAGCGCAGCCCCGAACAGGCTTCGGCGACGTGCAGCTTCATGATGCCCAGATCAATGATGTTGCCATCAAGGAATACCGGCACCGACAAGAGCTTGAGAAACCAGACGCCCAGTTCCGAGGACACGAATTGCAGATAGGTGGTGGTCTTGTAATAGATCACCCCCGGCAGCGGCAGCATGTAGACAAGATGCACCACGGGCGGCCAGAAATGCCGCCCCGTATCCCAGCCCCAGCTGATCAGCAGAATGCCCCCGACCCACAGAATCAACGCATAGGCCACGATATCGTCAATGTTGGCGAGAATGCCGAGCGCCCCGAACAAAAGCGCGAACAGCACCAGCGCAACGCCCGGCCAACGGTTCCTCTTGGGACCGGGATCGATCGGAACGGTCTTGAGTTGCCGCAAGAACAAGAGCGACGAGAGCACCGGGATGATCGGCCCGTGACTATACTCCGGCAATTGCCATGCCTCAAGCAGCGCATTGATTCCGTTCGAGAAGTAAAGCCCGGCCGAAATGGTCGCAATCAGCAGCCAGAACAGGCCCCAGAAATTGGTGAGGCCAAGCAGTCTGGGCGATTCGGAAAGATACGTGTCCGATGACATGAAAATCCTGCTTTCAAGGTCTGCTGCCGCCAGATGTTAGATGTTCGCCACGCCGAGCAATGCACATCCTGCGGATGAAATGTTGTCCCCTGCTCTATTTATCAAGTGTTTGCCGCGATTGAAACCGTCCTGCCCGAATTTGCCGATCAAGTTTCCAACTGGTTTACAATCCCTTGCCTTCCACGGGGTCTATTCTCGTTTCCGTCAAATCGGAAGGGTCATCTAGGGCGCCGTGCAGTATCGCCGTCCGAACCCGTCGGATAGACAATCTCGCGCGACCAACCAGGAGCGACTGAAGGTCGATACCCCGGTCCTCACGCCCATCGGCAGATTGTTCTTACGCGCTGGAATAAGGCGCGGGCCTAGCCGTTGTTCTTTCAAATGCTGCGAAAACGATCCGAGCGGACCACGCAATAGCCTAATTTTGGTCCCATTCCAGAGGCAAGTCTGAGCCTCGATTGAAATTGGAAAACATCTGACCAGTGAAACGATGCGCGAGAACACGCCGAAAGACTAAGCAGCTTTTCGCCAAGACTCGAAGATCTGCGCACCGCACCAGCACAGCACACCTAGCCGCACTGACCCAAAACACTGTAGGGTTCCGATGAACGAAACGAGCAGAAAAAGACCATTATCCGCGTTTTCGATACAATCCCCCGCTTTCGAGCAGGGGTGGGATAATTGGGTTCCTGGTCTGACGGGCTGCTTGCTGTCTGTGCCAGTTTTCTCGCTTCCCATGACCGAAAGACCGACATGTGCAACGGCGATGGCCGAGCATGTCGCAGTCACTCACATGTCCGCCCGGAGGTAGACACATGCGCTCCACGACTTTCAGACTCTCCTCTTTGTTCAATCGCATCTCGGATGCAAGGTTTGGCGGCACTCTGCTTGACCCATCGGCCCCAGGCGCTGAAAATGTAGGACTGTCCTTCTTTCAGGGCGAAAAGCGGGTCCTGACACTGAGCAGCGATCGCGGGGATGCGACCTTTGGCGGCGATCTGCCAAAATTCTTCAACCCGTATTCCGGACTCAAGTTCCTGACACAACTTGGCGATCTCAGAACCAGTGCAGCCAGCCCGCTGACGCCGGGTGTCGTGATCAGACCCGGCCCCACGCAAGAACCACAGCCGCAGCCCGTGGTTGACGCGGCGCCCGCGCCTGCACCCGTCGTCGATGCAACCCCGGCCCCCGTCGTGGATCAAACGTCACAGCCAGACACCGTTGTGGACGTAGCGCCCGTGCCCGCGCCGGAGCCCATTGCGGACGTGACGCCCGCACCCGAACCAGAGCCCGTCGCGGAGGTGGTGCCAGAGCCAGCACCCGCGCCTGTCGTAGATGTGACCCCCGACCCCGTGGTCGATGCGGCACCACAGCCTACTCCTACTCCTGTCCCTACCCCCGCGCCGACCCCGACACCCACCCCTGCACCGACTGATTCCCAGGATGGCGATTCCCAGCAGACCGCAAACGGACCGCGCCTCATTCCTGCCACGTCCCTTGACGGCGGTCCGACACTGAACGTCTCTGGCGGTCGGGTGACTACCTTTCAACTGCCGGATTCGGCCCAGATCACGGATATCGAGATCACCAACCTGCCTTCGGCCGGTAATATCACCGTCAATCCTGACAACACGCTGGCTCTCGTCCTCTCCGGGTCAGATTACAGCGGGCCCTTGTCGTTCGACTATTCCGTCACCCGCGCGGACGGGACGGTTTCCTCGCACTCGGTCGATCTGAATGTCACGGCCCCCACGCAAAAGGCGGGCTGGGGTCTGGGCAATCACTACATGCTGGAAACCGATGCGAATGGCGATCTGGTGGTCGAGCATGGCGACAACCACCGCAAGATCTACGTCTCGGGCAGCGAAGACGCCCTGAGCCGCGCCGACATCGCCGCCATCGAGGGATTGAGCGAAGCGCAGATCACCGCGAAATGGCTGATCGCCCATTCGGAATACGGCGGATCCGAAGGCATGGCGCTGACCTCCGACATCGGGATGGAGGTGTGGAATGGCCTCTCGGGGTGGGACAAGCCGGCCCATTCCAACTGGCTGCTCTTCGAGCGCGGCTATCAATACGACAACACCGGCAACATGATCATCCGCGACACGCATGGCGAGTCCGAACTGCATCCCATGCACATCACAAGCTGGGGTGAGGGCGACCAACCAATCATCACGTCACAAGTGCGGATGTATCAAAAGCCGATCAGCAACGTGGTCTTTACCGATCTCGACTTGCGGGGCGGCGTGTCCAACCTGAGTGCAGACAATACGCTCTTTTCCGACGTGAGCCTCTCGGTCTCTGGTATCGGCATGGGCGGCGTCGATCGCTTCACCCTGCACGATTCGGTCATCACCGATACCCATAACGTCAAACCCGATGGCGAGGTCTGGAGCGGAACGTCGGCTGGAATATTTCTGGGCGACATAGAGGGAGTTCTAATCGAAGGGACAGTGATCCATCACTCTGCCTGGCAAGATGATTACCTGCCAAATGGCTCAACCTTGGGTGGACAACCGCCTACCCTTTTCAGCCACAACGTTTATCTGCAAAACACCACGAGTGATGTGACCTTTCGCGACAACATCATCTCGCAAGGGTCCTCCTTCGGCGCTCAATTCCGCGGTGGCGCCTTTGTCGAGGACAACGTGTTTCTCGACAACAACGTGGCTGCCAATTTTCTGGGTGGAGACTATCAGGGCGCCGGACCCATCGGCAACTTCACGCTCTTTACCGATAACGTCGTGACCTCGGCGGGATACAAGCAGACCACTCTTGGCAATCAGGGCGCGCTCGACTGGGGGGTGCGCAACGAGGCGCGGGACTCCACCCTGCTCGGCAACATCATTGCGCATGAGGCCGATCCGAACGATCCGGCCGAGGTCGCCTACAAGACGACGAAACAGAATCCCAACCCGCTCGTCCATACCAAGGACGACCCCTTCTTCAACGACACCAGGATCTTCAACTGGAACGGGTTCGAGGCCAATCTCGACGGGCTCGACCGAAACACCCTCAACCAGACCACGATCCAGAACTTCGCGCTTTCTATTCTGGGATCGCAGACAACGGCCAATGAAAATCTCGGACACCGCTACGTCAGCGGGCTGATCACTGACCTCATGAACCATCTCAAGTCGCTGCCCAACACGTCGCTCGACGACACGATCACGGCGAAGGATATCGTCGCCTATTTCCAGAACGGCTTCGGTGTAGCCCCCGGCGGCGATGGCTCCAGCACCACGCATCGCTTCATCCCCAATGATCTGAGCGACGGTGTACGCTGGGACAACCGGCTCAACTGGTCCCACGAGGAACTGCCCGGCAATGGCGACAGCGTCGATCTGGGCGGCAACTGGGTGAATTTTGGCGGCACGGTGCGGCTCGGGGATCTTGATCTGGGCTCGAACGGCAAGCTTCAGGTCGGCAGCGGCAAACTCAGCGTCGATGGGTCGCTCGAGGCCGGAGACAAGGGGGGTGCGATCTTCATAAACCATGCCGGACAATTCTGGACCAATGGCTATGCCGATGATGGCCTCCTGAACGTCAGGATCACGGAGGGACGCTTTGCCAATACCGGCGACATCAGCGGCCCGGTCGTCCTTGAGGTCTCGGACGGTCAGGCGCTGCTTGGGGTTGACGACGCATCCTATGCCATCGGGGCGCAGAGCGAATTGCGGATTGTCGGATCGCAGGCCAAGGTCGGCTTTGACGGGGCGCAGAACGGCGTTGCAATCCTAGACATGTCCGCGGCGGGGCAGGTGAGCTTTGTGGCCGACGTTCAGGGTGTGTCAAGCCTGCGGGAATTCCGCAGCGGCGCCTTTGATCAGGACGGGTCGAACGTCAAATCCGGCGTCGTCATGGATGGCACGCTCTCGATCGATCTCAGCCAGTATGTCGGCGCCAAGGACATCACCCTGATCGAAGTTGATGCCCTTGCCGGAGAGTGGGATGACATCGAGATCTTTGGCCTCGCCGCCGACAAGAACGCGACCCTCGAGGTGGATTACATCTCCGACAAGGTGACGTTGCGGCTCGACAGCTTCGGGAGCGGTGAGCTCAGCCTGAATGTGCTTGGCGACAAACTGGACGGGTCGGATGAGGATGCGGCCCTCTGGTCGGAACTCAAGGCGGGGGTGGATGCCGGAGATACGACGGCACCCGAGATCCATATCTTCGACAGCGTTCTCGATCCCCTTCCAGAGCTCAGCTTCATCTGATCCGGGCCGCACTGAACACGATCACAAGCCCCTGAAGGCCGTCCTTCAGGGGCTTTTCCCGCCGCCGGTCAGGGCTCAGCCGCAAAATCCGACAACGCCCTGCGCCTGCGATCCGCGACCCGTTCCCAGGCATAGTCCTCGACATCCCGCAGCGCCTGCGCTCCCAAGGCAAGCCGCAAGGTCTCAGAGGCATGAAGCCGGGTCAGCGCCTCGGCCATGGCGTCAGCATCTGACGGCGCCACCACAAGGGCATTGGCACCGTCGCGGGCGATATAGCCAGCCCCCATCGGGGTCACGATCAACGGCAGACCATAGGCGGCCGCCTCATAGGTCACTTGCGGCCCGCCCTCCTCGAGGGACGGAAAGACAAAGACATCCGCAGCACGGTAAACCTCACCGATATCCGAAACATGGCCGAGAAACCGGACGGTCTCTGGCAGCGTCCCGAGGAACTTCTGGCGCATCTCCTGCGTGGCGAGAAGCGGCTCCACCGCCCCAGCAATCCACAACTCTGCCGGTAACGCCGCCCGCCGCCAGGCCTCCATCAGGGTATGCGCACCCTTGCGCAGCCCGACCGATCCCACGAACAGAAATCGGAGCGGACGGCCAGCATCATGGTCGGGGTGGCCGCGTGGAGGATCGGTTGGAAGATATGTCCCATAGCTCGCAGGCAGGATCTGCGGCACCTTCGCTGTCGTCGCGCGAATCGAGTCCTCGACAAAGGGACCGGGCGCAAAGACCGCATCGGCCAGAGCAAGGCGCGCGGCCTCATGATCGAGGGTCTCGGTGGTAAATTGCGGGTAATGGGGCGCGCCGATGCGATCACATTCGGCATCAAGAATGTCCTTGGCATAAGCGACATGCGTGTTGATGAACTCGAGCACAATGCGCGCGCCCTTGGCGCGGGCGGCGGCAATCGCCGCAATAGGCGCCCCCGGCCAGCAATAGCAGACATCCCCCGGACGGATCGCGGCCAGCGCCAACGCGACGCTGCGGCGTTTGAGAAAGCCGACAAGCCGCAGGTTGCCCGCCAGCCGACGCTGGAGACGCTTGGGCAAAACCGCGGGCAACGCCGGCGCCATGATCCGCGCCGGATCCTCGCGCAGACATGCCGCCGCATGGACCTCAACACTCAAGCCCTGAGACGGCCAGTGCGAGCAGATGCGGTAACAGGTCTCGGGTGGCCCCTTTCCCCAAAAGCTCGTGGGGTAAAGAACATGAACCCTTGGGTGCAGAGCCACCTTGGCAGCCTCCTTTCAATCATGAATCCGGTCATGAGATATCGCCGCGAGCGTCTGCCGCGACCAATGCCAGAGACGGCCCGTCCCGAATTCGGTTGCCCAAGGCTTGCGTGGCACACGACAAAGCGCAAGACCTTTCCTCTCCCTCGACAGCGGCCGCGTCACCTCTTTCCCCCCTCTAGACCCCGATGAGGCGCGGACTTGCGAACCTCTCGAAAAGACGCTGCAACCCGATCGGCAGAACGAGGCCGACACTTGTCGACAGCACCATATGCACCACAAGATTGCCGAACCCCAAGGCGATGAGACCTTCGCGCATCGCCGCGGAAAAGATCGTGTGGCTCAGAAAGATGATCATCGAATAGCGCCCAAGATCAGCCAGTCTTGCCGCAAGCGCGGTCTGGCGTTCCGCCATCCAGACCGCGATCCCGGCGCTGCACAGGACCAGAATGCTGGCGCTCACCAGCGAGGGAACACCAACCCGTGCAAGGTCGGGGACCGCGGCCAGCACCACGGCAAAGACGGCCACAAGGATCAACCCGTAGCCTCGTGCGATCCGGACCGGGGCGGCGTGAAACTCTGCCAGAACCATGCCGAGCGCAAGATAGGGGAGATAGCGCGTGGCATTGCTGGTCCAAACCTGCACCTCGGATGAAAGAGGCAAGGTTTGCAGAACCACACCAAGCAGCAGGAGCCCCCAGATTGCGGGTCTGCGCCACTGTTCCGCGCGCAGGGCGGGGCGGAGCACCAGCACGCCGATCTGCAACACGAACAAGGCCCAGAGAAACCAGAATTGCCAACGTCCGGGAATCGGACTGGCAAAGACCTCTCCAAGAGCCAGCGGCGTGTTGGCAAGGTTGCCCGCGAGCACTTTTGTTACCGCAAAGATGTAGGTCCAGAGCACCAGCGGATAGAACAGCCTCAGCACCCGACTGCCGACAAACTCCGCGACCGACAGTCGCGTGACGGCGGAGACCAGGAAAAGGCCGGACAGCAGAAAGAAAAGCGGCATGTGAAATGCGTAGATCCTCGTGTCAACCGCCGCGAAAAGGCCGGGCGGAGCCGCCGCCATCAGCCCGGCGTCCTGCGCGCCGCGCCAGGCATGACCGATGACCACCAGAATGATGGCAAGACCCTTGGCCGTATCGACCCAGGTCAGTCTTTGCCCGCCCGTCACCGCATTCCCACCCACAAGACCGCCATCCGGCAGACGTCGCAACCATGGCACTCTGGCACGTTCAAATCTTCACGACGCCTTGCATCGGCAGTCCCCGTCGGGCAATCGCATTGCGGGTATCGGCGACCGGGCAACCCAGCGCCTGTAGCGCTTGATAGTCTATGCTGTCGTGATCCGTCGCGATCAGCACCGCCGCAAACCGGCCCGGCACCAGATCGGACGGGGCAATGGACCGGCGGGCGGCATATTGCCCATATTCACGCATCGGCGGAATCTCCGGCACGTGCGGATCAAGATAACTGACCTCGGCGCCAGCCTGATCGAGAAGCTGCATCAGTTTCATCGCCGGGCTTTCGCGCACGTCAGAGACATTCTTCTTGTAGGCCACGCCCACCAGCAGGATCGCCGCGCCCATCAGGCCACGGCCGCTTTGCTGATCGACAATCGTGCGCAGCCGGTCGATCACATGATGCGGCATCCGTGTGTTGATCTCTCCCGCCAACTCGATAAAGCGGGTCGGCACCTCGTATTCCCGCGCTTTCCAGGTCAGATAGAAGGGGTCGATCGGGATGCAATGCCCGCCAAGTCCGGGCCCCGGATAGAACGGCATGTAGCCAAACGGCTTGGTCGCCGCCCCGTCGATGACCTCCCAGACATCGATACCCATCGCGTCGAAAACCAGCTTGAGCTCGTTGACAAGCGCGATGTTGACAGCGCGAAAGATATTCTCGGTGATCTTCACCGCCTCGGCTGTTTGCGTGGTCGAAACCCGCACGACCTTGTCCACGACACGGGCATAGAAGGCCTCGATCAGATCACCGGCGATCGGCCCAGACCCGGCGACAACTTTGGGAATCGAATGGGTGTTGAAGGCAGTATTGCCCGGATCCTCGCGCTCGGGCGAGAACCCCAGAAAGATATCCTGTCCCGCAATCAGGCCGCTCTCCTCCAGGATCGGGACCAGCACCTCTTCCGTGGTTCCGGGATAGGTCGTCGATTCCAGTATGACCAGCGTTCCAGGGCGAACATGCGCTGCGATGGTGCGCGCCGTGACCTCGACAAAGGAGAGGTCAGGTTCGCGCTGCCGGTTGAGCGGGGTCGGCACGCAGATGATGATCACCTGACACTCCGCCAGTCGGCTGAAATCCACCGTTGCGTCCAGCCGCCCGTTGTCGCGCACCTCGACCAGGGCCTCGGCACTGACCGCGCCGATATAGCTCTGCCGCGCCATGATCTGCGCCACCTTGGCGGGATCAACGTCAAATCCGGTGACGGCAAAGCCCTGCCGCGCGGCCGTCACCGCGAGGGGCAAACCGACATAGCCCAATCCGATCACGCCGACCCGCGCAGTTTGTCCCACGATCTCTTGCATCAACGACATTCGTTCAAACCCTCTTCACACTCAAAATCAGCCATAAAGACTTGATACGACGAGTTCCATCCCGCCGCGCAAGTCATCACGCCTTTGCTCATGTTTTTTTTCGTCAGCACCAGCGCCCGTCAAGACAGTTGCCGATTGATCACCTCTTTCGCAGGGCGCGAAACTGGTTCTGGCTGGCACGACATGCGCGGTTCCGGCTTGTTCTCGTCGGACCGCGACGCGGGCGATGTTCAGGCATCGCTGAAATGGCTTTTTTCGTACGGAGACGCCGCCCTTAATCAGTTGGCACTGGAAAAGCTGTGAAGGTTACTGAGCAGCGTCCCCGCAATCGGAATGTGGCAAAATGCGGGCAAGTTCGCCAGATGTTTCGGGGAAACAAATTGTTCACACAATCGCGTGATTTCTTTCTGGCATAGGCGAAAACCCCGCGAATCCGGCGAATTTGCCTTGCAAGACGTCAATCCGACCCCCGATCGCACCCTCCACTCCGGCTTCCTTCCGTTTCGAAGGGTGCAACAAAGATCGCGGATTAAGGACACTGTCCTTCACGGGCACTGGACGGGCACTGGCTCGTTTTCCTCTGCATCATCAGCGGCACAAAACGAATCAGCACAGAGGATTCCCACGCCTTTGTTGCCTCATCAGAAACACTCTGAGCACCGTTTTGAGACACTGAACGGATTCGGCACCCCATATGGTCGGATAGCCCCGCCACCTCGCAACCCTGGGTCGCAAAATGCCTGATCTGGTGAGTTTTTTCAGCCTCGATCTCGAAACATGGCGGAAATGTGATATGACGATGGCAGAAGTGTGGAGGCCGCACGATCGCGCGGTCGAAATGTGGCACTGGAAAGTTTTTGAACAGATCTTCAGACCCGGCAAGCTGTGACACCCAGGTAAAACCGTAAGGAGAAGTTGAATGAACATGCAATTGAAGGGCCTCGTAACCGCCTTGGTGATGACAATGACACTGGGCTTTGGGACACTGGGCTTTGGCGCGCAAGGCGCGAACGCGGCATCGCTCGTATCCTGCAACAGCGATTCAGGTGACGTGACCACCGATGTCTCGCCGACCAGTTCGTGCTTCGGGATCGAGAGCCTTAGCGATGGTTCAAATCAAAAACTTGGCGAACTTAACGCGTTGTCGATCAATGGAACGACCGGCGGCTGGTCGACCTTGGGTCGATTCAATGCAACTGGATCAAACACCAACTTTTCGCTCGATGACTCGATTGTCGCCGGCCTTCAAGGCAACTGGTCGATCTTCAATGCGGCGACCAACCTTTATGGCGAGTTCATGATGGTGTTCAAGTCTGCGCAAGGCAGTAACACCGATCCAGCCGCGTTTGTCGGCTACATCCTGAACGGAACAAGCGGAACGTGGTTGTCACCTTTCTTCGCGACCACTGGAAATGCAGGACGGCGCACGCTCAGCAATGTCGAGCTTTACGGGCGCGGCGATCCCTCCGTCATCCCCCTGCCTGCTGCCGGATGGCTGCTGCTCGGTGGTCTTGGTGGCCTCGCCGCACTGCGCCGCCGCCGCAAGGCCGCGTGACAGAAAGCGCCGCAACCGCTCCGCCAAACAAGAAGCGCCCTCACCGGGGCGCTTTTTTATTGCCGATCCGGGAAAACCTCAGTGCCGGACCACCCGTGCCTTGCGCACCCCCCCGGACGCCTCCACCTCACCCTGAGAGTCCGGTGCCGTGCGGATCAGCATCGCCACAAGCGCCACCCCCGGCACCGCATAGCCCAAGGCGAAATAGACCATCACGGCCGCACCCCATCCCGCTTCGGTCAGTATCAGTGTGGCAATCGCCCCGATCATGCCAAGGATCCCGCCCAGGATGAACGCCGCAACCGCCATTCAACGACCACCACCGCTGGGACCGACAACACCATTGATCTCCGTAATCCGGCGATCATCCATGACCATGGATCCTGTACGCTGCTCAGTCCGGGTTGCCACGCCGTTCGCAACATCGACCGAACGGCGGTTCCGGCGCTTGGTTGGCAAGAGCATAGCATTAATTCCTGCACAATGCACTTTTGTTCCTCTATCTGACAGGAGAATGCGACCAAGGGGTTTGCAGGTCAAGGAAATTCCCCGTGATTTCCCGTTCATCGACCTGCCCTTCCAGGCTTTCTAGAATCGTTCCAAACCTTGACTTGGATGGCCTTGGGGCGCATATCAGGTGAGACGACGAAAGGCAGCGACATGTTCATCCAGACCGAATCCACCCCCAATCCCGCGACGCTCAAGTTTCTGCCAGGTCAGGCCGTCCTCGACACCGGAACCGCTGATTTTACGACGGCGGACGGTGCCAGGACATCCCCTCTGGCAGAGCGGATCTTCAGCGTGACCGGGGTCACAGGCGTGT
>Ga0210046_1002372_pt1 | contig 13521 bp, 7 predicted proteins | sample CryGeyCG2114_250_FD_185461 | JGI IMG/M metagenome (GOLD analysis project Ga0210046, IMG submission 185461) | Groundwater microbial communities from aquifer - Crystal Geyser CG18_big_fil_WC_8/21/14_2.50 (SPAdes) (version 2) | ecosystem: Environmental > Aquatic > Deep subsurface > Groundwater ... | reverse complement strand
TTTCTGCATTTGTAATATTTGCTGTTGCACTAGAGTTTATTTTAATTTGGTTCCTTATGCCATTAGCTGGAACATTTTGAGGATATTGGAAATCAAAAAGAACTTTATTGCTTGAATTTCCATTTACATTTAGCGTGCCATTAACTATTAAAGCTGAACCATTTTGGAAAGTAATGTTTGTTCCAGCGGCTATTGTGAGAGTTACACCTTCTTCAATAGTTGTGTTACTTAAAATACTATAGCTTCCACTGGATATTGTAGCATTACTACTAATTGTTGAAGGAACCGTTAAATCATTTATAAAGAAAATTGACTTTGATTTTGGCTCAACCTCATAATCTCCATATAGGTTGTTATGATACGGAGTGAAGCTAACCGTCCACATATATTGCCTTCCAGGTATTAATTCACTATCAAAAGCATATTTGGACCCGGTAGAAACTAATTGATTTGTGACTACATCTTTTAATTCATAATTTGTCATTTGTATATTTGTTTCATCAAAACTTAAAATCCACTTAAATAGTCCTCTTGTAACATTAATATTTAATATATCAGCTCCCGGAACAAACTTTTTAATTCCTCTAACTCTAGACCACATATCCATTGAATAAAAATCTAATCTTAAACTATTGGAAAAACCCCAACTTGCAAAAGAAGTACTATAAACACGCAACGGGGCAATAAAATAATATTCCTCACTGCCTTGATAAGAACATATATAATTTACTGTTTCGTCAAAATAGTGAAGCATATTTTGCCTTTTATCTGATACAATTAAATGATCGACAAAACCACCGGCGTTTGCCGAAATTCCAATATCGCTTAAATATGATGTTGTTGGAAATAGAGAACTGATACTGACATCAGTTAAATTTGAATAATAATTTGCATTTGCTGAAACAACTTTATTGTCATCAATAAAAGCCAATAATCTATGTCCATTAGAATTGCTAAATGCTACAATTCGCTTTGGTTTCGAGATTTGGTTTCCATCATATTGGCTGTATTCAGTCATAAAACTGCCATCCTTATTAAACATCATTATTGAATTTTTGCCCATATCAGAAATAGCAATAAAATCATCAGTCAAATAATTATATGAGAGACAATTTGAATAACTTAAATCAGAAGGATTATTTAAGTATGTACCATCAATGATTTTTGAATTATAAGATGAGATAATTGTATTTGTACTACTATTGTACTGTAATTTATAAACAGCTTTTACTTCAGCATCTAACACAAAAATTTCTCCATCCTCATTTACATCAATCGCAACGGGTTTTTTTAACCTTACATTTACATCACCCCAAAATCCACATATTGCTCCGGGTTCTCCATCTTCTTCTCTGGCATACATTATTCTCTTCCAATCGGGGTCAACGTAAAATGCTATCCTTACATATGTATCTTCATCAGTGTAGCTTTCGTAATAAACACACCCATCTACAGCAGCTCCGGCAGAAAACAGTTGAATGCCATAGGTATCTTCAGTTAAACCAAAATCAATTTCGTAAATATCACCATCGTTTGTATGCTCAAATATCGGATAAGGAATAAATACATTATCACTTAACTTAATATCAATGGTACCAACTGTTGTGGTTCTATTTTGCGAAGATGACTTATCCTTACCAACTAACGCATTATTTTGCTTTAGCTCTTTGCTTCTTTTAAGGGTTTGCCCAAGTATTTCGGGAAATTTTTCAAATGATAAAGAATTATTTTTTGTAAATAGTATTTCTTGGTTTTTTAACACTCGCTTTTTATTTGAAGTGTTTGAGTAAACATCAATATTAACAATAGCTTTATTATCCTTAATTATTATGTTTTCTTTATCTATTTTAATTATAATAGGTTCCAAACCATTTTTTATATCTTCGTTAAATTGTTTATCTATCTCTTTTTGTAATTGATAAATTTGGTAGTTTATTTGGCTTTGCTGAGTAACCTCAACCGACAAAGGTTCAATTAGTTGACCCAAAAGCGTAGAGGCTACAAACAAAAATATGATTATTTTATTTTTCATTTTGTTTGCTCCTTGCTTGTTTAGATTTTAATAATTCTAGTTCTTTCGCTCTACGCTCCTTTACTATTTTTCCAAATTCTTTTCTTTTCAAATCAAATTTTGTACTTTGTATTATTTCGTCAACAATCTTCTTTTTATTACCATATCGATTTTCAAATGTGGCTTCGATTATTCTGTTTTTTTCTACTTTCCCTAAGTTAGTATTGAAAAATAACAAATAGTCCAAAATCTTATTAGAAGTATCAGATAATATTAGATTATCAATAAAACCATTAATATTATCTGATTTTCTTATTGAATATAAACTTTCTTCAATGAAATTTAATATATATCTACTTTTTAGATTTTCTTCAATGATTTTCCTTTGTTCATTAAATACATTCTGTTTTTCTTTAAATATGCGACGAAGATTTGATTCTTTTTCACTAGGTGAAATAATAGAAAATTTAACTTCATTTGAGATATATCTTTTTTCATTTCTATTTAGCAGTTCATAGTAGAAAATATAACTATCGGTTTCAATAAAATGACTAAATTTCCATTTTTTTATAGATTTAATAGTGCAATTTTGATAACCCTTTAATAAGTTAAAGTTTATATAGGCTGTGTCACCAGGGTCAAGTGAATATTCGCTCCCCAAATAGCTATCCGTTGTAGTTACGTTATAAACATTTTTATCATGATTTTCACCTATTATAAAAGGATAAAAACCTAACGATGCATGTAACTGGTTTGCACCTATGTTGTCAATTTTTATAGCTTTGCCACTAATATTTATTATTTTCAACCTAACTAATATTGGTTCACCAACTATATATTCTTTTTTATCTATTGAAAGTTCTAACTTAAGTTCTTGACCAAAGTGCAAACTAATAAACAAAAAGAAAATCATTATGCAAAGGTAAATTATTTTAGTAACCATGTTTATTCTCCGTTTCTGTCCAATTTGTATTTAGTAACATTTGTTTATGCCTATCGCAAAAGATAATGTTTTTTTTACTTTCTTCAAGTGCATCATAAGACATATAGGAAGTATATCTCATTAAACAATATTCTTGATGTTTACCATCATGTCCATCTTCATGAGAAAGTGTATTACCAACTGGGTCCCCATTTGTGAGCAAAGAAATATATCTATTCATAGTTGGAAATAAAGCTCCCCCTGCATGCCCAAATTCATGAGCGATATCATGAACTAGTCCTAAATCTGTTGTTTCATAATCTGTTGGTGTTTCATTACTCCAAATAATTATATATCTAGTTCCATATTCATCACCGTCATAATTATTACATATTGTAGTAGCAGTTGCATCCTCGTATTTGCCCTCAGTTGTTGCATCATAAAAACCATTAAGAATAACAATATATTCTCTGTTTTTATATGGATAAGGATCACTAATATAGTCTTCATATACTTCAACCAATCCTTTGCTTTTCAACCAAGCTACAACCGCAAATCCATTTACAATATCATTATCTGTAAATGTAATATTCACAGAATCGGGCTCTGGTAATGTGTTTCCTCCAGCCCCACCACTAGTAACTGCATCAGCATAGATTATAGTTGTATTACACATTGCAAATACGTTATTTACTGAATTTTTTATGCCGTCATTCAGTATATCTGTTTCCAGTAAATGCGCATAATATACCTTCATTTCCCTTTTATCATCTTCATTTATTTTTTCAATATTAAAGTTAAGACTAGAATATGTACTTTCCCCTGCCTTACTTCCCACATAAAAAACGACACCATTCCAATCACTAATGTTATTTTTAGTTACAATAGAAATTGGACATACAAAATAATTGTTGGTTGAATCAATGAAAGCACCAGTTGTTTTGCCAATGGCTATTTCTTCAATCTTGTTACTATTGCTTGGATTATAAAACCAAACGTAATTAGTTACACCCTTTGTATAAATTCCTCTAATAAATATATCACGTGTTTCATTAGTTTTGAAAAAATACTTTTCATACTCTGTAAATACCGAATAACCTGTAGTGCTATAATCTGGAATTATATAAGTTTCGTCAAATCTAGGATTGTTAGTTGTCCCATCACCACCATTATTATTAGGGTCTCCACCACCTTCTTCTGGTTGATAGCCACTACAACTTACAGCAAATATATACAATAACAAACTCATCACTAAATAATATTTTTTATAAAATTTTAATTTCATTTTAACCTCTAATTTTTAATATAATTAACAAAAATTTATCATGTTAAATAAATTCAAACAAACCCAACAAAATACTCCTTTTTATAAAAGCACAGTTGTAAAGAGCTGTAATTTGTTTGTTTTCTTTTTTTGTTTAATAAGTATATTAAAATTTTGCTGGTAACTAACTTGTTTTGTAAATAAAAATATTGGGGGGGCAAATTGTGTGCCAAGTGGTTTAATTAAAAAGGAAAATATAAAAAGCATTCTCCACAAAATGTTGTGGAGTAAAGGTAACAAAGCATTTTCTGTAAAAGCCACTAAAACCTCTATAATTGTTTGCAAGTTAAAAAACAATAGTTTAAATGGCAAATTGTTTTACAAGGCGTATCGACTCTACAGTCCAGTATCTTTTGTCTTGAATCTTTTATCTTGGCTCTCTTATTTTATTGGGTTCAGATCACTTTAAATAATCTATTTCTAAAATTGTTAATTTTAATCCTATTACATTATTCATGTTTAAAAGAATTTAATTTTGTTTTTAGTAATTAGTTCATTTCTAATTACCTTTCTTTTTTTTATTTTGCACTATTAAATATTCAAATAGGTTATTGATGAATTTTTTTATCGGAATTGATGGTGGTGGAACAAAAACAAAAGCTTCGTTAGTGGATGAAAACATAAAAGTTATATGCGAAGAGATTGGTGGTCCATCAAACTTTCTTGTTTTTGACATCACAGTTGTTGCAGAATCGATAGTAAATCTTATTTCAACAATTTGTGAAAAAGGAAACATAGAGCCTTCGCAAATTAAATCTGTGCTTTTGGGTACTGCTGGTGCTGGACGGCAAGATGATGCAGAACGTCTTGAAAATGCTGTACAAAAAAATGCCGCTATTAAAAAGATTATTCTAAATTCTTTTAAAGTAGAAAGCGATGCAAGAATTGCATTAGAAGGTGCATTTTTTGGAGAACCTGGAAGTATTTTAATTGCAGGAACTGGCTCTATTATGTTTGGGAAAGATGCAAATGGATATATTCATCGTGTTGGTGGGTTTGGCAGAGTTCTGGGCGATGAAGGAAGCGGTTTTCATATTGGGCGTGCTGGATTAAGTGCAGTAGCAAAATCATTTGATAATAGAAATAATGGAACTTTATTAACCGAGTTAATTAAAGAAAATTTTCACATAAATAATTCAGTAGAATTAATAAACCAAGTCTATAAGAACAATTTTGATATTCCTAAAATTGCACCATTAGTTATTGAGGCTGCTGAAAAGAATGACGAAATTTGCAAAAACATTTTAGACAAGGAAATTGAAGAACTTGTGGAGCATATTTTGGCTATGAAAAAATTGATTAATACAAATGTGTTACTAATCAGTTTAATTGGCGGAACAATTACAACCGATAATTATTATGCTAATTTGTTCAAAGCTCGTGCTAACGAAATTTTGGATATTAAAATTATTAGCCCCCAACTTCCACCAGATGTTGGTGCCGCTTTGTTAGCTAAAGAAATTTTCACAAGTAAGTAATTTTTTTATCTGGATTTTTATTGTAGATGTTTAGTTTAATTAATTTTAGATTTATAAAACAATTTTATATAAATATAATTTTCAAAGGCAATTTTAATGAATGAAACAAAGAAAACCAGCAGAAATCCTTGGGCTTGGGTACCCACTCTTTATTACGCAGAAGGGATTCCCTACATAATTGTTATGGCTGTTTCTGTAATAATGTATAAAAGGCTTGGTATTTCTAATACTGATATTGCACTTTATACTAGCTGGCTTTACTTGCCATGGGTAATAAAACCACTTTGGTCACCAATTGTTGATATTTTTAAAACAAAAAGATTTTGGATTATTACAATGCAACTCTTTATTGGTGCTGGCCTTGCTGGTGTTGCTCTCACTATTCCTGTTCCTGACTTTTTTAAATTTACACTAATGTTTTTTTGGCTGCTTGCTTTCAGTTCTGCCACGCACGATATTGCCGCCGATGGATTTTATATGCTTGGTCTTTCCGAACATAAACAAGCTTATTTTGTTGGAATTAGATCAACATTTTATCGGTTAGCAATGATTACTGGACAGGGACTGTTAATTATTCTTGCGGGCTATTTTGAATCGACAACAGGTTTACCAGTTATTGATATTAATGTAAATGCAAAACCAAATGCAATTGTTCAAATAGTTAATCCCGATTCTCTTAAAATGGAAACTCTTGATGGTGATTTAAAACTTATTGCCAGCAGTTCCCAATTAGATATTACTACTGCAAAAACCACTCAAGCCAAGGTTGATTCAATTATTGCATTAGTCAGAAATTTGAATGGTAACAATGGTTTTTATGAAGTTGAAGGTACATCGTTTTCCAAGAATAATTCTCCAACTAAAACTGAGCTATCTGCTTTTGAAAAATTTATTAAAAATACGTTTGGAATTGAAAAGCCAATTGTAAATAAATCATTAGGAATTGGAAATGTTGGAATCGTTTACTTTTATCTTACAAACAAACCAACCGATGATGAAATAGTTGTCAATTTTGGCTCAAATGGTGGTGATAAAAGTATTTCGCTTATTGAAGGTACTCGTTTTACTTTTAACAAATCAAATTGGAATAAACCAGCATTTGCAGTTTTTCAATTGGATCCAAAACTTAATAAATTTTCTTCAGCCTCTTTTCAAGCACGTTCTGGTAATATTAAACTTTCGTGGATAATTACGTTTTCTATTTTAACTGGATTATTTTTACTGTTTTTTATATATCATAAAATTATTTTACCATATTCACCAAAGGACAAATCAGCAATCAGTAATAGCAATAAATCAATTTTTAGAGAATTTATTGATACGTTTGTTATCTTTTTCAAGCGAGATAAAATAGGAGTTACAATTGCTTTCCTTTTGCTTTACAGACTTGGAGAATCACAACTTGTAAAATTAGCTTCGCCATTTTTACTTGATGCTAGAGAAGTTGGTGGACTTGGGCTTACTACTGGTGAAGTGGGCTTGGTATATGGAACTGTGGGAATTATTGCTCTTACTTTGGGTGGAATTCTTGGTGGTTTTGTTGCTGCAAAACATGGACTTAAAAAATGGCTTTGGTGGATGCTTATTGCTATCAATTTACCTAATACTGTTTACATCTATTTATCTTATGCAATGCCCGAATCTTTTGTCCTTATTAATATTGCCGTTGCTGTTGAACAGTTTGGTTATGGTTTTGGGTTTACTGCATATATGTTATATATGATTTATGTTTCTAATGGCGAATATAAAACTGCTCATTTTGCAATTACAACAGCTTTTATGGCTCTTGGAATGATGATTCCAGGAATGGTTAGTGGTTGGTTGCAAGAGCTAATAGGCTATCAGCATTTCTTTATTTGGGTGGTTATAGCCACAATCCCAGCATTTATAGTTGCAAAATATGTTCCTATTGATGATACTTTTGGAATGAAAGAGGATTAATGTATTTTTTAAAAAGGTGTATTACTATGAAAAAGTTTTTAATTATTTCTTTGTTGCTTTTTTTAATATTTGGATTTCTTTCTTGCTCAAATAATAATGATGAAAAAAACACTCCAATTGAGAATGAAATATTAAACGAAGATGATAGTTTTTTTTATATAGATTTTAAAAATTATCCAGTAAAAAACAAAAAATTACCAATTGGTATTTTTGATTCTGGAACTGGGGGATTAACAGTTCTTGATGCAATGATTAACTCGGATAATTTTAATAACCAGTCCCACACTCCCGAAATTTCTGGTGATAAGAAAATTGATTTCTTAAATGAATCATTCATTTATCTTGGTGATAAAGCAAATATGCCTTATGGCGAATACTCTGGGAAAAATAAAACTGATTTATTAAAAGAGCATATCATAAAAGATGTTCAATTTTTACTTGGAAATAAATATTACCGCTCGCAAAATGCAGAAGATTACAGCATTGATAAAAATCAAGTTAAAGCTATTGTTATTGCGTGTAACACAGCTACAGCTTATGGCAAAAAAGATATTGAGGAATTTATCAAAAAATCTGGACTTGACATAAAAGTAATTGGAGTTATCGGTGCTGGGGTTAGAGGTGCATTAGAAAAAATAGATAAAATGGAGGACGCTGCAATTGGAATAATGGCTACTGCTGGAACTTGTGCTTCAAATGGTTATCCTAATACAGTTGCTGAGCAGAAATTTAATTTGAACTATTTTGGTGACATAATTACTTTTCAACAAGCTGGCATTGGGCTAGCCGCAGCAATTGATGGCGAAAAAGATTATCTGGATGCTTCGCTAACTGCTATTAGAAATGATTACAGAGGCCCATCTTTTACAAACAAAAATGCACTAATTGATAAAAGCATTATACAACGATATAATTTCGATTTTTTAAACAATAAAATTCTTTTTAATGGCAATGTTGAAAATCCTACTGAAATTCAAATAAACTCAATTGATAATTACATTAAATATCATGTTGTGTCTTTGCTTGAAACAATTAAGAATTCAAAATCGAAAATTAAATTAAAATCTGTAATTCTTGGATGTACACATTATCCTTTCTTTATGGATAATTTTAAGAATGAGTTTAAGTCTACTTATAATTATAAAGAAAATGGTGAATTTGTTTATCGTAATTTTATGGAAGAAAATATTGAATTAGTTGACCCTGCCATAAACACAGCAAAGGAACTTTATAGCTACTTAAATGAAAACAATTTGTTTAATACTGGGAACATTGAAAACAGTGAGTTTTACATAAGCGTTCCAAATCCTGATAATAAAAGCAATAAAATGAAAGACGCATACAATTTTACTTATGAATTTAAATATGGTAGAAATAGTGGAGAGATTCAAGAATATATTAAAAATGTACCATTTTCTGATAGCACAATTTCAAACGATTTAATGGAAAGATTAAAAGAGCAAATTCCTTTTACATATAGTTTAATCAAGACTTATACAAACTCAATTAAGTAGTTAATTTGAATATTATGTTGTTACGAAAAAGCAAGTTTGCTTTTATTATTTGCAAACTTGCTTAAATACACGTAAAAAGTTTTCACCTAAAATTTTTCTAATTTGATTATGTGTGTAACCACGTTCAAGAAGTGCCAAAGTTAAATAGGGATATTTAGTTACATTGCTTAATCCTTCAACTAAATAGCCATTTGTACCATCAAAATCAGATCCGATTGCCACAAAATCAATTCCAACTAAATTTACAATATAATCTATGTGAGCAATAACATCGGCAATATCAGAATCCCCATCACTATCCGCATCGCCAATAAATGGCGGATAAAATACAATACCGATAACACCGCCGCTGTTTGCAATGTCTTTAATCTGATTATCATACAAATTTCTGGAACTATTTTTAATAGCTCTAACTCCAGAATGTGTTGCTATTATTGGGTTTTGTGTAATTTCAAGAATGTCAGAAATAGTTTTAATGCCTGTGTGTGAAACATCAATAATAATTCCCAACGAATCCATTTTGCGAATTACATCCTTACCAAATTCGCTTAATCCAACTGTACTACTACTAGAATCAGAAGCCGAAACTGCCCATTCTGTACTGTTGTTCCAAGTAATTGTTAAGTAACGCATACCCATATTATAAAGTTGAGTTAGTTTTTCAATACTGTTTTCAATTGAGTGACCGCCTTCTACACCAATTACGGCTGCAATTTTATTTTGGTTAATTTCATTTAATGATGATTCATAGTTTGTTGTTAATGTAATCTCATTCAAATTTATGAAAGTTTCATAGTTTAATCGCTCAATTAAATCCAGAGTTGTTTGGAAGTATTTACCAGCATATGCTGTTGGATTAACCCAAGCGGCAAAAAATTGCAAATCCACTCCGCCAATTTTCAATCTTGGAATATCTGTTTCAAACTTTGAATTGAAATTACCAATGTGATAATTTGGGTCTTCCATAAATATGCGTTCTAGAATATCATTATGAAGATCAACCAATATTGAATTTGAATGAAGTGTTTCTAATACATTTTCAAAATTTTCGCCGCCATTTATTGTTGTGTTCAAAGTATCATTTACATAAGCAAATTTGGAAAAAATGATTGCAATATTTTTCTCGTTCGGTTTGGCAAGTTTTGAACTACTTCTATAATTTATTGATTGTAAATCTGCAAGTCCTCTTCCATTGGAGCCATCAAGTTGAATCATTTTTTTTGTGATGGAATGTTTTGAAGTACTGATAGTATAAAAGTAAATTCCAGCGGAACCCTTTGCGTCATATTTTATTTTGTAACTTCCCTTTTGCAAAGTAAATTCTTTTTGATCAATTACACGACCAAGAATGTCATGTACACTAATACTTACTTTTTCAGATTCACCAATATTAAAAGTAATATTGGTTGATGGATTAAATGGATTTGGATAATTTTGGCTAACCTCAAATGTGGATGGGAGTTGGCTTTGATTAACAGAAGTTAAAGTATAATTCCAATTTCCATTAGAATCAGTATATATTGTGTCTTTTGCTTCAAAATTTATTTCTGTTACTTCCACAAGTACGTTTTGCAAGTTTTGGTTAGTAATTAAATCTTTTACATTCCCAGTAAATGTTTGAGCATTTAAGGGATTGAACAACATCAAAATTACAGCCAAAATACTAATTGTTTTATTCATTGGATATGCCTTTAAGTTCTTTAAAAAGCCTAATGGAAAAAGACTATTCTTTCGCAGAAATTATCAACTCCGCAAATTCACGATAAACTCCATCGCCTCCTTTTCTTTTGCAGATATAATCTACAACTTTTAGAACTGAATCTACTGCATCGTTTGGGGCAGCAGAAAAGCCAACACCGCCAAGAATTTCGAGGTCGTTTATATCATCACCAAGATAGGCAACATTTTCTAATGTTAATTTCTTTTCTTCGCAAATTTCTTTTAACTTTTCTAATTTATTCCATGAACTTGTAATTACAAAATCCATCTTTAATCTTTTATTTCTCACCTCAATTAAATCTGGACCATCAGTTGAAATTATTCCACATTCAAAACCAGAATCTTTTAATCGCCTAGTTGCAATACCATCTTTTACGTTAAATTTTTTCATTACTAATCCATCTTTAGTGTAATAAAGCCCACCATCTGTAAGAACTCCATCTACATCAGTAATTACTAATTTTATCTTTTTTAGTTTGTTTTCAATATTTTTCATTTTCGAGCTACTTTATTTAGAAATAATTGTATGGTAAAATAGTTTTTCTTTCCAAAACATTTAATATTTTTTTTCAATAAGCTATAGCATTTCTTGTTCAAAGTACTTATTTTTTGAACGCAATCAATTTACCACATACTAAAGTGTAATAATTTTGGAGAATATATTGAGTGTTAATTTATTGTTAAAAATTCAAAACCATTTGCCGTTATCACCTCTTTATATTTATTATTACAAGTTAAATTTTAGAAACTAACTAACTTATTTACTAACAAATCATAAGGAAACTTTATGATGAAGATTTACAAAACCTTAGTACTGTTGATGCTTCTAACATCAGCACTTTTTGCACAAACTTACACACTCTCTGGTGTTGTAAAAAGTAGCACAACTGGTGAAAACCTTGTTGGTGCTAACGTATATTTAAAAGGCACTACAATGGGTGCTGCAACAGATATTGATGGAAAATATTCAATTCCTTCTATAAAAGCTGGTGAATACACAGTTGTGTGTAGTTATATCGGTTTTGAAAAAGTTGAAGAGACAGTTAATATTTCAAATAATCTTGAATTAAATTTCTCTTTAAAAGACTACCAATTTTCTTTGAACGTAACAGTTCTTGCTGATCGTGCAAAAGAAAGAGAAACTCCAGTTGCATTTACAAATATTGATAAGAAAGAAATGGAAGAACAATTAGGTTCAAGAGACATTCCATTGGTTTTAAACACAACTCCTTCTGTTTATGCAACTGCTGGTGGTGGTGGTGCTGGCGATGCAAGAATAAATCTTCGTGGTTTTGACCAAAGAAATATTGCAATCATGATAAATGGTGTTCCTGTAAACGATATGGAAAATGGTTGGGTTTATTGGTCAAACTGGGATGGACTTGGCGATGCTACTTCATCAATTCAAATTCAAAGAGGTCTAAGTGCTGTTAACTTAGCAACTCCTTCTATTGGTGGAACTATGAACATCATTTCTGACCCAACTGCTCTTAAATTTGGCGTTAACTTCAAACAAGAATTTGGTAATGATGGTTTCCTAAAAACTAGTCTTGGGGCTAACTCTGGTAAAATTGGTAAATTTGCTGTAAGTGCTAATGTTGTTAAGAAAACTGGAAATGGACTTATTGATAAAACTTGGACAGATGCTTGGGCATACTATTTTGGTTTAAGTTATGAACTTAATGACAAAAACAGATTAGAATTATATGCACTTGGTGCTCCTCAACGTCATGGACAAAATCTTTACAGACAGAATGCTGCGACATATAGCCAAGATTTTGCAAGAGACGAACTTGGTTACTCTGCTGCTGATTTAGCGGCAAAGCCAGAATCTAAAAATGGAAGAAAATATAATGAAAACTGGAGTCCTGTAAGCTCTTCTTATACTGGTCAACAATGGTGGGATGGAGCAACTCATGACAGATATGATCCTAACTTCATTAGTGAAAGAGAAAATTACTTCCATAAACCAGTTGTAAACTTAAACTGGTATTCACAACTTTCTAATAAATTAAGTCTTTATACAACTGCTTATTGGTCTGGTGGACAGGGTGGTGGTACTGGAACTTACGGTAAACCAGTTTGGGATTATACTTCTGAACCTACTAGAATTGTTGACTACGATGCTACAATTGCAAAAAATGAAGCTTCATCAACTGGTTCAGCTGGTATTTTAAGAAATAGTGTTAACAATCAATATACTTTTGGATTAATTTCTAAAGCTTATTATAAAGTTAGTGATAATTTAAAAACTTCATTTGGTGTTGACTGGAGAACAGCTGAAATTGATCACTTTAGAGAAGTAAGAGATCTTCTTGGTGGTGACTATTATGATTTTAGTGGCAATGAATTTGCTTCAACTTCACAAAAAAAATTAGGCGACAAATTAGATTATTATAATACTAACACAGTTGATTGGTTTGGAGCTTATGGTCAAGCTGAATATTCTAAAGACCTTATTTCATTATATGGTACTTTTGGATGGTCAATGATTAAATATTCTTATACAGATCACTTCCATAAAGATGCTAGTGGAAACGAAGTATTCAATGAATCAGATTGGATAAATGGATATCAAATTAAAGGTGGTGCTAGCTATCGTTTAACTACAA
>Ga0210046_1002370_pt1 | contig 13525 bp, 16 predicted proteins | sample CryGeyCG2114_250_FD_185461 | JGI IMG/M metagenome (GOLD analysis project Ga0210046, IMG submission 185461) | Groundwater microbial communities from aquifer - Crystal Geyser CG18_big_fil_WC_8/21/14_2.50 (SPAdes) (version 2) | ecosystem: Environmental > Aquatic > Deep subsurface > Groundwater ... | reverse complement strand
CCTGAAAGTGAAGCCCCTATCATACCGAAAGCAACCAAATACCAAGATGATTGTTTTGATCCAATAAAAAAAGCATCATTATTATCCGCTCCTTTTGTTGTAAAATAGGAAATCAACACCAACAACAAAAAATAACCTGCAATAAAACTAACTACTACAAAAGGATTCATTTTTATAAATTTATTATCTGTAGCAAAAGTGCATAAAATTATTGAACCACTATGTTTGCATAAAACGAATGATTCACAATGAAATGTTTATAGCTAATTGATGCGTTTATTATAAACTTAAATCTGTATTTTAGCATTGTTAAATTATAGGAATGGAAACAGGAGAAATAATTATATATCAAAACGCTGAAAACAACATTAAAATAGATGTTCGCTTAGAGAATGAAACAGTTTGGCTATCTCAAGCTCAACTTTGTGCGTTGTTTCAAAAATCAAAAGCCACAATAAGCGAACATATAAAAAATATATTTGAAGAGGGTGAATTAGACGAAAAAGTGGCTGTTCGGAAATTCCGAATAACCACTAAACACGGTGCTATTGTTGGTAAAACACAAAAAAATGAAATAAATATTTACAATCTAGATGTAATAATTTCTGTTGGCTATCGTGTAAAATCGCAACAAGGCACCCAGTTTCGCATTTGGGCGACCCAACGGCTAAAAGAATACATTATTAAAGGTTTTGCTCTAAACGATGAGCGTTTTAAAACAGGTAATTCGATGAATTATTTTACTGAATTACAAGAACGCATTAGGGAAATACGTTTATCGGAAAAATTTTTTTACCAAAAAATAAAAGATATTTATAAAACAAGCATCGACTACAACCCGAAAGACGATAATACGCTTAAGTTTTTTAAGATTGTGCAAAACAAATTACTTTGGGCAATAAGCAGTCAAACAGCTGCAGAGCTTGTTTATCGAAGGGTTGATGCTTCGTTGCCTTTAGTTGGTATGCTGTCGTATGATAAAAACAGTACAACACCCATTAAAAAAACGGAAATATCCATTGCTAAAAATTATTTAAACGAAAACGAAATGAAACTTTTAGGCTTGTTGGTAGAGCAATATTTGGCGTTTGCTGAAACTATGGCTATGCAACAAACACCAATGTACATGAAAGATTGGATTGCCCAATTAGATGTAATTTTGCAAATGAATGGTAGAGAATTACTTACTCATGCTGGAGAAATTAGCCACGAAATGGCTTTAAAAAAATCAAATCAGGAATTTGAGAAATACAAAGACACTCAAAAAATTACGAAGAAAGAGCTAAGTTTAAAAGAACTTGAGCATGATATTAATTCATTAAAAAAGAACCTTAAAAAATAATGAAATTTTTATTTGATTTACAGTGAAAAAACCAAAAACCTATGTGTGTTGAGTATATTTGCTATTAAATTTGAAAAATTCATACTAACTATTTATGAACGAAATATCTTCCCCTTCTTTTAATCAAGCCGTTGAACAACTTTCTTCCCTGCCTGGAATTGGCAAAAAAACAGCTGTTCGGTTGGTACTTCATCTGCTAAACAGAACAAGCGAAGAAGTAACAGCATTTGGTGATGCATTTTCTGTTTTACCTCAACAAATAAATTATTGCAAAAGTTGTTTTACCATTACCGACACAGATTATTGCTCCATTTGTATTAATCCAAACAGAGCAACAAACAGTATTTGTGTGGTTGAAAACGTGTTAGATGTATATGCAATTGAAAACACCAATCAGTTCAAAGGAAAATATCACGTGTTGGGTGGAATTATTTCTCCGATGGAAGGAATTGGCCCTAACGACATCAAACTAAATGAACTTTTTGCTAGAGTTGAACAAGAAAAAACAGAAGAATTAATTTTAGCCCTAAGTGCTACTATGGAAGGAGATGCTACCAATTTTTATGTTTTTAAAAAGTTGCAGCACTTGCCCGTTAAACTAACAACTATTGCCCGAGGAATTGGCATTGGAGATGAATTGGAATATACAGATGAGCTTACCTTGGGACGTTCCATCTTAAACAGAGTACCTTTTGAAAATACACTTTTAATGAAATAACAAATCTCAAATCTCAAATAGTCAATCGTATTTCGTAATTCGTAAATCGTAAATCAAAGCTTGAAACTTTCCATCATCATAGTAAATTACAATGTTCGCTTTTTTTTAGAGCAATGTTTAACATCTGTTTTTAAAGCAATAGAAACTATTGATGCAGAAATATTTGTTGTGGATAATAATTCTTCTGACAACTCAATGGAAATGGTAAAGGCGAAATTTCCATCGGTAAAATGTATCCTAAACAAAAATAATGTAGGTTTTTCTAAAGCAAACAACCAAGCAATTTCTCAAGCTAAAGGAGAATATGTGTTATTACTTAACCCCGACACAGTTGTTGAAGAAGACACTTTTCAAAAATGCTTAGCATTTTCGGATGCTCATCCAAAATTGGGTGGTTTAGGTGTGAAAATGGTTGATGGAAACGGAGTTTTTCTGCCTGAGTCTAAAAGAGGATTACCTACTCCATCTGTTTCATTTTATAAAATTTTTGGATTTTCAGCTCTTTTCCCTACATCTAAACGATTTTCCAACTACCATTTAGGTTATTTAAATAATAATGAAATTAATGAAATAGATGTTCTTTCGGGAGCATTTATGTGGATGCGAAAAAGCGTTCTAGAAAAAATTGGCTTTCTCGATGAAGCATTTTTTATGTATGGAGAAGACATTGATTTATCATACCGAATACAGCTTGCTGGATATAAAAACTATTACTTTCCAGAAACAAAAATTATTCACTACAAAGGCGAAAGCACAAAAAAAGGAAGTATTAATTATGTGTTTGTATTCTATAACGCAATGATAATTTTTTCTAAAAAACACTTTGCTAAAAACGCCAACGCTTTTTCTTTTTTTATAAATATTGCTATCTATTTGCGTGCTTCACTGGCTATTTTAATGCGATTTTTCAATACCATAAAACTTCCACTTATTGATGCACTATTTATCTTAGTTTCTCTAGTTATTTTGAACTTTTTAAAACCTTTTTTAGGATTCCCCAACCAAATTGAATTTTCGGTTGATTATGGAGTTTTAAATGTGCTAACAGTTATCTTTTCGTTTCTTTTAGGATTAACATTTAGTGGTGGTTATTCAAAAGCTGTGAGTATTAACCGAACGCTTGTTGGTTTAACATTGGGCTGTGTTCTTTTTTTTGGTTTTAATAGTCTTTTCCCAACATCTTCATCATTTTCAAACAAATACATTGGTAGTATTATGGTTGGTGTGTTAATTTTTATTCCATTTAGCCGAATATTATTAAACTATTTCAACTACCTTAAACTCAGAAAAAACAAATACAACACAACTATTATTGTTGGAAACAACCATTTTATTGAAAAAATTTCTAACAACTTTTCTAAATTAAAAAGAAATGATTGTAATATCATAGCTGTTAAAGAAAACAATGTTTCCACAAAAGAAGATGAAGGTTTTTATACTGGAAAACTCTATCAGCTACCCGATTTAGTTGAAATTTATAATGCGAATGAAGTTATTTACAATACATCAACAGTTTCTTATAAAACGATTATAGAGCAAATGAATCTTACAAAAAATTCGTATGTAGATTTCAAATTATCATTAAACGATGTTATTGTTGGAAGTCAAACTATTGAAAAGAAATAGAACTAAGGAATTTGCATAAACTTGTGGGTCTGAAGAGAGATACTCCATTGAGGATGAGCTTTTACATAATCAATAAGTAAAGGTAAAATTTCATTGGATTTACTCCATTCGGGTTGAAGATATAACTTACATTTTCCATTCACTTTTTTAGCATGTTGTTCCGCCCATTCAAAATCATTTTTATTAAAAATAATTACTTTTATTTCATCCGCATGTTCATAAGAGGAAATTAATGGTGGTTTATTTTTTTTTGGAGACAAGCAATACCAATCCCAAGTTCCACTGTGCGAATAGGCTCCTGATGTTTCTAAAAACACTTCAACATCAATTTCTTTCAACTTTTTTGTAATAAAATCTAAATTATATAACAAAGGTTCTCCACCTGTTATCACAATTGATTTAGCTCCTATCTCCCGTATATTTTGTAAAATTTTATCTACCTCCACCAATGGATGTAAATCAGGATTCCAACTTTCTTTCACATCACACCAATGGCAACCTACATCGCAACCGCCAACCCTAATAAAATATGCTGCTTTTCCTGTATTATAACCCTCGCCTTGAATGGAATAAAACTCTTCCATAATAGGCAATTTTATTCCTTTTTCTAAAGCCCTTTTTAGTTCTGGAGAATGTATGGTTGTGCTAACTGACATAATTGTCAAAATTAGGAAATAGAACTGAAACAATTAATAATTTACGGATTACGATTTAAGATTTAAGATTTGATTTTTGCCCCACCTCAACTCTCCCGAAAGGAGGGAGTTAATTTGGAATTTGCTTTTGGTTATTTGCTCATTGTTTTTTGTTATTTAATAATTTACCCTAATATTTTGTAACCTAATGAAATAACTATCGTAAAGGGCTACGTATTAATCAATAGAAGCTATATGAGACAACTAAAAATTTCGCAACAGGTTACTATTAGAGAAACCATTTCTTTAGAAAAATACCTGCAAGACATTTCAAAATTAGATATGATATCCGCTGATGATGAAGTTAATCTCGCTAGAAAAATTAAAATTGGTGATTTAGATGCACTCGATAAATTGGTTAAATCCAACTTACGGTTTGTGGTTTCGGTTGCTAAACAATATCAAAATCAAGGATTAACATTGTCGGACTTAGTAAACGAAGGCAATATTGGTTTGATAAAAGCTGCTGAGCGTTTTGATGAAACTCGTGGGTTCAAATTTATTTCTTATGCCGTTTGGTGGATACGACAATCCATTTTACAAGCCATAGCAGAACAAGCCAGAATTGTTCGTTTACCTTTAAATAAAATTGGCAACATCACTAAAATTAACAGAACATTTTCAGCGTTAGAGCAATTTCATGAACGAGAACCTTCTGTTGATGAAATTGCCGAACAACTCGATATTACAACTAATGATGTAAAAGATTTTATGAAAATTTCGGGAAGACACATTTCAATTGATTCTCCTCTATCAGATGATGATGACAGTGGAAGTTTACTTGATTTCATGACTGATGATGAGGCACTTCTATCTCCTGACAATGTTTTAAACAATGAGTCTCTCCGAAATGATATAGAAAGATCTCTTTCTATTCTCTCTTATAGAGATGCAGAAGTATTAAAAATGTATTATGGGATTGGTATTCCAACACCTTTAACACTGGATGAAATTGGAGAAAAAATTTGTTTAACAAGAGAGCGTGTTCGTCAAATTAAAGAAAAATCGTTGAGAAGACTTAAACACTCATCACGAAGTAAATTACTCAAACCTTATTTGGGTTAAATTAATCGTGTCTAGCTCCTTTTAAAATTCTGAACACATGAAGTACAGATGGAAAAATAGCATCCATACTTTCTTTAGCACCATTTGTTGAGCCTGGCAAAGCCAATACTAAACTTTGACCCATCACACCTGAAACACTTCTAGACAGCATAGAATAAGGCGTTCTATCTTGTCCATACGCCCGAATTGCCTCTTCTATTCCTTGTATTTCTTTATCTAATAATGGTCTTAATGCTTCTGGAGTTACATCTCTGCTTGACAAGCCAGTGCCTCCAGTATAAATTATTAAATCAATTCCCATTGAAGCATACTTTTTTGCTTTTTGTTGAATATCATCTATTTCATCAGGAATAATAATATAATCAGCAATCTCAACCTCACATTCTTTTAATTTAGCAATAATAGCCATTCCAGCTCTGTCTTCTTTTTGACCAGCCGAAATAGTGTCTGAACAAACAATTACGGCAGCTTTTAAATCTTTTCTAAACTTATCTTTAAAATCAGACTTTCCTCCTTTCTTTTCAACCAATCTAATATGTTGGATTTCTATCCTTTTATCAATGGGTTTTAGCATATCATACATATTCAATGCAACCAAACTTGCTCCGTGCATGGCTTCAACCTCAACCCCTGTTTTATAAATAGTTTTCACTGTTAGGGTAATTTTAATAGACAATTCTTCAATTTCATAATCAATCCCTGTAAATTCAATTGGCATAGGATGACAATCGGCTAGCAACAACGATGTTTTTTTCACCCCTAACAACCCTACTGCTTTGCTCATTGCAAACACATCTCCTTTTGGAACAGTGTTATTTTTTATCGCTTCAATAGTTTCTTGTTTGCTTACTTTAACTATTGCTTCGGCTGTAGCAACTCGGAGTGTGTTCGATTTTTGTGTGATATCAACCATCTTATATATATTTAGGAAACAAAGTTCGTTTTTTTTGTGTGACTAAAAATGACAAAACGCATAGATTTAAAATGTTGAACTTAAAATCGACTCTTCCTAAAATAAGTTTTCCAATTTTACAAGCCATAAGTTATATGTGCTGATATGGGTTTGAGTTTTTTTATTCAAAGTGTCCTTTTCATACTCCTCTAACAATTTTTTCAATTCCTTGTTCTGTCAGGTTACTGTATCTACTAATGATATGAATATCTTCTCGTTGAATATCTGTCATTCGAGGTAGTTTAAAATTATACTAACGTCAGTTCATCCTAAAACCTTCCTTAGATTTTCAAAAATAGGTAAAAAACGAAAGTAAAAGGAGCGATTTGGCGAAAGTTTATCAAAGGAGAATGTATTTATGAGCTTATTTATGCGGTTCGAAAAACTTGAATTTAGTTATTTTACGATTTCTTTAATAATTACATACGTTCCCATACGACTTTGAGCATAAGCAGGGTCATCACTGCAATGATCCCACATTCCTTCTTTAATTTCCATTTTAATTTTAATTCCTGAATTTATATAGGGTTTTAGATCTTCAAGAGTAACATTACTTTCACAGATTTTAATAAAATAATCCTGAATAGAACATTGTAAATATAACTCTTTATAGTCGGTTATCTTGCCCCCTTTATTTACAAATTCTTTTTCAACTAACACACAAATAGTGTAAGGTAAATTAGGGTCTTTTACTCTTAATTCTGTGCTGGTAGATTTTGTGGTCTTACAAGATACCAAAAATAGGGTAATAATAAAAATGGATAAATGTTTCATGTGTAGTGTTTTTAATTGCCCATAACAGCTGTTCAGCTTAAAATCTTCTTTATATTTTCAAAAATAGGTAAAAAACAAAAAAATAAAGAAACAAAAAAAACCATCACATCCATGTTGAAGCTAAATCTTTTTTTAGTTTTGTAGCTATTACCCCCTAATTATTATTGCTTTCGCTTCAGAATACGTGCAGTGAATCTTCCTTTTTTTTATTCTTCATCTTCTTTATTCCAAATTCCAAGCTTGTTTTCTCGTCCGTAAAGTTCAGCTGATTTAATCTGTTCTATAATCAATTCAGTCAATGTATTTACATCGCTATTTATAGTGCCATTCATGTATCGTTCATAAACGCTTTTATTGTCGGGTGGATTGAGATTCAATTTTATGTCTTTTTCTAAAGCCAACAATCTCAAAAATTCTCTTTGGGCTCGTCCATTTCCTTCTCTGAAATAGTATCAACTTTACGATAACTCCAAAGTGTTGGTGCAAAAAAAACTGGTTCCGTTCAACACAGGTTTCATTGTTGGTGCTACGCACCCAACGAAACCTTAGCTGTTAGGCACAGTTGTTCTTTGTCTCCTCAATCCCAATTGTCAGTATTTTTGTAATATTTCTCTTAAATCATTCTTTACAATTCTCGCTTCAATATTGAAAAAAATAACACTTATAAAATAAGGCACAATGACAAATAATAAACTAAATCCTATATCATTACTTTGTTCCTTTTTCGTAAAGATTTCATTATACTTTTCTTCTCCCAATAGTTCCTTAACATTCTCTATTTCAGAAATTGTTTCAATTATCGTGTCATTACTTTGTCTTGAAGAAATATCTAAGGCAAACATAATCAGAGCAAAAGAAATGAAACAGATAAGAAATATTGATACAAACTTATGAAACTCAATCCTGGCGTTTATTTTAACTTTCTCAGATTCTTCACATATCTTACCTGTAACAATTGGAATAAATGAATTTCTACCACTCTTAAGAATCCTCCTAAATTTAAACTCACCGTTTTTAATCCATCCTTCATATTTTCTGAATGATTTTTTATGAAAAGCCATTCCAAATGTTTCAGTCCATTCTAATCTATTTCCAAGAGAGGATTGAATCTCATCCAATTTACGGTCGCTTGTTAAGGTCAACTTTTCAAATGGAATCAAGCTTATATCATATTCATGCTTTATTTTATCAATTATTGACTTTATCATAGTTATTTATTCTCTCAAGGGTTCGCTCTAATTAATGCCAACGGTCAAAGCTAAGAAACGTAGGGCTTTTGAAGCGATTACTTGTCCACCCAAACCAAAGTTTGCTAAATGAACAAACCTCTCTGGAAGCTTTGTCTGTCCTATGTTTTCTTAGCTATTGTTGGGCACAGTTTACTTTATTTTCATTTTTTAAAAGCTCTTTCATTGCTCCCAATTGTCGTGTTGCAAAATCTTCAAATGGGTATTCTTTGCCGTCTTTTGTTAATAGCATATTCTGTCCGACAAATCCTATTCCTCCAAGTCCAGTTGATTTTAGTAAAACGACTTTGTGAATGTGTTGGTCAAACCAATAAATGCGATAGGTTCCAATCCTTCCATGCATGGGCTGGATGAATGGAATTAATTTGTCTCCACTTTTTAAAAACCCTTCATTTACTGGTAGAGCACTAAAATCGCCATATGATGAATAACCGAAAAATATTGTGTCATTGCCTGTTACCACATATCCTACAGTCGTGTCTGTTTGATTTTGATTATGATACTTATTGGCCCATTCCTCTTGTCCCTTCCAATAGTAAGCTATATGGTCATAAATGGCGTCAAGATATTTGCAAGTTGTGTCATGAACGTGATAAACAGCAACTTGAATTTTTGCGGTTTTGTATTTGTTATTGGTACCTGTAAAGCTTGTTCGTGTTGTCACCTTTGTCCTTGAGTTTACAATATATTTATCTGCTTTCAGGGTCAGTCCTGCAATAAGAGTCGTGTCAGTCTCTATCGATTTGACTTTTGCCTTGTACAAATTTAGTCCAGGAATGGTCTTGGTTTGAGAACATGCAGTCGCAGTAAGCAATGTAAAGAGTATGATTGTCAGTCGTGTCATTTTATTGTTGCAAACTTATTTATATGTGTAATAAAACTACATATATACATCCAAAATTGAGTAGATATGCATAACTGTTATCACATAACATATACAAATATAAACTTTATTTACAAATCATCAAATGCCGAAAAAACAAAAATTTTCAATTTTTTATTTTTTCGAGCATCCTCGAAACATTAATTTTCTGAAAGGGTGTAAATAATTTACATTGTCCAAAATTTCGGCTAATTTATGAGCTAACTCTTTTTTGTTGATTTTTTGTATGGCTCTGTATTCTGCAATAAGTGTGTCTAAGTACTGAAAAGCAATATAAAATCGTTCTCCGTCAAAAAAAGGCTTTCCGTTTTTGCTGATATTTACGGTTCTGACTTTTCCCGCCCATTCATATACATCTTGAAACAAATAGTGATGAATGATAAGCAATGAATTAGAGTCTTTGATTTTGATTGGGTTTTCAAATAACTCCTCAACTCTTTTAGAAACTTTTAAACTCTCATAAGCTAACAGTATTTTTTCATCTTCTATATTCGCCAAATTATGTAGCACACCAATTTTATTGGTGTATTTGTAATCTAGGTCAATGTACTGATAGTTATTTTCCATAAATGGTATATAACTTAGCTAAAAAGTCTGTTTCGGAAATTATACCTGTTTTCCAATCTACATACAATTGTATTAATTCTTTTGTCGGTTCAAAACCCTCAAACATATTTGTTCCAATAGCATTTGCGGTACTTTCTAATGTTTTAAGATCAGAAAATTTCACTCCCAGTATAGTTAGGTTTTTACGGTCTATATCTATTGTTTTATACATTTTAGTTCGATTATTGATTTACTACAAAGATACAAATTTTTCACGATTTCTATTCTTGTTTTTATTGGCACTTTTCTCATAGAATGAGGCATAACGACCGTTCGTATTAAATCCTCCATTAGATTTTCAAAAATAGGTGAAAAATAAAGAAACAAAAAAAACCATCACATCCATGCAAACATTTAACATCAATCTTCAACCATTTCTTAATACTTATAGTTACTTTTGAAAGTCTAATTTATATTTACATCCATGAGCAAAATAAATATCACATTATCTTTTGATGAATATGCTAATAATAGCAATGATATTCCTTCATCTACGCAACTGTTATTAAAAAAAGCAGAAGAAAATTTACACAACGCTTATGCTCCATATTCAAAATTTAAGGTGAGTAGTGCTATTCGTTTAAAAAATGGAGAAATTATTTTAGGAACAAATCAAGAAAATGCAGCCTATCCATCAGGAATTTGTGCCGAAAGAGTTGCTGTTTTTTATGCTGGAGCAACATTTCCCAATGAAATTATTGAAGAAATAGCTATTGTAACAGAAACTTCAAATGAAACTCCTTTTTCTCCTTGTGGTGCTTGCCGCCAAGTTTTGTTAGAATATGAATACAAACAAAAACAATCCATAAAAGTTGTTATGAAATCGGGGAATTCTAAAATTTGGTGTTTTAATAGCATCTCCGATTTACTTCCTTTTGCTTTTGATGGGAGTAGTCTTCTAAAAACAGATTAATTCTTTTTTTGTTAATGAAGTGTTAATTGATTTATATTGTTATATAGCAATCGTAAATTTGACTAAACAATTATTTAAAGTTTAAAAATCATTTATATTAATCTTAATCAAAAACTACAATTATGAAAAAAATTATCTTATCATTTGGAATTGTTGCTGCATCATTTATTGGAGTGCAAGCACAAGTAGGAACCACTCCTACTGCTACTATTGAAAATGCAAGTGGAGCAGACATTAAATTTGAAACGGAAGTAATCGATTATGGAACCATTGAACAAGGTGCTGATGGTGTTAGAGAATTTAAGTTTACCAACACAGGAAAAGCTCCTCTAATTATTTCTAACGCTCAGGGAAGTTGCGGATGTACTGTTCCAACTTGGCCAAAAGAACCAATTAAACCAGGTGAAAGTTCTGTAATTAAAGTAAAATATGATACCAAAAGAGTTGGACCAATCAACAAATCGGTAACTATTACTTCTAATGCATCTGAAGCTTCAAAAGTATTGAGAATTAAAGGAACAATTGTTGCTCCTCAAACTTCGCCTGTAAAAGAGCAATCTGGAGCACCAGTAAACAACTAATAATAATGATGAATATATTTTCATCACTAAAAAAAAAGTTAAGCTTGTTGTTAATGTTAGCAACAAGCTTTTCTTTTGCTCAAAATAATGAGCTTCAATTTGAAAAAACAAAACAATCTTTCAAAAAAGTAAATGAAGGAATTGTTGTTACGCTAGATTATTATTTTGAATATGTTGGAAATGACACATTAAGTATGCTTCCTCCCAAAGTTGATTGCAGTTGCACTGAAATCAAACTTAAAAATTCCGACAAAATTATTCCCAATCAAAAATATTCGCTTCAAGTAATTTTTAATACAAACGATAAAATTGGTTATCAAGAGCGGGAAGTTTGGCTAACTTTTATTACACAAAAATCTACTAAACAACTAAAACAAAAACTTATTTTCAAAGGAGTTGTTAAGGCTAGCAAAGCCACAAAAGAGAAATATAAACAACAAAATAATTAATATAACTATTTAATAAACAAATATTTAGATGTTAACAACTTATATTCCAAACTTTTTAACAATCAAATGCTTATAAGATACATCCAAGTTGTTTACTTTTATACCTCAATTTTTAACGATTAAAAGTATGCTCAAAATATCTGAAAGAGGTGCTGCAATGCCTGAATCTCCAATACGAAAATTAGTTCCTTTTGCACAAGGAGCCGAACAAAAAGGAAGAACTGTTTATTATTTGAATATAGGTCAACCCGATATAAAAACTCCAGAAGTTGCTATTGATGCACTAAGAATTATTGATCGTGAAATCATTGAATATAGCCATTCCGCTGGTGGTTTAGGATATAGAACTGGTTTAACAACGTATTATAACAAGTTAAACTTCAATATCACCCCAGAAGATATTATTGTTACTACAGGAGGTTCTGAAGCGTTGGTTTTTGCTTTCAATTGCTGTATGAATGAAGGTGATGAAGTAATTATTCCAGAACCATTTTATGCTAACTACAATGGTTTTGCTAAAATTTCCAACGTAAATATAGTGCCTGTAACATCTACCATAGAAAATGGATTTGCATTACCTGCCATTTCTGAATTTGAAAAACTGATAACAAAAAAAACAAAAGCGATTTTAATTTGTAATCCAGGAAACCCAACTGGGTACTTATATAGCAAAGAAGAATTAGAAACATTAAGAGATATCGTAAAAAAACATAATCTTTATTTAATTTCAGATGAAGTTTATCGAGAATTCTGTTACGATGGAAAAAAACACATTTCCATTTTCAACTTAGATGGAATTGAAGAAAACAGCATTGTTATTGACTCCATATCGAAACGATATAGTATGTGCGGAGCAAGAATTGGTGCTTTTATTTCTAAAAATAAAAAATTAATGTCCACCGCTTTAAAATATGCTCAAGCAAGATTAAGCCCTCCAACATTAGGTCAAATTGCTGGCGAAGCTGCCTTAGAAACACCTCAAAGCTATTTTGATGAAGTATCTGCTGAATATGTAGCACGAAGAGATGTGTTGGTTGAAGGTTTAAATAAAATTGAAGGTATATATTGTCCAACTCCTGGTGGAGCATTTTATGCCGTTGCATCACTTCCTATAGAAAATGCAGAGCACTTTTGCCAATGGCTTTTAGAAGAATTTGAATACAACAATCAAACAGTGATGTTAGCTCCAGCAGCTGGATTTTATGCCACAAAAGGATTAGGCAAAAATCAAGTTAGAATGGCTTATGTATTAAACAAGGATTCGCTAAAAAATGCCATTGAATGTTTAGATCAAGCTCTCAAAGTTTATCCAAACCGAACAATTCATAAACTTGTTAAAGCAGAAATGTAAGAACAAACATTTTCTAAACCTGAGCTCGGGTTAAGCAAAATACTGTCAGTTTGAGTAAAGTTAAAAGTTATTTAATAATTTTGTATCGAAAACTAAGTATTTTGCCCATTTCAATACATCCCGCACTATTGTGGGACACTCTATGTAACAAAATACAGAAACTTTATCGCTATCCCGAACTCAGGTTCATAAATTTTTATTAGCTATTCTATTTTTTAAGAGGAACTTACTGTAATTTTGAAATTTAAAATTCATTATTATCAAGTTGCTTCATAAAATATTAATCATTTCTATTTACATCGGTATTTTTTTGGTACATTCTA
>Ga0210046_1002341_pt1 | contig 13609 bp, 9 predicted proteins | sample CryGeyCG2114_250_FD_185461 | JGI IMG/M metagenome (GOLD analysis project Ga0210046, IMG submission 185461) | Groundwater microbial communities from aquifer - Crystal Geyser CG18_big_fil_WC_8/21/14_2.50 (SPAdes) (version 2) | ecosystem: Environmental > Aquatic > Deep subsurface > Groundwater ... | reverse complement strand
AAGAGAAGCCGGCCCTTCTGGGGCCGGCTATTTATTTTAAACAAGTACTTTTTTCTCCAGTTCCAGCGCTTTCGGAAATAAAATATTATTTTCCAGGTGGATGTGCTGGTGCAGGTCGGCTTCAAACTCCTGCAGTTTGGCAAAGGCCAGACGGTAGGTAGTGCAGCCGTCGGCCGGAACGGTATAATTTTGGGTGAGTTCCCGGATGGCTTCCATGGAGCTACCCGCTGCTTCGTGTTCCATCTCCATCATGTTAATCGGGTTTTGGATAGAGCCAAAGCCTGGACGCTGCACCGGAGAACCGGTTTTAGCCGCTTCATTTAACTGCCGGATAAACGGAAACAAAACCCGTTCTTCTTTGGGCATGTGCGCATTTAGTTCGTTGGCTACGGCAGTAAAGTGCCCCACAATAGCTTCTAACTCCGGATGATTTTTACCGTGTACCCGGGCTATTTTGGTGGTGTATTCGGTTAGGGCCGGAATAGCTTCGCGCACGTAAGCATGATGGTTATTTACAATGAAATCGGCTAAGAAACTTAAATCCCAGGCGGCAAAATTCTGCGAACGGGCTACCGGCGTTTCGGTAAGCGTATTTAGTTCCTGCTCCAGGGCAACCGCATTCACTCCTTTTTCAGCGCATGCTGTTTGAACCGATTTTTTGCCGCCGCAGCAGAAATCGATGCCGTATTTTTTGAATACTTCGGCTTTGCGGTAATCTTTTGCTACTAGTTCACCTATTGTTTCGCCGCTTTCGGGTGTAAGTTTGGAAATGCGCACCTGCCAGATTTCGGGCCCTTGAGCCAAGTATTCCCATTTAAAAATATTGCCCCGCTCACCCAATAACTGGTAGTAAAGTGGTTTGGGGTCGTGGTCGTTATGAATAACGAATGATTCGCCGCCGGACAGGCTGTCGAATTTATTAAAAATGGTAGGATGTTTTAACCGGGGTTCGATTACGGTTACATCTAATAAATCTAGTGTTTCCATGTATTTAAAATTTTAAAACTAAAGTCTTTGGGGTTAAATTTAAATGTGATGTTGAAGTCCTAAATAAAAGACTTTAAAGTATTTTATTATCACAAAAGTATTACTCCCTTAGAAAGGTTTTGATGATATTGGTTTTAGTTAGTAATGATTATTATCAGCTAAACTATTGCTATACTGATTTTAGGAGAGCGAAACTGATGCTGGTGATAAAACCCGGTAAGTTTTTAAAACCTACCGGGTTTGGTTATCTATGCACTTACGCGACTGTTTTTTCTGCGGAAGGCTTTATCGTTGGGTGAAGCTCATCGGTAATATCGGTGGTTTGTTTAAGCGACCAACCGGTTTTAAGGCCCACTACGAACCAGGCTAAAGCTACCACGCCGGCGGCAAAAATAGTATCGCCGATTACCCGTAGCCACCGCAGTATTTCCATGGTGTCGGTTTGCATAAACTCCATCGACCGGGCATACCATAAGCCGTGTTCTACACTGGCCCAAGTTTGCAGCAGACCAACCGGTAAAACACTTATTAATACCATCAGGCCCAGGCCAATATTAATACTCCAGAAAGCAAAGCCAATAACCCCATCTTTCCAGACGTTGCGGGCAGCCATTCCTTTGAGGGCAAACAACATCAAACCAATACCCAATACCCCATACACCCCGAATAAGGCGGTGTGGCCGTGTACCGCGGTGGTATTTAAGCCTTGCATGTAATACAGCGCAATGGGTGGATTAATCACGAAGCCAAATATACCGGCTCCTACTAAGTTCCAGAAGGCCACCGCGACAAAGCAGTAAATGGGCCACTTATACGCTTTAACCCAGGTGGTGGAGCGGCTTAACTCCAGGTTGTGGTAGGCTTCGAAACCAATCAGCACCAAGGGTACTACCTCCAAGGCACTAAAAGTAGCGCCCAGCGCTAATACTGACGTTGGCGTGCCGCTGAAATACAGGTGGTGGAACGTACCGATGATACCCCCGAACAGAAATATAATGGTAGAAAACAACACCGTAGGCGTAGCAATTTTGGTGCGCAGTAACCCCATCCGTACGAACAGGAAGGCTATCACCACGGTCGCAAACACTTCGAAGAAGCCTTCTACCCACAGGTGCACCACCCACCAGCGCCAGTACTCGGCAATAGCCAGGTTGGTTTGACGGCCCCACATCAGGCCGGCGGCGTAGAATACCGCAATAGCCACCGAAGAAATCAGGAACATACCCAGCAGGTGGCGGCCCTCCTCTTCTTTCTTAAATGCTGGCCAGATAGCCCGGGTCATCAGGAATAACCACAAGAACAAGCCCACCAGCAGGAATATTTGCCAGAAACGGCCTAAATCTACGTACTCGTAACCCTGGTGCCCAAACCAGAAGTTTTCTACCAGGCCCAGTTTCTGCATTACGCCAAACCACTGCCCGGCCATGGAACCTACTACAATAATGAGTAAGGCAATAAACAGGAAGTTAACGCCCACCCGTTGGAATTTAGGCTCGTGGCCCGATACGGCCGGAGCAATAAATAAGCCGGTGGCCAACCACGAAGTCGCAATCCAAAGTATACCCAGCTGCACGTGCCAGGTACGGGAAATAGAATATGGCAGAATATCGGCCAGCGGTAAGCCGTACAAGGCCAGCCCTTCTACGCCGTAGTGCGCCGTAACCACACCCATAGTTACCTGCACCAATACCAGCGCCGTTACCGTCCAGAAATATTTAAGCGTCGCCCGCATGGATGGGGTTGGCTCTAGTCCCAGCAAGGGGTCTTTTTTAGGCAAACTGTTAACATCCAATTCCTCTTCTTTGTTGGACGCGTAATAATAAGCCAGCAATCCAACGCCCGCAATAAGAATAATCACGCTGAAACCGGTCCAAATAATCAGGTCGCTGCTGGGCTCGTTGCCCACTAATTTTTCGTGCGGCCAGTTGTTGGTGTAAGAAATATTCTGGCCGGGGCGTTCGGTAACGCAGGCCCAGGATGCCCAGAAGAAAAAGGCATTCATCTGGCGCATCCGCTCCGGGTCATTAATGCTGTTTTCCGGAATGGCATAGGCTTCCCGATATTTAGCCATTGCTGCATCGTTGGTAAATAATCCGGCATAGTAGCGGCTTACATCGGCTATGGCAGCAGCCCGTTCATCGGAAACCGTTATGGTTTGCGCTTCTTCATTAAAGGTATTCTGCCGAATTTGCTTTTGTAAGCGGGCTTCTAAACCGGCTTTACTTTCGACATCCAAGGCCACAAACTTTTTGCCTTTTTCGGCAGTAGCCCAGTTATCCAGTATATGCATGGCTTCTTTGTGCAGCCATTCGGCGGTCCAATCGGGCGCCTGGTACGCGCCGTGGCCCCAAATCGACCCTACCTCCTGCCCACCCATTGATTGCCAGACGTTCTGGCCATTCTTTATATCCTGACCGGTAAACAAAACTTGCCCCGAAGCAGTTACCACTTTATCCGGAATGGGTGGCGCTTTCCGGTATATTTCCGACCCGTAATAACCCAGTACCGCAAAGGAACCTACCATTACCGCAATAAATCCCAGCCATAATCTTCTATAATTCATGGTTTTACAGTTTGATTAACATAATAAGGTTTGATTGACATAATAATTTTTTAATGATTGTGGTTTTTAAAATTTGGCCTATTGTAAAAAATTTAATTTTTTGCCAGGCCTTGTTTAAGCATTTCCCCTAATAAAATACCTCAACGTCTTTATTTAGCAAATGTATAGCTTTACCAAAAAGTGCGTGCATGACATTACTTAGTGCTGATGATGATTTTTATCAGTGTTTTATAAATAGATGTCAGCTAAAAGGCGGTAAATATTAGCGTCTGCTCAACATGAAAACAACTGATAATCAACAGGATGATAAGGACAAAAAAAAAGCAGGTTTAAATACAAAAAGTTTTAAAAGAAAACTATAAATCTAAATGTTAGCTCTTCTGCTAATTAAATGTTTCGACTAAAGATTATAAACAACATTCCTATAATAAAGAAAAAAGAAATGTAGCCGGCACACGAAGCCTGGTGAACCCAAAAGGACTTAATGATGCTAGTGGCAGATAATGCAATACCAGATTATTCTTTGATAATAAATCCTGACCTGTGCCACACGGATAAATGTTATCAGCTTAAATAAGGTATTTTGCCTAATCCCACCATTACTATATTCATTATGTTATAATTTCCTAAAATGATTTCTATCATCTTTTATACTGATGCTCGTCACTGTTTAGGATTATAAATTGCCCAAAATTTGCTTTCCCCTTTAAAATAGAAGCGTCTTAACATTTGTGTTTTTAAATTATAATTAAACCTAATTGTTAGACCAACATGTTTTGCTCTTATATAAAAAAAACAGCTTATCTGTTTTTTGCCTTATTTATATTTTGTTATTGCTCGTCATCTACCCAAAAAAAAGATGCTATTGTGAATGGAGAATACGAAGCCGAACTCACCCATGCTCCAAATGTTCCAGCCTCGCGCGAATACAACAATCCTAAAAAAGTAATTGTAAAACTGGAAGTGGTAGAGAAAGTAATGCGCCTGGCCGATGGGGTAGAATACAATTTCTGGACGTTTGGCGGGCAGGTACCCGGCAAATTTATCCGCCTCCGGGAAGGTGATGAAGTAGAGTTTCACCTGAGCAACCACCCCGACAGCAAACTACCCCATAATATTGACTTGCACGCCGTAACTGGTCCGGGTGGCGGCGCTGTAGGCTCCATGACGGCTCCCGGGCATACTTCACAATTTTCGTTCAAAGCCATCAATCCCGGATTATTCGTGTATCACTGTGCTACCGCCCCGGTAGGGATGCACATTGCCAACGGCATGTACGGTTTGGTTTTAGTGGAGCCGAAAGAAGGTTTACCAAAGGTTGACAAAGAATTTTACATCATGCAAAGTGAGTTTTATACAAAAGAAAAATTTGGAACTCCGGGCATAACTTCCTTTGATATGCAAAAAGCCTTGGACGAAAAACCGGATTATGTAGTTTTTAACGGTTCGGTTGGTGCCAATATGGACGACAAGGCCATTCAGGTGAAAGTAGGCGAAACTGTGCGTTTGTACGTGGGCAATGGTGGTCCTGGTTTATCTTCTTCTTTCCACGTTATCGGCGAAATATTCGATAAAGTATACGTAGAGGGGGGCAAACTTCTAAATGAAAATATTGGTACTACCATGATTCCGGCCGGCGGAACCGCAATAGTAGAATTCAAGTGTGAAGTTCCCGGTTCGCTTACCATCGTAGACCATGCCATATTCCGGGCCTTTAACAAAGGCGCCCTGGCCCAGATAAAAGTAAACGGAGATAAGAATAACGAAATATTTACAGGTAAACAAAGTGACGCCGTTTATCTGCCGGAAGGATCTGCTATCCAGTCTATTACTGCTAAAAGAGAAGAAGTAGCAATACCCGAAAGAACCTTACCTGAGCGCCTAGCATTAGGGCAAACCTTATACCTGAACAACTGTGCGGCTTGTCACCAGCAAAACGGCGAAGGTTTGGCGGGCGCTTTCCCGCCCCTGGCCAAATCTGATTACCTGATGAAAAGAGAAGATAAAGGAGCTGGAATTGTGTTGCACGGTTTATCCGGAAAAATCCAGGTTAATGGCAAAGAGTACGATGGGGTGATGCCGCAGATGCAATTGAAAGACGATGAAATAGCCAGTGTTTTAACCTATGTCCGGAATAGCTGGGGCAATAAAGATGGCCTGTTAACAGCGGCAGAAGTAAGTAAAGAAAGAAATGGCAAGTAACAATTTAAAAATATGGCTGGGTTTGGTGCTGGCCTTCCTTTCCGTAATTACGGTAATGGGCAATGGTGGCACCAAACCTGTTCTGCCCAGTAAAAGCCTGGCTGGCATGGTAAAAGTGCCGGCCGGGAATTACACCTTATTTCTGGAAAGTAAAGGTGGTAAAACCGTAGCGATTAAATCTTTTTACCTGGATACGCGGGCTGTAACCAACGCCGAGTTCCTGGAATTTGTAAAAGCAAACCCGCAATGGTCCAAGTCAAAAATAAGTAAACTCTATGTCGATGCTGGTTACCTGAAACACTGGGCAAGCGATTATAATTTGGGGCCGGTTGAAGCGCAATTAAAAAACAGCCCGGTTACCAACGTATCATGGTATGCCGCCAATGCTTATTGCAAATGGAAAGGCAAACGCCTCCCTTCCCTGGAAGAATGGGAATACGTGGGCCAGAAAAGAATACTAAACGACCAGCGTCCGGTTGAGAAAATTATTATGGAGTGGTACAGCAAACCAACGCCTAAAATATTACCCCCAGTAGGTTCTACTTATAAAAACGAATTAAATATTTACGACCTGCACGGGTTAATCTGGGAATGGGTTTCAGATTTTAATAGTATCCTGATGGAAGGTGATTCCCGGAGTAATTCTGCCCTAAACCGGGATTTATTCTGCGCTTCCGGCTCTTTTGGGACTTCTAATAAAGAAGATTATGCGGCCTTTATGCGGTTTGCTTTTCGCGGCAGTTTACAAGCTAAATACACGGTTAATAACCTGGGTTTCAGATGTGCAAAAGATTTAAATTAAAATGAAAACAATATTAAAACTTTATTTCCGGCTTTTATTTACCGGTAGCCTGGTAAGCTTGTTCTTAGGCGGGTGTACTCAAAATAACGAACAAACCGAAGCACCAACGCATGATCGGGAATTAAGCAGTGAATCTATATACCAATTTACCGGCGAATGGCAGAACCAAAATGGTGATACACTCCAACTTAGTAAGTTTCATGGCAAAATCCCGGTGGTGGCTATGGTCTTTACGCAATGTAAATTTGCCTGTACCCGAATAGTAGCCGATATAAAAAACATCGAAAAAGAAATTCCAAAAGATAAAAAAGATAAAGTAGTATTCATACTGGTATCTTTTGATTCGGAACGGGATCAGCCAGCCCGGCTAAAAGAGTTTGCCTCGGAAATGCAGCTCGACGACAGATGGGTTTTGTTGCATGGGAACGAAGCAGATGTCCGGGAGTTATCTATGCTGCTAAACGTAAAGTATAAAAAACAGCCTAATGGCGATTTTGCTCACTCCAATGGTATTACGGTTTTAAATACCCAAGGGGAAGTTGCTCATCAGCATGAAGGCCTTGGAGTTGCCCCCGATGAAACAATAAAGGCAATAAAAGAGCTCTAAAAACTTATGGAGCAAATTAAAATCCAAAAGGAGTTGCAAAATCCGGTCAGTTCCTTCTGTTAAGATTTCTATCTTAAAGATATATCCGCAAAGAATAGATCTGCTTAATTTACGGCTGAATATACTTGATAAAGCGGGTAATCCTCCCGATCAATTAAGGTTCATTTTATTTTACAATCAAATTTAAACTCATCAGCTTTATGCAAATAAATTTACGCAACCAAGTTCTTAGTATACTGGTTCTGGCAATTCTGTGCTGTCAGGCAGCACAGGCACAATTATCCCTTTCGGGCCAGCTTCGCACCAGGTCCGAACTGCGCGACGGCCAAGGCACGCTTTCTTCGCAAGCAGCAGTTCCAGCTTTTTTCACTTCCCAGCGCGCCCGGTTAAACCTTGGTTATAACGGAGACCGATTTAAATTATTTACCGCTATCCAGGATGTACGGGTTTGGGGACAGGATGCCTCGAGCATTAACCGCGTAACGCTTGCGGCCAATAATGGATTAATGGTGCATGAAGCCTGGGGCGAAATAATGCTGCTGGATTCCACGGCTGCCATCGAAAACCTATCGCTGAAGATTGGCCGCCAAGAATTGGTATATGACGACGCCCGGTTACTGGGCAACCTGGATTGGTTACAGCAAGGCCGGCGGCACGAGTTGGTTTTGCTGAAGCTGGAAAATAAAGGCTGGATGGGCCATGTTGGCGTAGCTTTTAACCAGAACCAAGAGAATAAAACTGGCACCCTCTACAATGGGATACCTAACGGATACCCGGCCGGTACTAACGGTATTGGGGTTTTATATAAATCTATGCAGTTTTTATATGCCGGGCGAAAATTTAACAAAGGAAGTGCCTCTTTTTTATTGCTGAAAGATGATTTCAATAAATATCATCCGGACAGTACTGGTAAGATTTTAGACCCTGGCGTCTGGAGCCGCATTACAACCGGCGTTTATTTCTCTTCTACATTAATTGATAAATTAGGAATAACTGCCAGCGCCTATGTACAACGAGGCAGAACAAAAGATGGGGAGAAATTAGCCGCTCATCTTCTCTCTGCGGCTACTATGTATGCTGTTTCTCCTTATTTTAGCCTGGGTCCCGTTATAGATTACACTTCTGGTAATAATCCAAACCGTACCGACGGCGTTAACCGGATGTTTGACCCGCTCTATGGTACTGCGCACAAATTTTGGGGAAATATGGATTATTTTTACGCAGCGGATAGATTTGGCAACAATGGCTTGATAGATTTTTACCTGAAGTCCCGTTATAAAATAAATAACCTTACTTTTTCCTTTGATGCCCACCAGTTTAAGGCTGCTAACCCAGTTATGAACAATGAAAGAGTGCGCCTGAAGCGGAATTTTGGAACGGAGTTAGATTTAGTACTAAACTATAATTTTACCAAAACGGTAAATTTTGAAGGCGGCTACGCTGCTTTTCTTGCCACCCCTACCCTTGCTTCAGAAGCGGTCAAAAATGTTATTAATGCTGATCGGCAGGCAAACTGGGCCTACCTGATGATTAATATTAAACCTACCTTTCTTTCTAAATAAATTTATCTGCATTATATAACCGGCTGGGAAAGACTATTTTTATTAGTAAGTTACTTGCATATTTACTCAGGACTAAGAATCTGCCACTTCCGTGGGTTTTTGCCTAATCTGAAATAAAATTAGCCCGACGGGATATAAAATACTTACGCCAAACAATAGCTCAAAATACGCCGGCAGCATGCCCCAGCCCATCCAGAAAAACAAGCCCTGCAGGAATAACAAGGCTTCGCTTAAAACAAAACCGGCTAAAAATATACCCAAACCCCAGCGGCTGCTGCGGGCTTGCACTTGCAACTGACCTTGTTGGATAAAAAAAGCAAATAGAAAGAAAGTGATAAAACCAATGAGCACCAGGTGCAGGTAACCAATAATAAAATTACGGATGTTGTAAGCTAAATCGGCCACATAAGGCAAAGCCGTTGTCGCCTGCATGATTACTTTTATAGTTAGGGCGGTTAAAGAAAGTAAAAGCAGTAATCGTCCCCAAAAATTAAAAAGCGACAGCAAAGCTATTCGTTGCTGATATAGTAAACGCAACAGCAAAAATAAGCCTGCTACCTGCAGCAAAGCCGCACTACCAGCCAGGCAATATACCGGCAGTGCTGGTTTAATCCAGAGTACCGATAATAAATAACCGATAAGACACGACCAGAAAAAAAACCGGAAAATGCGCCTAGCTTGTCTTAAATGGATAGGCATTTCGTAATGCTCCAGTAACCAGAAAAGCAAACCGAAAACAGCAAAACTGAGCCAGCCATTGTATTGAAAATGCAGGTAAAAATAAATAGCGTTGTAATATAAGGGGCTGCCGCTGTGCCCCGTAGCCATAATTGGCCCCAAACTCCAGGGACCCAGCGTAGAAAGTACCAGGAAAAATAAAGCGGCTTTTATAAAAGTAAAGGAAACCTGGTGTACGCCCTTACTGATACCAGTAGTCCTGGCATCTTTTAAGAATTGGTAAACAAACCAGTAGCTTATTAATATGTGTAGCGTGGAAAAAGTAATGGAAAAAAGCGCGTAGCCCTGCACCGGAAAACTAAACAGCATACCTGCCACCGCCACTTGCGCCGACCAGAACTGCCAGCTATATATTTTTTTTTGTCGGTAAGCCGGGGGCAAATAAGTCCGCAATAAAGAGATAAAAACAGCGGTATAAAGCCACCCCAGAATAGCGACGTGCGAATGGGCGTGCAACCAATATTTATAGTTTAACCCGTCCGGGGGCAATACCATAAACCAACGCAGAAACAAGCCCAAGCAAGCCACCACCAGGAAATTAAACAGGGCAATCCGCAGCCAGTAATTTTTCAAGATATTTAAAGTAAGTTAACAACCCAGGTTACGAAATAGGTTTAGTTTCCAATCAATTCTTCTCCTGTTTAGTTTTAGTAAATGAGCAAAATTCTTCTTAGAAACTTTTTAAACGCTTCTAAAGAATACAATTTATAAAATTACCATTGTCCTGCTAAAAGAGAATATGACAGATATCATTATTTTACATGATTTCCATCATAACGGTATTGCTCCCGACCGTCTACTTTCGGGCTGCGGGAAAGTAGTTTTCTTACCAGCAAATCTATGCTTAAAATAGTAAGATTTTGACCCAACTAGCTTGGGCACTTTACCCGCACTTTAATCTGATATATAAATATTTATAAATCAATATAAAAGCTGATTTGAGTAGGCCAACTACCAGCTTATCTAATATTATTTACAGAAAGTAAAACATGCATTCAACCACTTTACACACGTTCCACATCCCGGTAATGGGTTTGGCTTTTTCCATTGATTCGCCGTTAAAAGTAGCGCGTTACGGTATTTCGTCGGTTCTTTCGCTAAGTGATGATACTTTAATCGAACAGATGCGGGAATATTACTGCCGGTTGAACGAGGATTCTTTTACGCCGATTAACCCCAATCAAGACGATTACCGGGCGCAACGCATTACCGCTTACCTGAACTTGCTGGATAAACTGGTTACGAAGCAAACCGAAAATTTACGTTCTCAACCTTTTACCCTGGAATCCGACCTAACCAAATACTTCATTTTGCTTCCGGAAAACTCACCAGTGAAAATGCAATATTTACAGATGTTGGCACTTGATAATCCGGCCGAAAAGCAGGCGGCGCAAAATAAATTAAGACAAGCCATCCGGCCGGGCGCCATCGATGTAAATATCATGACTAAGTTGGATAAAACGAATTACCGGAAAAATGGTGAGGCCTTACCGCCCGTTTACTCCGATGCTTTGGCGGCTTTGCGGGGCTTTGCCCAAAGTACCGTAGAAGCTTCGGTGGTATTTTCGGCCGGCATGAATATGCGCCTTTACGCCTACCTGGATCAGTTCCTGGATTTCTTCCCGGATGCCGCTGGTAATTTCCGTAAAAAAGTTATTATAAAAGTAAGCGATTACCGTTCGGCTTTAGTGCAGGGAAAAATATTAGCGAAAAAAGGAATATGGGTATCCGAATTCCGGATTGAGTCGGGATTGAACTGTGGCGGCCACGCTTTTGCCACCGATGGCTTTTTACTGGGGCCAATTCTGGAAGAATTTAAGCAAAACCGGCAATTGCTGCAAACCGAACTGTTTACGCTTTACCGGGCGGCCTTAACGGAAAAAGGGTATGCGGTACCAAGCACTTTACCGGCGCAGCGCATTACGGTGCAAGGTGGCATTGGCACGGCCGCCGAACAGCAATTTTTACAGGAGAATTACCAGGTAGATGCCACCGGCTGGGGTACGCCTTTCTTACTGGTGCCCGAAGCAACCACGGTAGATGCCGAAACCTTGGTTAAACTGTCGCAAGCTGGTCCGGACGATTTATATTTAAGTCCTATTTCGCCACTGGGGGTTCCTTTCAACGCTCTGCGGGGCACCAGCAGCGAAACGGTTAAACAAAGTCGTGTGGAACGGGACCGGCCGGGCAGCCCCTGCACCAAAAAGCACCTGGTTTCTAATACCGAATTTACGGATGTGCCTATCTGCACGGCTTCCCGCAAATACCAGCGCCTGAAGTTAGCGCAATTAGAAGCCGCCAATTTAAGCTCAACGCAGTACCAGGCCGAAGCCACGAAAGTAATGGCCAAAGAATGTTTATGCGATGGTTTGGCCAATTCGGCGTTGCAGCTACTGCAAGTGGGCCGCAACCCGGCCAACCGCCCCGTTACCATCTGCCCGGGCCCCAACTTAGCGTATTTTTCGGGCATATTTTCTTTGCAGCAAATGGTAGACCATATCTACGGCCGCACCAACCTGTTAAACCAGACGTACCGCCCGCATATGTTCATCAACGAATTAAAAATGTACGTCGATTACTGGACCAACTTAAACCAAGAACAACCGGAGCCCATTACCGAAAAGCAGCAGAAATATATCCAAAGTTTCCGGGCCAACCTGCTGCAAGGCATTACCTATTACCAACAATTAGTACCAAAAATTTGCTCTGACCAAGCCGAACAAGACATTATGCAAGCACAACTGGTAGCGGCGCAAACGCAGTTATTTTGCGTTTAATATGGTAGCAGAAATTTATATGGTTGCTGAAAGTTTGTAAGGGGAAAGTAATAAGTTGTTAGTGTGTTTTATTAGAATGAAGCTGTTTCGTATTTCGGTTAAGAGCATAAATTAGCCGAAATTAGTGGTGTTATCACCGGTAATTGTAAAGCCTTCGCTAGGCTTCATGCCGGTGATAACATACAGCAAGGTCTAAGGAATTTTCATATTCTTAGTTCCTGTTTTTACCAGATTAAACACTTTATTTGGTCATCCTGAGTTTGTCGAAGGAACTTACTAATACCGAATATTGGGGTAAGACCATGCTTGCCAAGCGCGCATGTCCCTAAAAGTATTAACTGGATCCCGCAATAAGTTCAGGATGAATTTTTTATTTCCAAAATTTACTTGCTGCAAAGTAGTAGTTACAATTTTCCCACTGGCCGGATCCATAGCTTTAAAATAATTCTTAAAAGCAACAATAGAAAGTGTTTTTACCAATACGGGGCAAAGCAGTGTAGCTGGTATAAAGCTTATGATAAATTATATGCGGCATTAGAACTGCCCCAGGCTACCTTAAAACTACTTTTGATTCTGCTACTTTTTACTTTTATAATGCTTACCTTTGCGGCGCTAAAATCCTGCTTAGATTTTGCTGCGCTATTTTATAAACTAAAACATGCTTAAAGAACGCATTTCGGAATGGGCAGCTGTACCCACGCCTTTTTATTTATACAACTTAGATTTATTAGGCCAAACCTTACAGGCCGCGCAAATGGCGGCTGCTAAATATAATTATCATATTCACTACGCCTTAAAAGCGAATAGCAATAAAGCTATTCTGGAACTGATTAATTCTTTTGGTTTTGGCGCCGATTGTGTGAGCGGCAATGAAGTAAACCGGGCTTTAAAAAGAGGTTTTGCCGCCGAAGATATTGTTTTTGCCGGCGTAGGGAAATCGGATGCCGAAATAAATTTTGCCTTACAAAACGATATATTCTGTTTTAACTGCGAATCGTCGGCTGAGATAGCCGTTATAAACGAACTGGCGCAACAGCAAAACCGCCCGGCCCGTATTGCCCTGCGTATTAATCCTAATGTAGACGCCAATACCCACAAACATATTACCACGGGTTTGGAGGAAAATAAGTTTGGCATTAACCTCTGGGAACTGGATGCGGTACTGCAACTAGTGCAGAAAAGTTCTTACATTAATTTAATTGGCCTGCATTTTCATATTGGTTCTCAAATTACCAATTTAAGCGTTTATCAAAAACTTTGCGAACGCGTAAACGAAATTCAGGATTTGTTTATCGCCCGAAATATTGCTTTACCGCATATTAATTTAGGTGGCGGTTTAGGGGTAGATTATTACCATCCGGATGAAAACCC